>Ga0255051_10000748_pt1 | contig 11821 bp, 14 predicted proteins | sample JV7_2_9_MG_FD_181719 | JGI IMG/M metagenome (GOLD analysis project Ga0255051, IMG submission 181719) | Seawater microbial communities from Jervis Inlet, British Columbia, Canada - JV7_2_9 | ecosystem: Environmental > Aquatic > Marine > Inlet | place: Canada: British Columbia | collected 2016-10-06
TAAATGGGAGGACGCTATCCGCAATCTCCCCCTGCAACAATACAGCAAGCTTGCTCGCAAGATTATCCTTTGCCATCGATAACCCAAATGGAATCAAGGAACCGAAATATTAACACATACCGAACCTCGCGATTAATCGTTGGGTTTGAACACGAGTGTCCGTTCCTGGCCGAAATACGAAGCTCAGCGGGCGCGGCTGAGCGTCTCCTTTGGAGAAAACAGACCCTCAAACTCGATGAGCCAACGGCAAAAACGACCCATAAGAGACATTTAGCCGAGATAAAAAATCCCCGGTGGTACGGCGCCTTCACTAACATCTTTTTCAACAATTTTTACGAAGCAGGCTGATAAGCTAGTCGTAAAAACATACGACCGAATATTCGTTAGTATCTCGTTTGTCTCCCTAACCTCGGCTTTTTACTGTCCGATTGATGAAGTTCGCCTGTGTAGGGGAGTCGTCTGAAGCAATAAAGTCGCTGGCAATCGCTAATAGGCTCTGTATCGTGTGCATTTGATCTCCTATCAGGATGGGCTGAAGCGGATTCACGTATCCTTCCTCAAAGTACACCAGGTGATTATTTTTTAGCAAATAGGTGCCATTGGTTGAATTCAAGTCTCGAAGGTAAGTTCTTCCGTCGATAATTTTTATTTCGGCATGTCGCTTGCTGGCGGTGGCAGAATTAATAAAGATATGACCTTCTCTGCCTATCACAAAAGTTCTACCCTCCACTAATCTGATCAAATTGTTGTTCATTTAGGCTTTTTCCTAATGCTCAATATAAATTAATCCCTATAACTTCTAGATTAGACGTTAATTAGTGGCTTCGCTTTTAGATCGAGCAATAAAGTGATTAAGGTCACAATACTAATGAGCTTATTCGAAGCTATGGAAATCACTGCATACTAGAGTGTGATTAATTGGGTTCGATCGGAGATTAAATGTCCCCATTTTTTGGTAATACCTGAGTTACAAGAAAATGCCAATAAATGCCGCAACGATACTTCTACTAGACTTACTCAACGTCCGTTCATGGCCGAAGATTGCCTCCTAGCTCAGCCAGTTAAGGGTCTCCTTTGGAGAAATTAAACCCTCAAAACTAAAAATTTAACAACCGAGAAATGGTATGCTTTTCGAACTTGAGGGCAGTTTATATGAAAAGTATTCTGGCAAAGTACCTGAACAAGGAAGTCGGTATCAACATCGAAAATGCGTTCCGATTCGAACCGGCACAAATCAGCGCCGTCGAAGACAATTATTTTTCAGTCGTCGATGAAAAAAAATCCTACATCCACCATTATTCTTATCATTGTATTGTGCAAATAATTGAAAACGAAAAAGGTGTCGATATCGGTGGATTTTTATCACACAAACACTTTAACGTGGTAATCAAGGTCGGACACATCATCGAGTTTGGTCCCGGCTATTAGATGTTTTATTGATAGCCAGGAAAAAATGAGGTGCATTTATTTTATATGTGCCAGTGACCGCTCCTGGCCGTAGTACGACCCCGGTGTTGCGAATTTGAGGGTCCGCTATCGGGGAAGCAGACGCTCAGAACCCGAAACTCAGCTTTTGCTAACGACCCAAAACAGACCCCCAAGCATTGATTGCTAATTGATTCGTACACCAGGGAAGCTAGCCGATCTAGTACTCCAGCGTCCAGTCGTCTCCCCAGATTTCCTTCCACAAAAAGGGTCTGGTCGAATTACCCTTCGCAGTACCCCCTGCCCAGAGATTCCATTTAGGATTAGAGTACGAATCAAAAAAAGCGTCCAGTCGAGCGATAAGAGCTTCCAGTTCACTCTCGTACTCAACCTTGTCTACTACGTTCTGCCTTTCATCGGGGTCATTGCGAAGATCGTACAATTCATCCTTGAAATTGTAGGATGTGGGACCATAACGCCGCATCAACAACCAATTCTGAGTACGAATGGCGCGTGTTTCCTCCTGCTCCATGAACACAGCATCACCCCATTGAGGTTGCTCTTTTTCAATCAGCGATCGCATGCTTCGGCTATGCATCGTCTCGGGCGTTGGTGATGGCAGGCCTGCGTAGTCCAGGATTGTCGCAAAAATGTCAGTCGTACCAACAAGTGATTGCTGTACCTTTCCTTCTAATCTTTCACCGGGTGGCCGGATGATCAGAGGTATGTTGTTGGCTTCTCTGTGTGTGTTTGATGGCCATGTGTCCTCGCCATGCCCCCAGAATCCATGCTGACCTAGTGACATGCCATGATCGGAGGTATAAATCACCAAGGTATTGTCTGCTATACCTTGATCATCCAGAGCAGCCAACACCTTGCCGACACCGTCATCAACAACACTCATTTGCGAGTAGTAGTTACGCAACGTTGGCAGGTCATTAATAAGGTGCACAAGACAATTAACTTCATTGGGGTCGTGATAATCGGGCATCTTGTCATGCCGCACAAACATCCAGTCAATTAGCTCCTTACTGACGGCCTCTCGTGGTACAGACTGAAATGGCGTTTCGTTGTACAACCCGGCAAATTCGTTTTTTGCCTCTCCCTTAACCGATGGCCAATGACCATAGGGTGCAGGATAAGTCAGGAACATAAAGAACGGATTTTCTGTATCTTGATCTCGCCGGTTAATATAATTAACGGCTTGATCGCTGAAGAAATCAACGGAATGTCCCGGGTAGGTGGTGTGCTCATCATTGACGATCATATCGTTGTCATAAAATGACTGAACGTGTCCAATTTGCAGCGTAACCCATTCCTTAAAGCTATTCTGGGGCTTGTCTGCGATACCCAGGTGATACTTGCCCATCAAAGCGGTGTCGTATCCGGCCTGGGCCAGGAGGTCCGGTAAGGTGGGCAGCTCTTGCAGGGCACTCCAGTTCTTCGGCCATTCCGCAATTGTTGCGTCGTCGAGCCAGGTGTGAACACCGTGTTGCGAAGGCATGAGTCCAGTCAATACGGATGCACGACAGGGCGAACACATTGCATTGGGGCAATATGCCTCGCTGAATCGAATCGCATGTTCTGCCAGGCTATCCAGATTAGGTGTGTGGATTTCCGTGTTTCCAGAGCAGCCCAGCATATTCGCAGGCTGGTTGTCGACGAAGATTAGAAGGATATTAGGCTGACGCGAACTCATAAGTATTCCTCATTTTAGGCACGGAAAGTATAAATACCCAATATCCTCTATTCCACCCAATAAAGAGCAGAAATTTGCGACGCCACCCGGCATTGGAGCATCTAAAATCTGACTGGATTCCACCGGCACGATCAATATTGGCTCTTCCCACACGACCAGAGCAGCGGAATCTCAGCTGCCAAAAATACCATTAATCTGCCGCTTTCTTGGGATCTCAATGACGGGTTTGTGCCGGAACCATAGGTTAAAGAACAAATTCTGAGCGGCTGTTGCTGGCCGAAATACGAGGCCCAGGTAGCGCTTATGAGTGTCCGTTATCCGGGAAGCAGGAATCGATCTCTTTGATTCAGACTGCGGTTGCGGTGGTAAGAACGGGTACACTGACAAAGCCAAAACGGCCTTCACTGTCAGCTTTGTGAAGCTGGTCTAACCAAAGTGTTGCATCTTTCTCTTCGACACCTTTGTCGATAGCAAAAGCTACGACAACCTTAGCAGCCCATAATGCGAAAGCATTCCCATGCATCGTACCGTTTATAAAAGCGATAGGTTTTTGTCCTACTCCACTAAATCCAAACGCCTTTAATTTACTGGGCAATTCCATCGGTAGCATCTGATGCGGACAATGCAACCGCCAAATGTCGTGCATCCTGTCGTTGAGTTCTGGTTCTGCGCCATGAAAACGCCAATGATCCCAAAGAACCGAAACTAAGGCTGCCTTCCCGCCAGATTTAAGTACCCGCCGGGCTTCGGCAATAGCATCATCTACATCTGGGACATATTCGAACATTTGGATGGATGCGAGACTATCAAAGGTACCGTCATCAAACGGCATATTTGTCGCATCACCCTCAACTAATTCCACTGCACTCAATCCGGAACAGAGCGCATTTGCCGATTCCAGTTGCACTGTACTCGCATCGAGACCCACGGCGCGACCATTGTCTCCGACTGCAAGTGCAAAATCACGAACCAGATGACCACCGCCGCAACCGAGATCGAGAACAGCTTGCCCCGAGTTTATTGCTAGAGCTTCGAAGACGGCTAAACGTCGCGAGGTGCCCTCAAGTCCCTCTGCAATCTTACGTTGCCAAAGGCCAATATCGCCACCGAAATCCATAGGTACCTCCGTTTGGTTCCCGACACTTTACTCCATTCAAATTACCATAACAATTTCAAGGACAGGTATTTTGAATACACTAGGAACTGTGTATTCAGTGTCCGCTTCTGGCCGAAGATTGCCGCTGGTGAGGAGTTTACGAGCGTCTGCTTTGGAGAAATTATTACCGATGGATACTGCTAAATCCGAAGTTTGAGAATATTTCCTTCCAAGACCAGGAAATTTCCGCAAAGCGGACACTCAGAATCGATATTTCAGAGTCGGCCAACGACCCGAAGCGGACATTTCCGCACCCTGTATTGACCGTTGATGTCAACTGACAATGGAGGAGATACAATGTCTATCGAATTGAACATGTCGATGGATTGAGGTAACGATGAGACTTAAAGCCATTAATGCATATTTATTCTCAATACTGTTATTCAGTTTACCCGGGGCTTATGCGGTTGATGTAAGCAAAGGTAGGGATTACTTCATCGGGCATTGTATCGGCTGTCATGCATTTGCATGCAACAAGGAGGGGCCGAGCCTTGGCGGACTGTTTGGCCGGAAAGCCGGTAGTGCCAAAGGTTATGAAGCGTATTATTCGGATGAGTTAAAGAATTATGGTGTTGTCTGGGATGAAAATACGCTAGACGTATGGTTCACAGACCCTGGTAGGGTAGTGGTAAGTGTTATGGCTAAATCCGGAAAAATTGACGACGCCGTGCAGCGCCAAAATGTGATCGCTTTTTTAAAAACAGAAGACCCAACGATTAACCTGTGTCCTCAGTAATTGGGAATACTCGCTTCGTGCGGGAAGCAGAAGTTAAGGAATAAATCCTGAGTGTCGGCTTCTGGCCGAAGGTTGCCTCTGAACTTTGTAGTGTCAGCGTCCGTTATGGAGAAAACAGACCCTCGCTAGGAAAAAATAAGCTTCCGAAAACGACCCTGAACCGACACTCAGTCAAATCACCGTAAAGGTCAAGAACCGGCACATTGGAGTCATTCAGATGAATCGTGAGAACTAGTGCTTTCGGCGTGAAGCGGGCGAAATTAAGTTACAAAACTGCAACTAAGTTTCAATAGCCCATGTTCCTCAGGTTTCAACCATATTTTCCTTAAAGGTGAAAAAGAGTGAAATTCACATTTTTAAATTAAATCTCATTGTTAAGGTGACCTAATTCCCTGGATGAAACTGGTTGATGACCTAAAATAATAATTAATGGCTCCATAAAGGGTACTTGTTACTCGATGGCGGCATGTTTGAAGTTTTTGGGAGATCGATATGTTTAATTGGTTAATACCGAATAAGGGTAAAGGTACTTCTGTCATTGGCGATTTGGCGATGAGAGCAACCATTGCTTATAAACTCAGAAAATACAATGCTGATAAAGATACAACAATCTCCAAATTTTCCTTGGCGGATGACGCGAAAAAAACAAAGGCAACAGGAAAGCAGACGCGGGTAAAGGAAAATGATGCTTGGAGTCAAGCAAATCCCCGTGAAACTGGCAAATGGAAGAAAGAAAATCGTTGATAGTTAAAGATAGCTAGGATCTTACCCAGGCCGAAGAAATACCGACCATTAACGGCAGCTCCGGGCACTTCAGAGTTATTCATGCACCACCTCGTGAGTGACCGCTGTTGGCCGTTCTCTGACCCTGGAATTGTGAATTTGAACGTCCGCTATTGAGAAAACAAACACTCAGATTCAGATCTTCAATTTCGATATCAACCAATAGCTACTTGACCGTGATGCAGGTGCAGGCTGCACGGTTAGCTACCTTGTGCGACACGCTACCGAGGAAAAGACCCTTTACATTGCTCAACCCACGCGAACCCATAACCACACAATCAATATTCTCATCGTCAATACAATGTAAGATCCGATCGGCCGGATCACCACTTTCAAGCCGGGTCTCGACATTATCCAGGCCTTTCTGCTGCGCATGACCCTTGGCCCCGTCTAGAATATGCTGACCTACCTCGATCAGTAAGCGTGGTGATACCCCTGCATCCTGGAAGGCCGAACCCGCAGCCAGGTCGATCCTGTCATCCCTTGATAGCAGGCGTTGTATCTCGATATTGACATGTTGGGTCAGACCCTCAACCTCGGCAAATCGTTGTAAGGCATCGATATTTTCGGAACGATGAGGTGCGTGTAGCACAACAAGCCGGGCATCGTACTTTTTCGCCAGATCGATTGCGAGATTGAGCGCCTTATTAGAATGGTCTGAACCATCGGTGGAGCATAGTATTTTACTAAACATTTCAAGCCTCCCTGATATCGTTTATCGGTTAAAAGCCACTGTACCTGAACCTCGATTAAGCGTATTGATGCAGCTCAACCGGGATAAGATTGGAGGTAGCTGTTAGTAGGAAACGCGATCACTGGATAAAAGTAGAAGTTCGGTATTGAGATTTCAAGCCTCGCATTTAAAGCCTGTGCCCGGCCAAATAGACTATTGATCGTCAAAATGTGGGCGTAATTGTTCTTACATTTTGTAACAGTCAGTGTCCGTTGTGGGTCGTTAGCGGAAGCTGAACTTTGCGTTTTGAGCGTCTGCTTTCTCGTTAGCGGACACTCAATTTCGTAACACCAGGGTCGTTCTTCGGCCAGGAACGGACACTCGTAAAGGCTTTAACTCCGCGGTTATCGGGCCTACTTGCTAATATCTATTAAAAGTTCAAAAACCTTTTATTTATACTGTTAGGCGATATTAATACGAGTATTCTTGATGGCTACTTTAGTCACGGAATCGCACCCTGAAAATTGGGGTTTATTAAGCGGGAATCCCAATACAGTTGGCTCCTTACGTCGCTATTAGATTCATACAAGTTGCCTAAAACTCGTAACAAGTTCAAAATCGAAATTTAAAAATGAGGAGGACATCAAATGTTTGCACGCATTTCGACATATAAAATGAACCCCGAATCTGTAGCTGACGCAGAAGCAAAGCTACAGGAACTGATGCCGAAGATTATGGGTATGGATGGAATGGTAACGTTCACGAATGCTGTCGATGCCGACGGAAATGGTGTTGTTGTTTCGATGGTGGAGTCCGAAGAAAAATCGAATGCAAATCAGGAACAGGTAGCACAAATTTGGGCCGAGTTTAGTGGCTACCTTACCGAGCCGCCTGTAATTGGTGGTTATCGGGTGCTTGCACACGAGTCAAACTAAATTTTTTCGGACTTCGCTTGTCGCGACTAAATTTTGCGGGTCCCCCTTGCACCAATTACAGCCATTCGTCAGGGATTGCAAAATATCGCCTAACAAGTGCATGCAGCGGGCCTGGCTTACACCAGGCCGCTGATGCGAGGCGTTAGGCGACCTAATTTTGAGAGGTTTCGAGCAAAAATGAAAAGCAAGGCTCCAATAATCCTCATTATAATTGCCACGCTCTTCTCACATCTTGCTATTGCCAGTGCAGGTTGGACAGATTACGTAACTGTAGTAGAGCTAATTCCGACTTCCCGTCACTACTATAAATTTAGACTCCCGGTTAAGAAAAATCCAAGTGGTTGTAAAGAAAAAAACTGGTTCTATCAAAACTATGGCTCTCGCGGTTCGGATAAAATGTTCGATACTCTACTCGAGGGAATAAAATCGGGACTTCGGCTGCGTGTTTACGTTACAGGAATTTGTAATATTGATGGGTACTCAGAAATATCATCTATCGGCATCATCCCGTAAGATTGCCCGTATAACAAGCGCATGCAGTTGGACCAAACTACTCGCGTTGATACTACTTTTTCTCCAAAGCTGACACTGAAACGCGCCTACTGAGCATCGTTCTTCGGCCAGAAGCGGACACCCGACAACAGTGATAATATGTTATCAGGTCAAAAACCTTATAAAGATGCTGTGATGTGCCTAACAAACGCATTCAGTTGAACTAGGAGTATCACGTGAAAATTGCAATAACAGCAGCAAGTGGACAACTGGGAACAGCAATTGTTAAAGCGACCGCCGCTTTGCTAGGAAAGGAAAATGTTATCGGATTGGCTCGGACTCCGGATAAGGCTGCCAATCTGGGTATTGAAATCCGTGCTGGCGATTACAATGATAAATCCATTTTAGAAAAATCATTAAAGTCGGTGGATACGCTATTGTTGGTCTCTGGTATGGATGCCCCTGAAAAACGCATAGAGCAGCATCGAAATGTAATTCAAGCTGCTCAGAACAGCGGCGTAAAGAAAATTGTTTATACAAGCGTTCAAGGCGCTGAGGAAAATACTTCCTTTTCTCCTATTGTCCAAAGTAACCGACAGACCGAGCAGGATATTATGAACAGCGAACTGGAATGGGTGATCGGGCGTAATGGGATTTACATAGAACCTGATATTGAATACATCGATTCTTACAAAGAAGCTGGTGGGATCTTTAATTGTGCAGGCGATGGTAAGTGCGGATATACCACCCGGCCTGAATTGTCCATGACATTCTCCTCTATCAGGTTACAGGGGGTGTAACCGGAGTTCCAATGAGGAGCATTCCCTCCATGTACCTTTCCCCATTGGGCGCCGGTACACTCGTACATCTAATTATACGCCCGGCAATATATACCCGCAAAACAAATAGGTTTATTACGGTGCCATGAGATAAGAGGAATTTATGAGAAAGTGTGTAGGAGTCCATGGTAAGGTATTTGTTGCTCGGAATGCAAATTCTGACGGAGTGAAGTTCAAATTCACCTAATTGTTTCTACAGGAGGCACAAATGGGAATTTACATCACACAAGGCAACTATACCCAAAATGCAATGAATGGGATGCTCGACCACCCAGAGGATCGTGAAGGTGCAGTAGCCGGGTTAATGGAATCAGTTGGAGCAAAACTGCTTCATTATTATGTTACGACCGGTGAATATGATTTCCTGGTTGTTTCAGAAAGCAACGATTTAAAGGATATCGTTGCGGCCCTGATGATCGCAGGGGGTTCTGGAGGCGTTACTAATATAAAAACTGTCCAGGCATTAACTACGCAGGATGCCAAGGTAGTTATGGAACGTGCTAATTTGGCGCGTGCCGGATTTGTCGCTGCTGGATCTGGAAGCTAAAGATTCAATTTGCATCGGCAGTCTTATTTGTAATTTGGACCGTCGGTGCAATTCTTATCGTTTCAAACCTAAGTTAAAAGCCATGCTTTTGATAGATCCCAGATTTGGATATCGGACGCTCAGCCAGGCACTATGTAGTATAGAAATCGGCCCCAAGCGAACATTGCTACCAAAGAAATATCCAGCCCCTTTACTCGGGTAGGCCGGCATGCCGCAGTTGATCAGGAACGCGTGACGTTGGGGGTCCATTTGGGGTCGAACTCGGCTACTGGTGTAGTTGATTCCAGCGGCAGATTTCTCGTAAGGAGACGCTCAATTGGCTGGGCCAGGAGGCAATCTTCGGCCAGGAACGGACACTCAAATTACGACGGACAGGTAGATGACGGAGAAAATGATTAAGGTCTGTGGGTATGTTATAAGCGTGTGGTAATTAAAATTTATCAACAGCGAAAGATGAAGACACTTCTTGTACTTGCTCACCCACGAAGAAATTCCCTGACAGCAGCTGTCGCCGGCATCTTTGCTGCCGGCCTTGGAAAAAACGGTCACGATGTTGAATGGGCTAATCTCATTCAGGAAGGTTTCGATCCAGTTTTACGTGAGGAAGATGAGCCAGACTGGGACAATCCACGCAAGGTATACTCGCCTGAAGTGCGCCACGAGATGGAACGCATCGAGCGCAACGAAGCAACGGTCATGATTTTCCCCGTTTACTGGTGGTCGGTCCCGGGAGTGCTCAAGGGATGGATCGACCGTGTCTGGAACAACGGATGGGCTTACGGTGATGCCAGCTTCCCGCAACGGCGTGCCTGGATGATCGGTATTGCGGGAAATTCTTCCAGTGGTTTTGTCAAGCCAGGGTACGATAAAGCGATGTCAATCCAACTGGATGTGGGAGTGCTTGATTACTGCGGTGTCCAGGAACGACGCCTTGAACTCCTTTACGGGTCAATCGAGGGTCGATCATATGTGGATCAGATTCTTATCGATGCCGAGCGTCTGGCATCCGAATTTTAACCACATCAACCGAATACTTTTTTCCAGTAACCCGGGGCAGGTAATCTGCAATAGGTAATGACTTAATCTCAATCTCTGTTTGTCTGGTTACTCCAAAGGAGACACTCGCAGGCGCAACCTGAGCTTCTGCCTTCGGCCAGGAACCGACACTCAGAAATTACTACTCGCCTACTGCTTTCGGCACATACCGCTCGTTGCACAAATATACTTGAGCACCGTCCACTGTTACCTCAATTCGGCAACAATTCCCTCTATACGCATCATTATAAGAGACTATTGGCATCGTATTTCAACACTATCTATATTAGGTATTGATAATTGTTACTCAACAGTTAACCTCGTTATCCGATAGCGTCTGAATATGATTAACCAGCGTGCTTATATGATGAGTAATGAACAGGCAGTACAGAAACGGGTGTCTCAGAGACCCCATGAAAGCCGAAAGTCAAGCAAAGAAAGGCTCTTAGAAAAAGAAACGGCTAATATTCGTGTACGGTGTGCTGTCGTATTTTTCATGGCTTTTTTATGAATCAGATATACAGGCTAGTTGCGGTAATATCGATAGTTACATTCGTACAAGGATGCGAGTTCATAACTATGATGGATACGCTGAATGGACTTAATGCGGCTGCTAAGCTTAATGCCCCATCTCCCTGCAGCGAATCTGTAGAAAACTCAGAGAGCTTGGCAGTGCCAACAGCATTAAGCAGAGGTGTCAAAATTTCTGACGGAGCTCGAACAGGAGCTCGAATCGAACAGGGGTGAGGAATCCCTGGTTGAATTTCTGAAAAGATTTGAGGGTGTCTATAAGAATAAGACAGAAGGTTCAAAGGGGATAGTAACTATTACCTCTATGATTTGGCCAGAAATAGACTTGTATAGGCTGGATTTGATTGAAGTAAGAGACTTGTATAGGCCGGATTTGATTGAAGTGGGATTTAAGTCTCCGAATTTCCTTGTGTTTAGATTTTACGATGACTTAGACGAAGGGCTGGAAGAGGATAATCTCGTGGAGGAGAGAATATTTGAAGAAGGAAAAGACTTCGCTTTGAAACGAGGTGTTATATCGGGAGACATTGGCGATAGAGAGTATATGCACCTGGGTAAAGGTAACGATGCATTCACGCCAATTTTTTTTAGAACTGAAAAGGTAACCTATTTACTTGGGATTGATAGAGATGGCCATGGCAAGCTTCGGAAAATTAATAAATGCGAAGATTATGAAGATTTCCGATTTGAACGAATACTATATACGAATAAACTTGACCTACAATCGAGCGTCCTTCTCTGGACGTACAGTCGAAGGGATAGGTATCGATTGAAATCAGCTTTTAACTGAGTGTCTTTTAAGGGTTGTCAGCTCAGCCGATCGCCTCGAAATTCTGAGGGTCCGTATATGGACTCCTCCTCGTTTGCAAGTAACCTGTCAATGGCAGCTGGCTCGACTGCATACGTATATCCGGCCTCTAAAGGTGGCATCGATGATGCCGGGCCATAATGGGGTTTTCGCGCGCCGGTT
>Ga0255051_10000749_pt1 | contig 11820 bp, 8 predicted proteins | sample JV7_2_9_MG_FD_181719 | JGI IMG/M metagenome (GOLD analysis project Ga0255051, IMG submission 181719) | Seawater microbial communities from Jervis Inlet, British Columbia, Canada - JV7_2_9 | ecosystem: Environmental > Aquatic > Marine > Inlet | place: Canada: British Columbia | collected 2016-10-06
TTGAGGGTACGGTCACCGAATTTCACTGGACCAATCCTCACGTATACATCTATGTAAAGGAAGACTCGAACGATGGTGAGGCGATAGTTTGGGAGATTGAGGCATTCGCGCCGACGATTATGAGGCAAAGTGGATGGTCCGCAGATACGCTTGCCGCAGGCGATCACGTCGTCGCACTGGTCAGGCCCCCGAGGAAATCGGGAAGCAACGCAGCCTGGCTCGCTTCGATCGAAAACTCAGATGAAACTCTGTTAGATCGTGAGATTCCGGAATCGTCGCCAGCGTATGGTGACGATAATTCACAGGCAAGAACCGATAGTCTGTCCGGTGTCTGGGAAGGCCGGGGCGGTGATGCCGTGACGCTGCTGCTTTACCTGCCGAGAACATTGCCTTTAACCGAGAAAGGAATTCAGGCAATGGATAACTTTCAGAGTGCCACCATGAATCCCGGTATCGATTGCGTACCTTTTACGGCACCTCTCTATATGGTGCTTCCCGGGTTCAAGAAAATAGAGATCAGCGATGACGTGGTATTGATTCGTGGCGAGGATGCCGATGTCGAGCGAGTCGTACACATGAATGTCGCCTCACACGATGGTGCGGCTCTGATGATCCAGGGCCATTCAATCGGCTCGTGGGAGGGTGATGTCCTGGTCGTAGACACAGCACGTTTTGCCAGCCACAGTCTCGGAATTGGAGCGGATCTGGCTTCCGGTACCGGAAAACGCATTGTTGAGCGCTTTCAGTTGGCTGCGGATGGCAGCAGCTTGACATATGGCTTTGAATTGGAAGACCCTGAATATCTGACTGCGCCAGTAACGGGCACATCCGAGTGGGTCTATCGACCGGACGTCGAGTTCACTCCGGCGGAATGTGATATCGACAGTGCGCGCCGATTTATCGATGACTAACTTCAGAGTTTCCGAGGTCATAACTATGCAACCAAAGCACTCATGGGCGGGCTGCAGCACAGCGCTTGCTGGTTTGCTCTGTTTATCCTTTACGTTGAGTGCTGCTGCGGAAAGCACAATCACCGGGCGAGTCGTTGACCTGAACGGTGCACCACTGGCACAAGCCATGGTCAGTCTGGATGCGGCCGAATCACATGCCGGCGCGGACGTAATCACCGTCTTTACCGATGAGCAGGGACAGTTTGTGTTTTCGGAGTCGGTGAGCGGCGTCGATTCACTGAGTGTGCGGATGCTCGACTACGAGGAACTGGACCAGGTTGGACTGCGTGCCGACGGCACATCGGACGTCACCATCGTGATGCGACCGCGAACCAATCAGGCTGATGTCGCACCGGCTTCCGCGTGGCTTGGCGGAATGAACGATCCTGAAGAAAAGGCCCATCTGGTTCTCGATTGTATTGGTTGCCACCAGGTCCCGTCGCCCCAGGCGCGTAACTACGCCAAGCTGATCGCTGCTGTTGAGGATGCCGATCCTGCCGAAGTGCGCAGACAAAGCTGGCAGTCGATGATCACCTACATGAACTATCTGTCGGATTGGGAATTTGGCCGGGCAAATCCGACCGGTCCGCCGGGTCCGGAGCGCGCCTATTCCGTCAGTGGCGGTGACGTGACGGCCAATAGCATAGCCGATCACTTCGTTGGTCCGATGGACCAGTTAAGTGGCTATGACTATGGCGCACCCTCAATCGTGAATGAAAATACGGTGATCAGGGAATACGAGGTCTCGGGTGCCAATGCCATTCGTGAGGCTGTACTGATTGGGGAGGAATTGTGGATCGCCGACGTTTCGTCCAATCGAATGGTTGTGATTGATGTTGCGACGGGCGAGCAGAGACATCTTGAAGTGCCGGCCGAGCGAACAATGGGGCCGCATACCCTGCATCGCGGCAGTGACGGAACGTTGTGGGTCGCCCCTTTCTTCGATAGCGTGGTCGCACACTGGGACCCCGCCGGTGAGACCTGGGAGACCTGGAGTACGACGACGATCAACGGCGAGAGCGTTGGAATTCATGACCTGAGCTTCGGCTCCGATCACGAGTTGCTGACGGATAACGAAGGCCTCGTCTGGTATTCGGACATCGTCAATGGTGCGGTTGGCTATCTGGATCCGGACACCGGTGACGCCGAGATTTATTACGTGCCGGACGTGCCGGGGCGTGAAGACAACCGGGCTACGGTCTACGGCCTGGTCATGACCTCGGACCGCAAGGAAATCTGGTACAGCCAGATGGGCAGGGGTGCTTTCGGCAGCTTTGATATCGAGACGCGGGAATTTGGTGACCTAGTAGAATTGCCGAGCATCGATGCGGGCCCGCGTCGGCTAACGATCAGCGATGACGATATTTTGTATGCGCCGCTTTACGGCGCGGGCCAACTGGTTGAGTACGATACCAGGAGCCGTGAACTCATCGGTACCTATGATTTGCCGGATACCGGCAGCGCACCGTATGCGGCAACCTGGGACCCTGTCCGTGAAGTCGTCTGGATTCCGACATCTAACGGCGATGTCATTTACCGTTTTGACCCACGGACAAAGGCGATTGGCGTACTACCTCTGCCGCGTGATAGTGCGTTCCTGCGCATGGTCGACGTTGACCCGGAAACCGGTGTGCTGATCACGTCCTACGCCAACATTGTCCAGTTTGTGCACGGTCCCCGAATGGCCCTGATCATTGATCCTGGCGATGGTGCATATGCCGATGTTGCAGTGGGGGCTCAACGATGAAGGTCAGGAATCAATTGATCAGCCTGACCTCGGTCATCCGGCCTTCTGGTCGACTCGTTGCCGCATGCCTGCTTATTGTGTGCATGAGTCTCGGCGCAACGCTCACGGCAAGGGCTCAGGCACCCGAAGGTGAGGCCCTGGCGGGGGATAAACGTTGTGGTGCCTGTCACCACGTCGAGAACGTTCTGCTTGGACCAACATACCGGGCTATCGCCGCACGCCATACTCAAGAGCGCAGTGTGATGGCTGACGTGTTGGCGCAGAAGATTGTGCACGGCGGCGCCGGTAACTGGGGTGTCGTACCGATGGTGCCAAATGAGCACGTCAGCCTGGATGAGGCCCGCATGATCGCGCAGTGGATACTTAGTCTGAACGACTAGCCGTCGGGACACTCAAAGCCTTCGTGCTGGCCCGGTTTGGGGGCCTGCATCCGGTGTGGATCGAGCCGGGGATGCTCGACGTAGATCACAGAGCGATCCTCAAAATTTGGAACTGCTCCACAGTCCGCATGATCAGGCCTCTTTATCATGCGTTCTATGTCTGGCGCCAATCAAGCTGTCCCTGTTGATGACCTTGAATTGGGTATGTATGTATCCAAGCTGGACCGCCCGTGGCTGGAAACACCTTTTCTGTTTCAGGGATTCACGATCAAGGATACCCGAGAGATAAAGGAATTGAAGCGTCACTGCCGCTTCGTTTACGTGCACGACACCAAGCCTGATCCCGATGCACCACCAGAACCTGACAGTACCGGCGGTTCCACCACGCTAAATTCTGCCGAACAGAATCGCCCGGCCTCGATGATCGGGCGATTTGCCTCGTGGATACTCAAGCGCCAGAAGGGCCAGTCAGAGTCCGGCGACGCTTACAAGGACGTCGTCACACTAAGCGTCGAGTGGAAGACCGCAAAAAGTGTCCATGAAGAGGCCGCATCACTTTACACGGACGTTCTGGAGGAGATTCGACAGAACGGAAAGCTGGATCTCCAGGTCCTCGACACGGTCGTCAGTCCGATGGTCGAAAGTGTGCTGCGAAATCGAGACGCACTGGCGTGGCTGTCGCGTATGCGGCAGACCGACGACTACACTTATGGGCACTCGGTATCCTGCTCGATTTATGCCATTGCTTTCGGCCGGCACCTGGGCCTGCCGAAAGAGGACCTCAACCTGTTAGGACTGGGGGCGCTCCTCCTCGACGTTGGCAAAACACGAATTTCGAAGGAACTGCTGGCAACGCCGGACAAGCTTACGCCGGAGCAGATTCAGCTCATGCGGCAACACGTGGGATTCGGTATGGAAATTCTGCAGGATCAGCCGAACACGGTAGACAATCGAGTACTCTCGATGGTTCAGTCTCACCATGAGCGCTACGATGGCAGCGGCTATCCGGATAAGCTCACAGGACTCGATATTCCTGTGTTTGCCCGCATTGCAGGGATCGTGGACTACTACGATGCGGTGATCCGAACTCGTCCTTACGCCAAACCGGTGTCTTGTTACGATGCCGTTCGATCATTGAATAAGCTCTCTGGCACCGAGTTTCAGCCTGAAATGGTCGAGCAATTCGTCCAGGCCGTGGGCATGTTTCCCAATGGTGCACTTGTCGAACTCTCCACTGGCGAAGTGGGCGTCATTCTGGAGCAGAATCGTGTTCGGCGGCTGCGCCCGAAGGTCCTCGTCTTGCTGGGTGCCGACAAGAAACCAATGAAGAAGAGCAAGGAAGTGGATTTACGAAAGCTTCCGGCAGATCGGGGATCGAGGGGTGCTGTCTGGCTCGAGCGAGGCCTTGAGATGGGAGCTTACGGAATTGACGCGGCAGAGTACTTTCTCTGATTTTGCTGGATATCGGCATGCACGCAGTAAGCGAAGGGGCAATAAACCGAACTGATCATCCGGCTTTCCTTGGAGTGTTGCAGGACTCTGTCATCGCCTCACGCAACTCGGACGATACGCTCGCCCTTCTGATATTGAAGCTGCAGAATCTCGACAGGCTGAATACGTCATTCGGACACCATGCCGGTGATTCAGTCTTGTCGTGCGTCGCGTCGAGACTTTCTGAGGAGCTTGGGTCACGAGCTCGCGTCATAAGGATAGGTGCCAGCCGATTCGCCGTCCTGCTGCGTGGGCTCAAGGACGATACGCACGCTGTCCTGGCCGGCAACAAAATCGAACGAATGTTCTCCGCTCCGATCAGCATAGATACGCAGGAAATCCATCTACAGATTTGCCAGGGGATAGCGCTGTACCCAGAGCACGCCGACTCGGCAAACACATTGTTGCTGCAGGCGGAATCCGCATTGAAACAGGCCACCGTAAAGGGGCGGTCTCTGGAGGTTTGTAACGCGGAAGTGTGTTGTACGGAAGAGGGTTCTGCGCGCGTGGAATCTTCTCTGGCAACTTTGATCCAGTCAGGCCGAGTCGAGACTTACTTTCAGCCACAAATAGATATTCGCACCGGTAACCCAGTCGGTGCAGAGGCGCTATTGAGGTGTCAGGACAACGATGGCGTGTTCCTGCCACCCGACATTGTCGTTGCAGCAGCAGAACGGATGAACCAACTGACTGATGTGACGTTTATCGTGTTGAATGCGGCGCTTCGGAATTGCGTCGAGTGGGGCTCCAATATTGCAACTCCGAATGTCTCAGTCAATGTGAGTCCGTCGACACTCAAGGACCCAGATCTGGTGGAGTCTATCGTTAGTGTGTTGGGATTATGGGGTGCAAAGCCGCAGAATCTGACTATCGAGATTACTGAAAGTACGTTTATGGAAGATCCCAAGCAGAGCTTTTCGGTAATGAGCAAACTGAACGAATTGGGAATTCGAGTCGCCGTTGATGATTTTGGTACTGGCTATTCGTCGCTATCGTATTTCAAGAGTATTCCTGCACATGAACTCAAGATTGACCGTTCATTTGTTCTTGGAATGCTGGAAAACACTGTCGACCGGAAGATCGTCCGAACGGTGATCAATCTTGCACATGAGTTCGGGTTAGAGGTTGTGGCCGAAGGCGTAGAAGATGAGGCAACACTGGAATTGCTGCGCGACCTTGGTTGCGATATCGCGCAAGGCTACTGGTTCGCGAAGCCGATGCCGGAAGCAAGATTTCACACCTGGCTCGATAAGAGGCAGTAGTCAATGCACGCTTTGGTGCGGTCAGGTGTATGGGGTCGCTTGCACAAGCGCGATACATAGGGCACCATCGGCCCGCGATCTACGTTTTGGCCTGCCTTTTACTTTCCCGCCCGGCCTTCAGGCGAGCGATATAAGTCACGTACCACTACCTGATTGATTACGGTTGCGTGTGCTAATGCGTGCCGAAAATTTTTGCAATTGGCACCCCGGGAAGTGGGTTATTCACTTCACGTTCGCCTAGAGGAGAAGACATTGGGAAGAAAACTATACGTCGGTAATCTGCCATATACGGTCACCGAGGAAGTGCTGTCAGCAAAGTTGTCCGAATTTGGACGAGTCGAGTCCGTCAAGATTATTAATGATCGTGATACCGGTCAAAGTAAAGGGTTCGGATTCGTCGAAATGTCGAGTGACTCCGAGGCGCATGCTGCAATTGACGGTCTCAACGGTACCGACTACGAAGGTCGGCCCATGAAGGTCAATGAAGCGAAGCCACAGGAGCGTTCAAGAGGCGGTGGTGGCGGCGGTCGACGCTGGTAGTAGCGAGTTCCTTTCGTCTTGTCGCGGCCTGCAGTCGTTTACTGCAATCCAGCGACTGATTTCTGACGGCATTGTGTCTGTCCTGCCTATTCGATAACGCGATAGGCGGGCAGAATCGCGGCATGGATTCTTTGGTTGGGTGGCTCTTATACTCTCCTTATTCGTTGTGAGGGGTGTTTGATGCGTATAAAGCCAGCCACAAAGGCGTTTGTGGTTCTGTCATTGCTCCTATTGGGGGCGAACCCGCCCGCCGGGGCGCAGGATAGCGGCGATTCCACGAATTCACGGCGCCCTAACATCCTCCTTATTATCTCGGACGATGTCGGCACGGACGTGACTTCGAATATCTATCCGGGCCTGATCGACAATCTCATTGCAAAGTACGGGCCGGCGGGACTCAATCATCCGGACTACACGGCAATCAATGGCCGTCCGGCTTCCACGCCCAATCTCAACCAATTGGCCAGGCGGGGAATGAGATTCACGAATGTCTGGGCACACCCGTTCTGCTCGCCGACACGTGCGGCGCTGATCACAGGCCTCTTCGCGGCTGAGACCGGGGTGGCGAATTATCAGGATGCCCTGGCCCAGAACCACACAACTTTCGTCCAGAAACTCAGTGACGAGGGGGGTTACAGCACGGCAGTGTTCGGTAAATGGCACCTCGCGGGGCTGCCGGGTAATCCGAGTTATCCGGGCATGAAGCCGAAGGAAGCAGGATTTGAACTTTTCCAGGGCAACCTTCATGCGGCGTTGAACACCTTCTGGGATTACGACTATCAGGTGCAGGATAGCGAGACGCCTGCAGGGCAGTGGCTGGATCAGGCGCCTCCGGAACGATCTCTGCCCGGTATCGCGGCGACCACTTATGCGCCGGTAGTCAAAGTGGCCGATTCCATTGAATGGATCACTGCCCGTGAAGCAGAAGATGAGGACAAGCCGTGGTTCGTCTGGCTCGCCTTCAACCTGTCTCACGCGACGATACAAAGTATGCCGAGCCAGATGGCTGTACCCGATGCCGACACGCTGGACTCGACGAGCCATAGGGAAATGCGCGAATGTGGTGGTGAATTCGGTTCTGCAAACGCCGGCTCATGCTCTGGCGAGTCGCTCATGCGGGCTATGACCAATTCCCTGGACACCGTTCTCGGTAAGCTGCTGGATGCCGTTGATGAACTCGATCCAAATACCTATGTCATTTTTGTAGGGGACAATGGCACCCCAATGTACGGTCGCCCCAATCTCGACTTTATTGACAACATGTACATCACCAGGACGGGGCGCGGCAAAGGAACGGTCTACGAGAGTGGGGCGCTGGTGCCCATGGTCGTCACGGGGCCTGGCATCGAAGCTAACACCGAAAACAGCGAATTTGCTCACGCGGTCGATCTGTACTCGACGACATTGGAACTTGCCGGTATCGAGGTGCCGGAGACCGTATCCAACAGCGACGGGACGAGTACAGTGACACTTGATGGCGTTTCTCTGGCACCGATCCTCCTTGGTGACGTTTCAACCGTGCGTGACCCGAATGATGACTACATTCTTACGGAGACTCACGATCTCATGCGGGGCGGTATTCGTGAGGTCGGTGCACGCAACGCAAGTCATAAGATTCTCTGTACGGATGGAAGCGGCGCGAGTGCTTGTGCATTCTTCAATCTTCTGGAAGACCCGCTCGAAGAATATCCACTTGACAGGCCTGCAAGTTGCAGTAATTACACGGATGGAACCTGGTCGCCCGCAGACGCACAGTGGCATTTCTGCCGCTTGACGGACGTTGTCGCCAGGAAGTCTTTCCTTTAGCTGAGGGGAGGGGGGCATGTTGAGACGGTGGTTGAGTTGGCCGCTCTGGGCACGAGTCGTTTGTGGCCTGATCCTTGGTGGGATTGTCGGCCTGATCATGCACCAGCTGGGACTTGAAGAATTTGTCACCAACTGGATTCGGCCATTCGGTGATGTCTTCATCCGCCTCATCAGGATGTTGGTTGTTCCTCTGATTTTTACAACGCTTGTGGCCGGCATGATTGCAATGGGCGATCCGAAGCGGCTGGGGTCGCTGGGTGGACGCACCATCGGTCTGTACATGACCACGACCTGGTTCGCTGTCTTATTCGGTATCGTTCTTGCGTTTATTGTGCGCCCCGGGAGGGGCATAAACGTTGGTGCGGCCAGCGCGGACGCAATCGATGCGATCCGTGATCAGTCTGCAACGGAAGCGGCCGGCGTCGTCGAACGTCTGGTGAATATCGTTCCCACAAATCCGATCGCGGCACTTGTTGATGGTGATGTGCTTGCCATCATTTTCTTTTCCATTATTTTCGGTGCAGGCATTCTCGTTGCGGGAGACAAGGGTAAAGCGATTGGCGACGCTTTCGAAAGTGCGGCCGACGTCATGATTCGCGTCACCGAGTTTGTGATGCAGACGGCGCCATTTGGTGTGTTTGCGTTGATGGCATGGGTGATGGCTGACCAGGGCCTGGAAATTCTCGATAATCTCCTGTTGCTGGGGCTCGCACTTTATCTTGCGTGCCTGGTACATATCGCCGTGACCTACAGTTCTATCGTGAGGCTTTGGCTGGGTCTGCCGCTCGTGCGTTTCTATCGTGGCATGGCCGACGCAATCGTCGTCGCGTTTTCAACCTCTTCTTCGTCTGCAACCTTGCCGGTCACCATTACCTGCGCGACCGATAACCTCGGAATCAAACGGCCGGTTGCATCATCCGTCTTGCCTTTGGGTGCCACGATTAATATGGATGGTACGGCGCTATACCAGGGCATCATTGCAGTTTTTGCCGCCCAGGCGTTTGGTATTGACCTGTCCGTTGGCGACATCTTCATGGTGATGCTGACCGCGACGCTGGTTTCCATCGGTACCGCCGGCATTCCATCGGTGAGTCTTTTTCTCGCCTTTATCACACTTGAAGTCATCGGCGTCACCGGTGATGATGCGGTGCTGCTCATCGCTTTAATATTCCCATTCGACAGGCTTCTCGACATGATGCGTACGGCGACAAACGTCACGGGCGATGCCGCTGTGGCGACGGCGGTGGCAAAGTGGGAAGGCGAGCTCGACGAAGACGTATTTCGTCAAGTCGCTCGCTTGTAGCTTTGCGCTGGAACGAGCTCTCATCCAGCCCAAAGCTCTGCTAGAATCGGTCTAGCTGAGGCACGATTCACAGGGTCTCCGGGGCCTGTGGCGCCGTGTCACAGTGCACACAGTTCAATCGCATCTGGGGGGGTCGAATGGGCGCACGAGTATCGCCACAGCAAGCCGGGCAAAGGCCGGGCATGAAGCGGTTGGTGGGTTGGCCGGCAGCCGTCCTGGCTCTGAATCTTGGTCTTGTCCATGTTTCAGTGGCCGCAGATTCGGTCGCCGCGGCAGCCCGCGCCGGTGACTTCGAGCAGGTTCGCGAGTTGATCGATACCGGCGCGGCTGTCAATGAGCCGGAACGAGACGGATCGACGGCAGCCCTCTGGGCGGCCTATCAGTCTGACGCCCGGATGCTGGCTCTTTTGATAGAAGCCGGCGCCGACCTCAATACTGGCAATCGCCTGGGCGTGACACCGTTACTACAGGCAGCACGGATCGGTGATACGCCTGTTGTCGGTGCGCTGCTTGAAGGTGGCGCTGACGTCGAGGGTGCAACGCTCGAAGGTGAAACGCCACTGATGGCCGCATCGCGTGCCGGCAGCGTTGAGGCCGTGAGACTCTTACTCAGTCAAGGCAGTAATCCAAATGCCAGCGAATCCTATCAGGGGCAAACGGCACTGATGTGGGCCGCAGCCGAAGGGCATATCGAGGTCGTCGAAGTTCTGCTTGAGGCGGGGGCGGATCCGGATTTGGCGGCCCGCAGGTCGACGCTGACCGAACGTAGCATGCGTACAGATTTTCCGTCCGGAGGATTCACGGCAGCGATGTGGGCAGCACGTGAAGGCCATGAAACCGTATTGCAGATTCTGGCTGATGGTGGAGCAGACCTGAACCTCCTGAATGGCGACAGCGCTTCAGCAATGAGTATCGCCATCGTCAACGATCGATTTGATCTGGCAGCCAGGATGCTGGACATGGGTGCGGCACCAGACGCGAGTGCTGTCTACCGAGCGGTTGAGATGCGCGATGCGACGACCGACTGGCTGGCGAAGGACGGGAGTCGGTGGCGTGCCGACTACGCCAACGAGCTGAGTGCCCTGGATCTGACACGTGTCCTGCTGGTGGCTGGTGCTGACCCGAACGAGAACTTCTATGGTCAGAATCACTCGGCGTCGATGTGCTGCGATACGGTCGCAAGTGGTTCCGCGTTTTATCGGGCTGCAATAGCGGCGGACGTCGAGTTGCTCAAACTCTTGATCGAGTTTGGCGGTGACGTGGAGTGGGTGCCCGAGAATATCGAAGATGCACCGCGAGGCGCCAACAGCAACGTCGGTAAGAGCATGCTTTCCGTTGCGATGAACGGCGGCAAGGGCGTTGGTATGGCCGGTGGTCCCGGTGATATTCGGGAGAACCAGGCGCCACCGTTTCGTGAGATCGCCAACCGCGAGCCAGTCGAGGCGATGGCTGTTTTGCTTGAAGTGGGTGCGGACCCGAATCGGCAAACACCGAATGGATCCACGTTGCTGCACGACGCGGCACGCGGTCGAATGATCGACGTGATTGAGTTGCTGGCGGCAAACGATGTGCGACTCGATGCGCTGGATGATGACGGATTGACGGCGCTGGATATCGCCGAAGGCCGGCGGGCCGAAGGGGACACCGGCAGGCAGGGTTTTGGCGGTCCACCGCCGGGCGTTCCCGGCCAGGAAGAGGACGAGAGACCGAGCATGGAAGACGTGGCGGCACGGCTGCGTGAGTTAATGGAGGCAGCCGGTGCACCGGTCATAGAACACGGCATCGTTGCTTCTGAGGATGACGATGCCGAGGGTGACGCCTGAGCATGAATAAGGGAGTCCTGATCGGCATTGCGAGTGCAGTCGTGCTCGGTACAGCGGCAATTTTTGTGGTCGATCGCTCGCCACAGGGCAGGCTGGAAAGCGAGTGGGCTCTGCTCGGCGACTATTGTACTGACTGCCATAACGATGCGGATTACACGGGTGACCTTTCGTTTCAGGGAAGATCACCCGATGATATTCATGCTGATCCTGCCGTCTGGGAACAGGTGGTTCGTAAGCTTCGAATTGGCGTCATGCCACCGCAAGACCAGCGCCAGCCTGAAGCCGAGGAACAGCTGGCTTTCCTCAACGCACTGATCGACTCGCTTGATGCTGCTGCCGAGGAGCGGCCGTATGCGGCGGCGACGAAAGTGCATCGGCTGAATCGTGCCGAATACGCTAATTCGATTCGGGATCTGCTTGGTGTGGAGGCTGATATTGCGGAATTGCTGCCGAGTGATGGCGGTGATTTTGGCTTCGACAATATCGCCGAGGTGTTAACGACATCACCGTTGTTGCTC
>Ga0255051_10000752_pt1 | contig 11802 bp, 4 predicted proteins | sample JV7_2_9_MG_FD_181719 | JGI IMG/M metagenome (GOLD analysis project Ga0255051, IMG submission 181719) | Seawater microbial communities from Jervis Inlet, British Columbia, Canada - JV7_2_9 | ecosystem: Environmental > Aquatic > Marine > Inlet | place: Canada: British Columbia | collected 2016-10-06
AGCAAAAGCTTCCCCCGAGGCACGTCTGGCGTTCTCGCAATGCAATTTTGCGGGCTCTTCTGGCCGTTTTTTGCGCTTCGTTTCTAATCTCGGGAGCGGCCTCCGCCAGCCCGCCCGGCGCAGTTATCTCCAACCAGGCGTCGCTTGAGCATCTCGATCTCGGCGGCCAGCTGACGACCGTTCCAAGTAACGAGGTTTCCGTCGTTACTGCAGTCGTGCGTAGCCCTGCGAGCGTGAATTTCACTCGCATCGTCGGCGGCGGAGCGGGTGAAAACCAGGAGACAGCGGGTCCGGCCGCCTGCATGCAAGGCGGTGCATTCGTCGCTCTGGCCGATCCCATTTTGGTTGGTGGCACTACGATCGATCCGAGTCTTGTGCAGGATATTAGTGCGACCTCGTCCTACAACATTGGCGAGTCGGCTTTCATACGCCTCGTCGACGCGGACCAAAACCTGGATTACCAAGTTGTCGAAAGTGTTGTTGTTACAGTCGGTAGTGTTAGTAGCGGCGACAGCGAAACGATTCAGCTAACCGAGACAGGTCTCGATACCGGCGTATTCACGGGTTATGTACCGATTAGCTCTGGCGTCGCCGTTGCAGGCGACTGTGTTTTGCAGGGTTCACCCCAGTCAGGCATTTCGGTCGATTACATCGATCCCGCGGATTCGGGTGACACTGCTGTGGCAAGCGCACAGCTGGATCCCGTGCAACGAGTCTTTGAATCGAGAACGGGAACCGTTGTCAGTGGATCCACGATCGAAATCGTCGATGCGGTGACCGGATTATCCGCAACGGTTTACGGTAACGACGGTGTTAGCCAATTTCCATCTTTGATCGTCAGCGGCGGTACCATCACCGATAGTTCAGGAACGTCGTATGTATTCGGGCCCGGTGAATTCCGATTTCCCGTCGTTCCGGACGGAGATTACCGGCTGGTTGTTACACCACCAGCCGCCTACGTCGCGCCTTCGTCGGCGTCAACTACGGATCTGCAGAACTTGCCGGGCGCGCCCTATCTGTTGAGTCCCGCATCTTTCGGTAATACATTTTCAAAATCAGGCGATCTCTCGATTGCCATCGATATTCCACTGGATCCGCTGTCGTCGGCATTGTTCCTGCAGAAAAGGACATTGACGACCGTTGCCTCACCGGGCGACTTCGTACGCTACGAGTTACTGCTGGAGAATACGTCGTCAACAGGCGTCGCCAACGACATAACGATTGTTGATCGCTTGCCGCCTGGACTACGACTCGTATCCGGTTCCGTGACAATCGACGGAGCGGACGCGCCGGATCCGGTAATTAGTCCCGACCACGGCACGCTGGAGTTTTCTATTGCATCGCTCCCTGTCGCCGGGCGAACACAGATTTTTTACGTTGTCGAAGTTGTCGGCGGCCATCAAGACGAAGAACTCGTAAACACAGCCACAGCGTTTGCTGCTGGCGGTCTGATATCCAATGAGTCGACTGCGACCATTCGGCTAACCGAGGACCTGTTTCGCACGACGGCGACGCTTATTGGTCGGGTGCTCGAGGCGGACTGCAGCCAGGAGTCGTTTAGCGAAGAGCAGGGCGTGGCCGATATTCGGGTCTATCTCGAAGATGGCCGCTATGCGGTAACGGACGAGGGCGGTCGCTATCACTTCGAGGGCCTCGCACCAGGAACTCACGTCGCTCAGCTGGACACGTTTACCGTACCCGCTTATTTCGACGTAATTGGTTGTGCCGATACGCCGGGGTACGCAGGTCGTGCCGATTCGCAGTTCGTCAAACTGTCGCCGGGCAGCCTCAAGCGTGCCGATTTTTATCTGCGCCGCAAGCCGCGCCCTGAGGGTCGCATCGATATCGAAATGCGTAACGCCGGTACCGAGAGTACCGAGCGAGTTACGTACAACCTGACACTCGATGGCGTTGGCAATGTCGAGATCGAAAATATCGACCTGACGATTATGTTGCCGCAAGGTGTCGCGTATCAGCCGGGTACACTCAAGATAGACGGTGTAGCCGTCGGCGATCCGCATCTTGTTGGACCGTCCGTATCCATGGCACTGGATGGCGAGTTCGGAAACTGGACGAGCAAAGTGAGTTTCCTCGCGACAATCGAAGATGATGTCGATGGTGAGCTGGTTACCAAAGCCCTCGCGACGTTTGATACGCCTATGGAGGCGAAGCAGAAAACGCCCGTCGTGGAGACAAAAATGATCCGCGAGCCAGCGACAGTGGAGAAAGCAGGCTACGTGCTCGATCTGAAGTTCGATGTGCTGTCTGATACGCTGTCGCCGCGCGACAAACAGCAACTCGATCGACTTGTTTCCGAATGGCAGGGTGTAGGTGACATACAGCTGTCGGCAGTCGGCCATACCGACAGCCAGAGAATCAGCCCGCAAAACCGGCATATTTTTGCAGATAACTATGTTCTGGCTCGAGCTCGCGCGGCCTCGGCAGCTCGTTACATCGCAGACGCACTAAAGATCGCGCATGAAAATATTCAGACTGAAGGTCATGGCCCCGATGATCCCGTTGCCGATAACCGAACCGCCGCCGGTCGGCAGAAAAACCGCCGGGTCGAGCTGGTCATCAATGGTATTCGGCCTGCACAGCCTTCATTCCTTGAGGTTACGCAGGAGTTCAGCGGCACCAAGGAAACCTCGACGGTCGGGGCGATTCCGGGCACGGAAAAGGTTCGCAAGCGTCGCGCGCACGTAGACGAGCAGGCCGGTATGCCCTCGTCGCAGAAAGAACCGCCGCTGGATTCTTTGATCAAGGGTTATGCGATATTGCTGCCTGAGAAAGGCTTTGCGCCGGCCATTCCGGCGACAAAGGTCTCGATTCAGCACGAGCCCGGGCAGACCGTTGAACTAACCTTGAATGGCGCGCCGGTCAACAAACTCAATTTCGCCGGAGAGGCGATGAACGCAGCGAGGACCGTCGTGGTGTCACGCTGGGCGGGTGTCGACCTCATTGAGGGCGCGAACCAATTGCGTGCGGTTATATTTAATGCCGACGGCAGCAAAGCCAAAGGCATACGTCGCACTATTCACTATACTGGCGGACCGATTCGAGCTGAATTCGTCGAAGAACTATCTACATTGGTCGCCGATGGCAAGAGCCAGCCGGTGATTGCTCTTCGGTTGTTCGATCGCAGCAACAAACCGGCTCGTGCGGGCGCCGTAGGTCGATTCCGGGTTGATGCGCCGTATCGGTCCGCATGGGATGAAGAAAACGATCGTAAGAATGCCCTGGTCGAGATCGGAACGCGCAACGCATCCTATCGGGTTGGTGCAGAGGGTATCGCCTACATCGAATTGGCGCCCACGACGCAAACCGGCGAGGTAACGGTTGTCTTGCCGTTCGAGAACTATCGTGAACAGGAAGTTCGCGCATGGCTCGAACCTGCGCAACGCGACTGGATTCTCGTTGGCTTCGCCGAAGGTACAGCCGGCTACAATACGCTGTCCGATAATGTCGGCGCGGCCGTGGCCGCCGGTCATGAAGACGGCTACTACGACGAGGGACGTGTAGCTTTCTTCGCCAAAGGATCCATAAAGGGCGAATACCTCTTGACGCTCGCGCTCGATTCCGCGCGCGATCGCGACATTAGTCGTGACCGCTTCGACACGGTTGTTGATCCAAATGCTTATTACTCACTTTATGCCGACGTCAGCGAGCAGCGTTTCGAGGCCGCCAGCCAGCGCAAGTTGTACGTGAAGATCGAACGTCAACAGTTTTATGCGTTGTTTGGCGACTTCGACACTGGTCTGTCCGTTGCCGAGCTCGCGCGATACCAACGACGTTTTAACGGCCTCAAGAGCGAGTATCGTGGCGACAACGTCGGTTACGCGGTCTTTGCCGCAGAAACAGACCAGTCTTTCAATCGCGACGAGATTCGTGGCGATGGGACTTCTGGTCTCTATCGCTTAAGTACCACACCGATCATTGCAAACAGTGAAATTGTGCGTATCGAGGTGCGAGATCGCTTCGACTCAGGTGTCGTACTGAGTGCGCAGACTCAGGCAAGATTTCTTGACTACAATCTCGATACGCTCGATGGGACGCTGTACTTCAAAAAGCCGGTTCCCAGTCGTGATCTCGATCTTAACCCCATCTTTATCGTCGTTGAGTATGAGTCTGTGTCAGCTGGAACGGATGACGTCGTCGCCGGCGGTCGCGGATCGGTTCGTTTCGGCGATGATTCCGTTGAGTTCGGTATTACCCATATCAATGACTCGACTCAGGGCGCCGAAGCGGACCTGACCGGCGTGGATTTCCGTTGGCAGATTGATGATCAAACGGTTCTGAAGGCGGAGGTCGCGGATTCGAACGCAACTGTGGCAGGTGTCGACCAGGGCGGTTCCGCGCATCGCGTAGAAATTGAGCACAACGGCCAAAACGTCGATGTTCGCGCATTTATCGGCGAGGTCGATGATGTTTTTGGCATGGGCTACCAGAGCGACGCAGAGCGCGGCGTGCGGCGCGTCGGTGTCGATGCACGTGCCAAGTTGGGCGATCGATTTGCATTCGAAGGTGATGCCGGCTGGCAGCAAAATTTGCAGACCGACGCGATTCGCAATGTTGCGCGCGGCCTGCTGCGCTACGACCGGGACAACTTCACGGCGCGCTTCGGTTTGTCCCACGCCGAGGACAAATTCGACGACGGTGAGAAAAGCACGAGCGATCTTGTCGAATTTGGTTTGGCGAAAAAAGTGTTCGACGACAAGGTCAATCTTCGCATCAGTAGCAGTACCGCCATCAGTGAGGATGCCGGCAACACGGACTATCCCGCACAGTATGTCGTAGGTGCCGACTATCGTGTTGCCGATGGTCTTGATCTCGTCGCGGAGTATGAAGACGCTCAAGGAAAGAACCTGGATGCACAGACCACACGTTTAGGTGTGCGTGCGACACCATGGAGCCGCGCGCAAATCAATTCATTCCTGACGAACGAGACCACCGAATTCGGTCCGCGGCTGTTCGGCAACATCGGCCTGATCCAGGGATTTCAGCTCAACGACAACTGGATTGTCGATATTGGCGTCGATCATAGCGAAACGCTGATTGACTCCAATGCGCGCTTGTTCGACTCGGACCGTGAATTGCCTTCCGGTTTACTCAACGAGGACTTCACAGCCGCTTACGTGGGAGCAATGTTCACGACAGATCTGTGGAGCGCGAACGCGCGACTGGAATCCCGCAACTCGGATTCCGAGGAGCGTCTCTCGATGCTGATGGGGTGGTACCGTCAACCAACGACGGGCCACGGCCTGTCCGCCGGCCTGACGATGTTCCAGGCAGACAATATTCTGGGTAACGAACTCACCCAGGCAAATCTGCGCTTTGGTTGGGCCAACCGCGTTGCGGATCAGAAGTGGTCGTTCCTGGATCGCATCGACCTTGTGTACGACCGAGCAGCAACCGGGTTCGACGAACAGAAGAGTTGGCGCTTGATCAATAATTTCAACGCCAATCGCCGCATCAATGCCGCCACGCAGCTGTCCTTGCAGTATGCGTTCAAGTTCGTGCGTAGTGAGTTCGGTGGCGACGGCTATACCGGGTACACCGATTTGATTGGCGTCGATTATCGCCGCGGATTCAGCGAGCGCTGGGACGCCGGGGCGAACGCGAGCATCTACCATTCTTACCAGTCAAAAGTGATCGATTATGGGCTGGGCCTTGACGTCGGCTACAACATCGGTCGGAGCATGTGGGTGACGCTCGGCTACAATTTCCTTGGCTTTGACGACAGTGACTTCGAGCAGGCGCGTTACACAGCCTCGGGTCCGTATTTGCGTTTCTCCGTCAAAGCCGACCAACGCTTGCTGAAGAACATTGCCGGGCAGCGATAAAGACGGTTTTTGCAGCGTTCTTGCCAAAATTCCATAAGGCCACCATTCGCATAACCGTGTAATCTGGCGGCCGTGGTAAATTTGACCGAATTCTTTGGCGAGCAGAGCCCCCTGAAAGACCTCTTGCCCGGCTTCCAGCCGCGCGCCGGACAGGCGTGGATGGCGGAAGCGGTCGCGGAAGCCATCGCCAATTCAGATAAACTCGTTGTCGAAGCGGGCACAGGGACAGGCAAGACATTTGCTTACCTGTTACCGGCGCTTCTCAGTGGCCGCAAGACGATTATCAGCACGGGCACCAAAGCCCTCCAGGACCAGCTGTACCACCGCGATCTGCCTATGATTAGCAAAGCAGTCGGGCGTCCCGTCACGACGGCGCTACTGAAAGGGCGGGCCAACTATCTCTGTCTGCATCGATTGCAACAGGCAACGGATATGGCGACAGCGCTCGCTGGCGATCTCAACGAGGTGCGAGAGTGGCGCCACCGAACCGTGTCTGGTGACAAGGCTGAACTCACCGACGTTGCCGAGGATTCAGCGGTCTGGCCGTTCGTCACATCCACGGCTGATAACTGCGTCGGCCAAAAATGTCCGGAGTACTCGAGCTGCCATGTTGTAAAAGCACGTCGCGAAGCCCAGGAAGCGGATCTCGTGGTCGTCAATCATCATCTGCTGCTCGCCGACCTGGCAATGAAAGAGGAGGGTTTCGTCGAGTTCCTACCAGGCGCCGAGGCCGTTATTCTCGATGAAGCGCACCAGGTACCGGATCTTGCGGTGCAGTTTTTTGGCATGGCACTGGGTAGCCGTGAACTCGAACGACTCATTGATGAGACAAGGGCGGCTACTATGCCGTTCACACAAGCCGGATTGTCCCGTCGCATCGACAAGCTGCTAACAGCTGTGCGCACGCTCCGTGCCGAGGCACCGCGAAAAGAAGGGCGGCATGAGCTCAGTGAGGTCATGGCAGAAATACGCGAACCGCTTGACGACTTGGCGCATGCAATCCACGATGTACACGTCGCCGTTATAGAGCTCGGTGACTCAACAATCGAGTTGGAAAAAATCCAGGAGCAGCTTGCGGGCGCGGCGGAGCGGCTGGCGATTCTGACGAGCGAAGACGTATGGGATGGACTGCGCTGGCTGGAAATCAATCCGCGCAGCCTGCGTCTGCACCTGACGCCGCTCGACGTTTCGTCGAAATTGAATGGACTAATCGACAACGGCTTCCAGGCCTGGATCTTCACGTCAGCCACGCTCGCCGTTGGTGAGGACTTCTCGCTTTTCGGTTCCCGCATGGGACTTGCCGGCGTTACTGGCTTGACCTTTCCGAGTCCTTACAGCATTCAACAAAACGGCATGATCTACCTGCCAGCGGATTTGCCACAGCCATCGGATCCGCGCCACACTGATGCAATGCTTGAGGCGGTAACGCCGTTGCTCGACATGAGCAAGGGTGGCATGTTTTGCCTGTTCACCAGTCACCGGGCGCTGAACAACGCGAGACAGTGGTTCAAATCCAATAGGTCGGTCCTGGGTCACCGAAAATTACTCACGCAGGGCGATGCACCGCGTGACGACCTGCTGCGACGCTTTCGCAAACACGGCAACGCAGTTCTGCTAGGCACCGGCAGTTTTTGGGAAGGGGTTGATGTGAGGGGGCAGGCGCTCAGCGTCGTCGCGATCGACAAACTGCCGTTTGCGTCACCCGCTGACCCACTGATGATGGCGAGGCTCGAGTACATTCGTCGGCAGGGCGGCAATGGCTTCATGGACCACCAGCTTCCCCTTGCTGCATTGGCTCTGAAGCAAGGCGCTGGCCGTCTGCTGCGCGACGAAAGCGACTTCGGCGTCATCGTCTTATGTGATCCGCGAATATCCAGCAAGCGTTACGGCAAGATATTTCTTGAATGCCTCGAGCCAATGCCTGCAACATCGGCTCTCAATGAGGTATCGAGTTTTCTTGCGGCACATCAACGAAAAGGAGCGGTAGCATGAAATTGCTGGCGCTCGACACATCATCGGTTGCCTGCAGCGTTGCGCTACATATTGGTTCCGCCGTGTTCGAGCGCCACGAAGAACAAGCGCGGGAGCACACGCGATTATTGATGCCGATGATTCGCGAGGTCCTGGCCGAAGGACAGGTGGACGTTTCGGACCTCGACGCAGTCGTACTTGGCAACGGGCCCGGTTCGTTTATCGGTACGCGAATCGCCGCTTCGGTCGCACAAGGACTGGCGCACGGTGCCGGTTTGGATATCGTGCCGGTCTCCTCACTCGCCGCTGTAGCTGCAGAGGTGTTTGCGAAGACGGATGCAAATGCTGTTGTCGTCGCCCAGGATGCGCACATGAACGAGGTTTACCTCGGTGGCTATTGCCGAGGTGACGCGAACTATCCCGATCCGATGTTTGCGGAGCGGCTGCATGGCCAGGTGCCGATCGAGGAACTGGAGAGCGACGACGCTGGCAGCCGCATTGCGGCTGGATTTGGTTGGCATCGCTATCCCGCTCTCGCTGCCGCGAATGCGTCAATGTTCGACTCGTTTTCAGATATCCAGCTGCCACGGGCGAAATTCCTGTTGCCGCTCGGGGCGATTGCCCTGCAATGCGGGGCGTCGGTGAATCCGAAGGACATTGTACCTGCCTATTTGCGAGACAAAGTGGCGGAGGAGCCTTGCCAGGACGGGTCGTAACGGCCCCATAATTCTGTGCTGCTGATATCCGCGCACAATGGGCCGCGATTCGGGACAGAGTTGCAATCTGTTCTGAAATGGTTCGTAAGAGAAAATGACGGTTTTGCAACAATTCTGTAGAGTACCGGCGGCAGAATTCTCCACGTGCGGACGGGAGCGAATCTCGCCCGCTGCAGACAACATGTGAGCCCGCAATGCGATCATCGGCGTCGCGAGTTCCTCACTACGATCTCCGGAGTTAAAAATGAAACGAATTCTATTCCTGATGTTGGCCGTCAACTTTGTCGCACCGACATCGGTGATTGCCGCGGTCAGCGACGAAGATATACAGCTGCTGCGCGAGCAGCTTGCGGCAGTGTCGAAGCGGCTCGACGAAGTCGCTGCCGAAAACGCGGAGCTCAGGCATGCCCAGGATCAGGCTGCGACGGCTATCGTTGACGTTCAGACGAGCGTGACCGAGGTTCAGGCAGCGGGATTCCCTGCGGCCACGGAAACCTGGTCTGACCGGATCAGCCTCGGCGGTGACTTCCGTTACCGCTACGAAAACATCGATGCCGAGGGCAGTTCGACTCGCAAACGCAATCGAATTCGCGCGCGCACCAATATTCGGGCCGACCTGGTGGACGATGTCGAAGTGGGATTTGGCCTTGCGACGGGCGGAGATGATCCGGTGTCGACCAACCAGACTTTGGGCGGCGGCGGTTCATCAAAAAGCGTCGTGTTAAATCTGGCCTACGTTGACTGGGAAGCAACGCAAGGCCTGCACATCTTGGGCGGCAAGTTCAAAAACCCGTTGCTGAAAGTCGGCAAGCAGTCCCTGATGTGGGACGGCGACTGGACGCCGGAAGGTATCGCCCTGAGTTACAAGCGCGACTGGTTTTTCGCGAATGCGATTGGCACGTATCTCGAAAGCGACAGCAAAAATAACAACGACAACTTCAGCTGGGGAGCACAATTTGGTGCGGCAGGTGAGATTGGTGGCGCGAAGGTCAAGGGTGGCATCGCCTACTACGCGATTGAGACCAAGGGCGAGACTTCGACATTCGGCGATTCTACTGACCCCGGTGATTATCTCGGAAACTCCGTTGTTGAAGCCGGCGGTCTTCCGTGTGGTACCACGCCTGACACGAGTTGCCAGTTTCTCTACGACTACTTGCTTACCGAGGTCTTCGCCGAAGCCACCTTTGATCTTGGCAATTGGCCAACCGCGGTCTTTGTTGATTACGTGAACAACAGTGCCGCATCTGACAACGATACGGGCTGGACAGCCGGTACACGGATCGGCCAGGCCAAAGACCGGGGCCATATGCAGTTTTCCTACCTGTATGCTGACAAAGAAGCCGATTCCGTGCTCGGCCTCTTAACAGACTCCGATTTCGCCGGTGGTGGTACCGACAACAAGGGTCACTTTCTTCAGTTCGATTATGGTGTCAACAAGAACTGGTCGATCAGCGCCCAGTATTTCATCAACGAGCGAGCCCTCAGCTCGGGTAGCAAGAGTGATTACGATCGGTTGATGATCGATACACAGTGGAAATGGAAATAGGCGGCGTAGGGCGCATATGGTGCGGAGATTGATTGTGCGCCATAATTTGAAATACGACGATTCCGAAACAGGCTTCGACTAAGAACACATGGCTCTACCGAACAAGCGACAGCAAAACCTTTTAGGATTTCTTGCCTGTGCAGGAATGATGGGCTTTGCGCTCTACGCCCAATATGTACTAATGCTCGATCCTTGTCCGTTGTGCGTTTTTCAACGCATCGCGACGATTTTCCTTGGCATTGTTTTTCTCGTAGCCGCTTCGCACAATCCGGGCAGGCTCGGCGCCGGCGTCTACGCTGCACTGGTGTTGGTGATGGCGGGTGGTGGCGTGGCGGTCGCCAGTTGGCACGTATACCTGCAGAGTCTGCCAGCCGACAAGGTACCGTCTTGCGGCCCGGGCTTCGAGTACATCATGGGCAACTTTGCGTTATTCGATGCGCTCAGCCTGATTTTCCAGGGCTCCGGTGAGTGCGCGGAAGTCGTGTGGCGGCTGCTTGGGCTGTCGATGCCGACGTGGGTGATCATTGGACTTGGTGGTCTCGGAATCGCCGGCATTTGGAATAATCTTCGAAAAACCTGACCCACCCCGCCTTCCACCACCCACCACCCACCACCCACCACCCACCATCTCCACGACGGCGTCGATCACGGGGAAATCTCGCTCGCTCCGCGCTACGCGAAGTCGCTTCGCGAGACATCCCCGCACTCACCGCCACTGTCCCCATCGTTCTGCCGTGTGCAAGTGGACAAGATGTTTGTACCCGGAGGGCATCAAATTGGCGAGACCTAAAGCGAGCGCAGCGAGGCAGTCCGCCAACAAAGCATGCTACGTGCCCTAGGTGCATTGCCCGCTTGCCTCTTCTGAATGGTGGGTGGTGGGTGGTGGAAGGCGGGTGGTGGGCTAGAGGAGCATCAATTCCATGATACGTCGATACATACTTGTGAGCGTAATGACGTCGGCGACTTTGACGTGCTCATCGACCTTGTGAATTGACGCGTTCACCGGTCCGAGTTCCACGACGTCGGTACCCGCCGGTGATATAAACCGGCCGTCGGAAGTACCGCCGCCCGTCGATAACTCCGGCGCGATGCCAGTTTCTTCGGTCACCGCTTGCGAGACAGCATCGATGAGTGCGCCAGGCTTGGTCAGAAATGGTTTACCTGACAAATGCCAATTCAATTGGTAGTCAATCTCATGTGCGTCGAATACAGTATGGACTTTTTCTTGCAGCGATTCGTGTGTCCATTCGGTCGAGTAACGGAAGTTGAAACGGGCGGATAATTCGCTCGGCGTAACGTTCGGTGCACCGATTCCGGCGCGAACATCGACCACCTGGAAGCTGGTCGGTGGGAAAGCGTCGTTACCAGTGTCCCATTCTATCTGATGCAACTCGGCAAGCACCGGTGCAAAACGGCGAATCGGGTTGTCGGCCAGTTGCGGGTAGGCGACGTGCCCTTGAACGCCGCGCACCGTCAGCATGCCGCTCAGTGAACCACGTCGGCCGACGCGCACTACGTCGCCAAGATCGCGTTGGCTGGATGGCTCTCCAAGCACACACCAGTCGATGTGTTCATCGCGATCCCGTAACACGTCAATGACTTTCAGTGTGCCGTCGCGTGCACGGCCTTCCTCATCACTTGTAATCAGGAGAGCAATACTGCCTTGATGATCGGCGTTCGTAGCGAGAAAATCTTCGAGCGCAACAATCATGGCTGCAAGGCCGCT
>Ga0255051_10000753_pt1 | contig 11799 bp, 10 predicted proteins | sample JV7_2_9_MG_FD_181719 | JGI IMG/M metagenome (GOLD analysis project Ga0255051, IMG submission 181719) | Seawater microbial communities from Jervis Inlet, British Columbia, Canada - JV7_2_9 | ecosystem: Environmental > Aquatic > Marine > Inlet | place: Canada: British Columbia | collected 2016-10-06
ATTCAAACTATACACAATAGAAACTCCCAACGAACAGGTTAGAATTCCCATTCTCAATCCTGCAATCAAGGTTCAGGCATTGGGGTTTCAGGAATACCAGGGCAGAATGTTGGGCGTTGTTATTACGCCATTGTTAATGAATGTGGTGTTACTGCCAGCTGAAGGAGAAGACTGGAGTCACATGAAACTGGGCGATAACCGCCCCCATGAATTTAGCAGCAGAGTGTATAAGTTTATGCTCAACGATATCGATGGCATAGGCCTTTGCCAGACCCACTCATTATATTCTCCTATGCGTAACTTTGCCTGCCATGATCAGGCCGTTACTGCGGCGCAGGCGTTTCTTGAAGACCTGATGGTGGACAGAGAACTCACTGAAGAAGAACGAGTGGACGAAGAATTGTTAGGCAAGGTAATGCTTGGCGAAGAAACACCGGAAATCAATCTTGATGGTTTCGACACGATCGAGCCTGTTCAAACTGGAACTCCCCCGGTAACAGGGCATTCGGAATTAAAGCCAAACGCCGCCAAAAAAATCTCCCGTCGCAACCTTCTGCGCGCTAAATTTGGCTGATTGCCGGTTCAATCTGCCCCCAATTTGATCCAACAAGTGGTCAGCAAGTTCGTTGGATCAATTCGGGGATGAATCAGGCCGCTTTATTTCCTGTTTATTGGGTAGCAGAGATGTCTTCGCTACTTTTCAGACCAGGTTGGCATCGGGTATTTCAGCTTACAGGCCGCCAGCTCAAACGGGTAAACGGTACAATATTTTCCATTTTGTACCTGCATCAGAATACCCCTTGTTTTTTCATTTTGACCATCCTTGCCAAATTTGATACCCCTGTAAGGCACGATTAAAGAATCCGCAGACATATCGAGTTCCTGTAATGCCTTCTGGATTTTTTTGGGATCTGTCGAGCCGGCATTATTAATTGCATTCGCTAATGCCATGAACCCGGTAAATGCCCTGGCGGGAACATCTGACAAGTCTCTTCCGCCGGAATGTTTTTTGAATAACTCGTTAACTTTTCCAATTAATGGAATTGTATTGGCCAGGTCCGTATTAAATGGAGACCTTGTAATGACACCCTCTGCTTTACTACCCATGGTGTCTAAAAATTTAGGATCTGTATATCCGGCATTTTGGGCAACCAAAAGTTTAGGGTTATAGTCGAGTTCTTTGGCTGTATTTAGAAATAACAATGCGTCTGATGTATATGAAGAAGGCAACAAGACATCGGGGTTTTTAGCTTTAAGTCTTTGAATTTCGGAATTCAGGGTCGTGGTTTTTGCCTTGTAGCTTATTTTTTCCAGTACTTCATAGCCTTGCTCTTTAGCCATTCTTTTTTGGGTCCCACCGCTATCCGAACCCCAGAGTGTATCTTCATGAATGATGCCGACAGTTTTTAACTTGCCGCCATTTTTGCTATTAAAGTCGTTTAAAAACTCGAACATCAATTGGGTAAATTCGCCATCGTGAGGCGTTACTCTGAAAAAGTATTTAAAACCTCTTGTGGTTAATTTAGGCGAGGTTGACTCCCCATTGACCCAGGGTATTCCAGCCCGCTCAGCAACCTGGCTGGCTGCTCCTGTAACTGATGAATAATACGCACCGAACATGGCGTGGACCTTGTCGGAATTTAACATCTTTTCAGTTTCACCGATCCCTACCTCAGGCTTTCCACCGTGGTCGCCGACCACGATCGATATTTTTGCCCCAGCAAGTCCAGATAAACCACTGTCTTTAGCTAACGGCATATCAATATCATGACTGTTATTGATAATATCCATTGCAGTTCTTACTGCAGCCACGGCATCTTTGCCTACCTGGGCCACAGGTCCAGTTAGCGGATAAAGCACCCCAATCTTCACATTCTCTGCCGCGTTTAACGGTGATAGATAGGTAAGTGTTAAAATAACTGATAATATTAATTTTTTCATTTTATGCGCCCCTTTGAATTATCCAATCATTTAATGGCCCAAACAATATTAACTCAATGATTAACGAAATACACAATAAATTCATTCTAAAGAAATTTATACAGATCAGATGACGCTTGAAATTATATTGCAGGCTGTTGTTAGCGGTTTACTGATGGGATTGATTTATGCCCTGATCGCAGCAGGCCTGAGTCTAATCTTCGGGTTAATGAATATTGTCAATTTTGCTCATGGAGAGCATTTGATGCTGTCAATGTTCTCTTCTTTCTGGCTCTGGTCCCTGCTTGGCCTGGATCCGATTTTTTCCATTCCGATAACAGTTTTAATGATGGCGATATGTGGTGTGCTTACGCACTATTTATTAATTCGTTATATCTTAAAAGCTAGAATGCTGGTTCAAATATGCGCCACTTTCGGGTTATCAATATTCATCAGGGCTTTAGCCCAATTTATATGGACGCCGGATTTTAGAAGTGTTGATAAACCTTTATTAGAAGGAAGAATTGAGATAGCGAATATATTCATTGGGCAGCCTCAACTATTCGCAAGTTTGGTTTGTCTTTTTGCATTTGTAATTCTTTATCTATTTGTAACAAAAACTGAAACTGGTTTAGGACTTCAAGCTACCGCCCAGGACCGTGAAGCCGCTGAGATTGTGGGAATACCTTCAAACAGAATGTTTGCTATTGGGTGGGCAATTGGGCTTGGGTGTGTCGGAGTTGCAGGTGGCATGATGTCAAACTATTTTTTTATATTCACTGACGTTGGCGTTAATTTCGCATTATTTGCTTTTGTGGCTGTTGCACTGGGGGGATTCGGCAGCGTTATTGGCTGTTTATATGCGGGTATAATTATTGGCCTGGTTGAATCGCTTGGCGGTTTACTAATCGACCCTTCGTTTAAACTTTTATATGTATTTGCAATTTACCTGTTAGTAGTCATTTACAGACCGCAGGGATTATTCGGAAGATACTAATGGACAGTATTTTAAGCAATGCAAAGCTGGAACCGGTCTGGCACATCAATAACAAAATAATTTTTCTACTGGCTTGCCTGGCATTATTCCTGATTATTTTTCCGCTTTTTGGTCCGAGTTCATTTTATTTGCATCTAATGATCATGATTTTCATGTACGCGGTAATGGCCCAATCCTGGAATATCATAGCAGGCCTGTCCGGCCAGATTAGCCTGGGGCACGCGGTTTTTTTTGGTATCGGGGCTTATACAAGCTCTTTTTTATTCGTGGAATATGGCATTACCCCCTGGATCGGTATTTTTATTGGAATGATTTTTTCCGCCCTGGTTGCGGTATTAATTGGTATTCCAATGTTGAGACTCAGCGGGCATTATTTTGCGATTGCAACACTATTGATCGGGATAAGTTTTCAGCTTGTTTTCCAAAGATGGGAACTGGTAGGTGCTGCATCCGGTTTATGGATACCCCTGACAGAGGGGAGTTCCTGGTTTGCATTCCAATTTCACGATAGCAAGGCGCCTTACTATTATATTTTTCTGATATTTTTTATTCTGACTTTCCTGTTTGCCTGGCGACTAAGTAGATCAAAAATTGGTTTTAGACTTCGTGCTATCAGGGATGATTACCAGGCTGCCTCAAGTCTTGGTATTAATGTCGCTAAATATAAAATTATTGCCTATGCGATCTCGGCAATTGTTATGGCGCCAATGGGTAGCTTATTCGCGCAGTATATTTTAATCGTTGACCCGGACAGGATGTTTAGTATGGAAATATCCATCATTGTTCTTTTAATGACGGTATTGGGTGGCATCGGAAATATTTGGGGGCCATTGATCGGCGTGGCAATTCTAATTCCAGTTTCAGAATATTCCAGGATGTATCTTGGCGGAACAGGGGGTGCGGTAGATCAAATATTTTATGGATTGATATTAATGTTGATTTGTATTTTTCGCCCGGCGGGGCTGATTTCTTTTTTCCCGAAGCATATTCTTGAAAGAAAAAAGCAAAGATGAAAATTTTATCAATCGAAAACTTAAGCAAATCTTTTGGTGGAATTAAAGCCAATCATGATATTTCGTTTGATATTAACGAAGGTGAAATCCTGGGGATAATCGGCCCCAATGGCGCTGGAAAATCTACCTTGTTCGACCTGATCACAGGATATACTAAAGCGGATGCCGGGAAGATTATATTCAACAATAAAAACATACTTGGTTTAGGGCCAGACAAGATAAGCAACCTGGGTATTGGGCGGACATTTCAAAAACTGAAACCTTTCGCGGACCAGACATTATTGGAAAATGTGATGATTGGGTCTTTCGTAAAGGAATCCAATATTAAAAAGGCAAGAGATAAAGCTTTAGAGATAATAGATTTTGTCGATTTGATTGAAAAAAGACACCATTTTGCCGGGGAGTTATCTACCGGCCAGAGAAAGAGGCTAGAGCTGGCAAGAGCGATGGCTATCGAGCCTAAATTATTGTTGATGGATGAAGTAACGGGTGGCGTTGATCAAAAAACAATACCGGGGCTTGTGGAACTGATTAAAAAACTTAAAGCGTCAGGGATCACCATAGTCACCATCGAACATAACATCAATATCATAATGGAGATTTCCGACAATATTCTGGCACTGGACCAGGGGCAAAATATTGCTTTTGGAAAAGCTAAAGAAATTCAAAATAACCAAAAGGTAATAGACTCATATTTAGGATCGGTCGATGTTGCTTGATATCAAAAATATCGATGTCTTATATGATGACTTCCAGGTGATTTGGGATGTTTCACTTAATGTTCAAAAAGGAGAAATGGTGGCACTTCTTGGGCCAAATGGTTCGGGGAAAAGTACAATTTTGAATACGATAAGTAATTTGATCAATCATAAACAAGGCGCAATTTATTTTGACAATAAGCTCATTAGTAACCAGCCTACATTTCGTAGAACACAAATAGGCATATCCCATGTTCTTGAGAGACGAAGGGTATTCCCACATTTGACAGTTTTTCAAAATTTGTTACTTGGAGCCTGGCATCAAAAAGATAAAGAAACCAGGCAAGAATCATTATCAAAAATTTATAAAATATTTCCAAAACTGGAAATGCGATCAGGTCAGCTTGCCCACACCATGTCTGGCGGGGAGCAACAGATGCTTGCAATTGCAAGAGGATTAATGGGCTTGCCAAGACTCTTGATGGTAGATGAGCCTTTTTTAGGATTATCGCCAATTGTTGTAAGGGATTTAATTGGAGTATTCAGGAAAATTGTCAACCAGGGTATCTCGATTTTATTTGTAGAACAAAATGTCAGGTTGGCCTTGAGTATGGCTGATAGAGCGTATGTCCTGGAAAGTGGAAGACTTGTAATTTCTGGTAATTCAGAAGATCTTATTGATAACGAAAAGGTAAAAAAAGTTTTTTTGGGAGATTAATTTTACAACATGGTCACTATCATTGCTCACAGGGGCGCGAGAAGCCTCGCGCCTGAAAATACCCTGGCTGCAGCCCGAAAAGCCCATAGCCTCGGTGCTGATTTGTGGGAAAGCGATGTTGCGGTCACGGCTGATGATCAACTGGTGCTGATGCACGACGATGCAATGACGCGCACCACAAACGTCGCCGATATTTTTCCCGAACGCGTCCCCGCGGCGTTTTCCACTTACAGCCTGGCTGAAATCCGCTCGCTCGACGCTGGCTCATGGTTCGAACGCGATGATCCGTTTGGGCAGGTCGCCGCGGGTGCTGTCGATCGTCAGGAGCTGGCAGGATATGCCGGTGAGAAGGTGCCGACGCTGCGGGAGGCCTTCGAACTCACACTTGAGCTGGACTGGTTTCTCAACCTGGAGTTAAAGGCTCAACCCGTACCCAAAGAGGATTTTGATGTGGTTGGCGCCGTTCTAGACCTGGCCGACGAGGTTGGAATTGGACCCGATCACCTGCTGTTTTCATCTGCCCGGTTTTCATGGTTGAAAACTCTGAAGCGGCACAGGCCAGAATTCGAAGTCCAGGCTATCCTCGGACTCTTTCCTGAAGATCCGATGGACTTCACCGACCTGTTTTTCGATACCTTTAATCCACGTCTTACCCGTGTTTCGGTGGACCGGCTCGAAAGGCAGGTCGAACTGGGACTCAAACTTAACCCTTATACCGTCAACGATGATGAGATGATCGCTCGCCTCATAGGGATTGGCGTTGCAGGTCTCATCACCGATTTTCCACAGAAGTGTCCTAGATGACAAATTCCCCAGTGACAACAGCGAAGCACCGTTTCTGTATAGTCAATTGCTATCCAGAGGCCAGCCGCAAAAATTTTGACCTGTCCGACGTTGGTCATCCGCATGATCTGTTCCTCGATTTTTTGCGGCGCGAGGCGCCCCATGCCAGCGGAGAAATCGTGTACGTGGCAGATCCAGACTTCGCGCTGCCATCGGGCACCACCATCGACGCCTTTGATGGCTTCATCTGGACGGGTTCGGATCTTACTGTTTATCATGTGGATGACCCACGCGTTGCCGGGCAGATCGATTTCGCGCGGACATTAATGAATAGTCGAACAGCCAGTTGGGGTAGTTGCTGGGGGATTCAGTTGGCGGCACTGGTGGGTGGAGGCGAGGTGGCGCTCAGCCCGCGTGGCCGCGAATGGGGAATTGCCCGGGGAATCGAGCTGAATGATGCAGCCCTCTCATCGCCGATGCTGGCAGGAAAGCCGGTAAAATTTGACGCATTTATCATGCATCTGGATGAAGTCACGAGATTACCGGCAGGTACTGTTTCACTCGGTGGTAATGCCCATACGGCGATCCAGGCCGCTGTGATAGTAAACGGTGACGCTTGTTTCTGGAGTACCCAATATCATCCTGAATACAACTTGCATGAAATGGGCCGTTTGATTGCGGCCAGGGCCGAGGCGCTGGTAAGAGAGGGCCATTTCCCGGATGACGAGGCTGTTGCGACCTATGCCGCAGATATGAAAGCGCTCTATGCAAATCCGGATTCAGCCGAGCTGCGAGAGCGACTTGAAGTTAGCGACGACATCATCGACCCGAAAATCCGTGAAGTCGAATTGCGCAACTGGTTAAGATTTATTGACTCGCGAGTGGCGTGAATGCAACTATCGGGCGGTCGCTGCCTAACTGCCTGAAATATGGAATTTTACAGCGCTGTATAACTAACTGTCGTGGATAAAGCATGCATCCAGTATTCGTCTTTGGGACTTTGAAGCAAGGTTTCCCAAATTCGGGCACAAATCAAGGTTCTCGTGTACCGGGAGAATTTCTTACTAAAAATCGATATCCGCTGTACCTGGTGGGCGAGCGTTATTCGCCCTGGTTAGTATTATCTAAAGATGAGGGCTTCCAGGTACGTGGTCAGGTTTTCATGGTTGATGAAGCAGGCCTAGGTGACATGGACCGCTTGGAGAGAACCCATGAAGCAGACGGTTATCGCAGGGTTCAAATGCCGGTGTTTTCAGAATTCACATATGAGGAAATGCAGGTTTTTGTGTTTGTAAAACCACCGGAGCATCTTGAGGGTATGCTGGTTCAGCTTGGACCAATAGCTGAATATGAACTTAAACATTCATCGCTTTACCAGAAACGTAACCCCTGACATGTACTAAATCTGGTTCGCAACAGGTGGTATTTGTAGCTCTATTGGCTATCCTGCCGCCACCTCCGGTAGTTTCTCCAGGGCTTCGTGCATCGCCCCTTCGTCGTGCGGTTGGTCGGTCAGATCGCCGGCGAAATAGTCGGTATAGGCCTGCATATCGAAATGGCCGTGGCCGGAGAGGTTAAAGAGAATGGTCCTGGTCACGCCCTCTTGTTTGCATCGTGCCGCTTCCTCGAATGTTGCTTTGATGGCGTGGGTCGATTCCGGGGCAGGGATGATGCCCTCGGCGCGGGCGAATTCCACACCGGCGGCAAAACACTCGGTTTGCTGGTAAGCTTCGGCCTCGACCAGGCCGCCATGGACCAGTCCGCTGACCAGCGGCGACATGCCGTGATAGCGCAGGCCCCCTGCATGGAAGCCGGGTGGCACGAAACCCGACCCCAGCGTATGCATCTTGACCAGCGGCGTCAGGTGCGCGGTATCGCCGAAATCATAGGCGTAGCTTCCCTTTGTCATTGTCGGGCAGGATACCGGCTCAACGGCAACATAGCGTCGTGAGCGCCCGCCGCGAAACTGCTGGCCGAGGAACGGAAAGGCCAGGCCGGCAAAATTACTGCCACCACCGGCACAGCCGATAATTACGTCCGGGTCATCACCAGCCATTTCCATTTGCTCGATGGCTTCCAGGCCAATCACAGTTTGGTGCAGCAATACGTGGTTGAGTACGCTGCCCAGCGCATATTTGGCGTCATCGTTTTGCGCAGCCACTTCGACGGCCTCGGAAATAGCAATGCCCAGAGAGCCGGTGGAATCGGGGGTTTCGGCAAGAATGGCACGGCCTGACTCTGTCTCGGTACTGGGACTGGCGACACAACGTGCACCATAGGTTTCCATGGCGGAGCGACGATAGGGTTTCTGGTCGTAACTAATGCGCACCATGTATACATCGACCGGCAAGCCGAACAGATTGCCGGCAAAGGCCAGCGACGAGCCCCACTGACCGGCCCCGGTTTCCGTTATCAGGCGTTTAGTGCCCTCTTCCTTGTTATAAAAAGCCTGGGCGACGGCAGTGTTGGGTTTGTGGCTTCCGGATGGGCTGACACCTTCGTATTTGTAATAAATGTGAGCTGGAGTATCGAGGGTCTGTTCGAGTCGCCGGGCGCGAAACAGTGGCGCCGGGCGCCAGAGGTGATAAACCTCGCGAACTGGTTCCGGAATTTCGATTTCGCGTTCAGCCGAAACTTCCTGGCCGATGAGTGCCATGGGAAACAACGGCGCCAGGTCATCAGGCCCGATGGGTTGACCGGTCCCCGGATGCAACACCGCAGCTGGTGGCTCGGGCATATCGGATATGATGTTGTACCATGCGCGCGGAATACGGTCTTCCGGCAATAAGAATTTGGTTTCGCTGCTCATCGGGTCCCCTGTGTTTAGAAGCTACTTGAATCGGATTTATAACCGGCCGAACCCCATAACTGGAAGGGGTATGCGGACGATTCCGTCCAGCCTTATTCGCGGACGGGCTAGAAAAAGTAGAAGAAGTATAAAGGCTATAATTTCAATTATCCAGCTCCAATAAACCTGCGTTTAGGCCGCTTATCTGGCATCGCGTGCAAGCCGAACACGAGCTGTATAATGCATCGGCCAGCCAATTCTGAACCTATATGTCATCATCAGGGGCCTACCTGGAAAGCAAACCGGCCAGGCTTTGAATTTATTGGTAAAAATCGACAGTTGTCACCGCTTTCTTGCAATATGCAGGTTGGGGAGCCACTGATCAATTGGATGGGGCCGGTGGAAAACTGCAAGGTCTACCTGTGTCACTAAATGCAGTATCATTACACCAATTCCGCCATAGTATCCAGGTTGGCTCAAGATGTCGGCAGTATGGTATTGGTAAGCTTAATCATTTGCGCAAATTGGGGTTCTTTATGCTTTCTCACGTTAGAAATTATTTTCTTTGTCTCTGCCTGATCTTAATTACTCAGACCAGTTACGCATCCCATGGGGCTGGACCAGACGTGGCAATAGAGGAGACCAGGATTGGCCAGGGTATCGAGGCCTCGTCGTTTTCGGTTGTCGACGTTCACTACACGGGTAAACTCGAAGACGGCACTATTTTTGATTCGAGTGTAGGGCGCGGAGAACCGTTTCGATTTACCCTGGGTGCAGGCCAGGTGATTCCAGGCTGGGATATCGGCATTCGGGGTATGAAGCAGGGCGGCAAGCGGGTATTGAATATTCCCGCGGCGCTGGCCTATGGCCAGAGAGGCGCCAGTAGTGTTATTCCACCAAACGCGGCCCTGACATTTGATGTTGAGCTGGTCTCGGTAACCCCGCCGCCATTTGTCAGTATCAGTAATTCCCAGCTTGTGGCGAAACTTGATAGCGGCATCAAGCTGATCGATATCCGTCGTCCCGAGGAATGGGCGCAGACAGGTATTGTTGATGGCAGCATTAAGTCAACCGCATTCGACGGCCAGGGGCAATTTCTGAAGTCATTTGTCGAAATGCTTGAAAAAACTGTGCAGCCGGATGAGGAGTTTGCGGTGATTTGTCGCACCGGTAATCGTACTGCAAACTTGTCCAATTGGCTGGCGACCAGGGGAGGATACAAGAACGTGTTAAACGTTCAAGACGGTATCGTCTCATGGATAAAGCAAGGGCTACCGGTCAGTAAATCCGGTACCTGATACCTGGGTTAAAGATGAACTAAATCGGCCTCTTAGGTAACCACGCTATTTTGTCCAATTTAAGGATAACGGGGAAAATAAAAGCCAGATTTTGATAGGTAGTTTTATCTGCAGATACCCAAAACAAATTCATCTACTACTGAATACCGATGTCGGAGCCAATCGTTTACGCTCCACTTGTAACTTGATTTAGGTCAACGAACTAAAATTTGATTGAACTAGGCTATTTTGGCAGGCTTCGGCTGATTCTATAGATGTGGGAAATACAGATACATGCCACTTGATGCGGACAACGACCCTAATGAAGATCTGACTTCGGATGTCAATAATCCGGTTGGCGCTGCCCTCGTTATTGGCGGTGGCATCGCCGGTATGCAGGCCTCACTTGATCTCGCCAATACCGGTTACAAGGTTTACATGGTCGAAAACAACTCGGCCATTGGCGGCAACATGGCACGCCTGGACAAAACTTTCCCTTCCAACGACTGTGCCATGTGCACGATCTCACCCCGTCTGGTAGATTCAGAGCAACATCTCGACGTGGATGTCCTCACCAGTACCGATGTGGTACAGGTTAGCGGGAAAGCTGGAAACTTCACCGCTACCCTGCACACCAGGTCACGGTTTATCGATGCCGATCTATGTACAGCCTGCGGCGACTGTGCCGAAGTTTGCCCGGTGTCGGCTGAAAATGCTTTCGACGGCTTACTGGTCAAACGCCGCGCAGCCTACAAGCTCTATCCGCAGGGTGCACCTAACGCATTTGCCATCGAAAAGCGCGGCGTCGCACCTTGCCGCGATGCCTGTCCCGCCGGGCAGCGTGCACAGGGCTATATCGCCCTGATCGCCGAGGGCCGCGTTGAAGAGGCCTATCGCTCGATTAAAAGAGACAACCCCTTCCCCGGTATTTGCGGACGCATCTGTAATGCACCATGCGAACGAGCCTGCAGTCGTGGCAAGGTCGACGAAGCGGTCAGCATCCGCAACCTGAAGCGATACGTCACCGATGGCATGATGGACAAGGAACGAATTCCTCCGCAACCGGCGCAACGCCTGCATGACGAGAAAATCGCCATTGTCGGTGCCGGCCCCTGTGGTCTGACAGCCGCGCAGGATCTGGTGCTGGCCGGCTATGAGGTTACCGTGTTTGAATCCCTGCCGATTGCCGGTGGCATGTTGCGCATTGGTGTTCCCGAATACCGGCTGCCCGCCGATATCATCGAGCGCGAGGTCGCTGATATTATTGATCTGGGTATAGATCTGCGTCTGAATACAGCGATTGAAAATATCGATGGTTTAATTGCCGACGGGTATGGCGCCGTGCTGGTTTCGGTGGGTGCGCACGAAGGCAACTTGCTGCCCATCCCCGGCAATGATCTAAACGGTATTCTGATCAACACGGTGTTTCTGCGTAATGTTCGCCTGCATCAGCTCGACAGCTCTGCTCGCGACCCACGACCTGATGTGGCCGGAAAACGTGTCGTCGTCATAGGTGGTGGTGATGTTGCCATGGACGTGGCGCGTACCGCTCGCCGCCTGGGTGCTGCCGATGTTCAAATTGCCATGCGTGAACACGAAGATGCT
>Ga0255051_10000761_pt1 | contig 11684 bp, 7 predicted proteins | sample JV7_2_9_MG_FD_181719 | JGI IMG/M metagenome (GOLD analysis project Ga0255051, IMG submission 181719) | Seawater microbial communities from Jervis Inlet, British Columbia, Canada - JV7_2_9 | ecosystem: Environmental > Aquatic > Marine > Inlet | place: Canada: British Columbia | collected 2016-10-06
CACCCAGCCCACGAGACCACCCACCAGCATGCCGAACACTATCTGCTGCATTAGAAACAAAATCCAGCGGTGCTCACCCGAACCGGCGCTCCCGGCGGCCAGCACCGCGAGGCAAGCGAAGATCGGCGGCAGCGCAATCCCGTCGTTGAGTCCACTTTCAGTACTGATCCAGCGGCGTACCCGTTCCGGTACCTGTTCGCTTTTAACCACAGCCTGGCCGAGCGCGGCATCGGTGGGCGAGAGGATTAAGGCCATCAGCACCAGCATCCAAATGTTGAGTTCGGGATAGAGGGCGTAGGCGAGCAGCGTTCCCAACAGCATGCACAGAGGCAAACCCACACCGAGCAAGCGGATAGGCACGGCGCGATCTCGTATCAACTGCTTAAGATCGATCGTGGAAGCGTCGACGAAGAGGACTAGGACCAGCGTCGCTTCGGTGAGCACGTGGATAAGTTCGCCCCTAACCTCCATCTCGAACAGCCCCAGCCCGAGTGGGCCCACGGCGATCCCCATGGCCACAAACACCATCGGCGAAGTCACTGGCGAACGCTCGGCAACCCGCGATAACAAACCGTAGGAAAAGATCATCAGGGCAGCGAATATAAGACCTGGATGCTCGGTCATGGCCGCACGAACTCCCGAGAAGTTGAACTGCGCCGTTGGCGGCGATTCACCCGAAGCAGGCTCATTTCACTGTTCGTCCCTTACCTTGACCCATGTCCCGCAAACTGGCCCAGCAGCATAATCACCAACGCTAACCGTAGCGGTGCCGCAAGCAGGGGATTTCGGAAGCGACCTATTACAACTGGAAATCCAAGTACGGCGGCATCCTTGGCCTATTATGCAGCCTTGTCGGGAGTCAACCTAGTCGATAGCTGATAACGTTACGCTAGAAAAGCTGGATTGGACTTACCCCGGTGCAGTAGACACCTCCAGCCGGCAATCTGGACTTACCCCACATTCGGATGGCGTATTCACGCTATGCTAACTAGTCAACATAGGTCACAAAATGTAAAGAACTTATAGCGATGTTTCCTGATTATGCCAGCTTTGCGCAATCTGGGAGGCATCGATGGTATCGACACCCTATCGAGGTCTTTCTACTTTGAACGATACAGTGACAGTCAACTTAACTTCTTTCCAAATAAGTTAACTGTCACCATACCCCCCAACGGGTGTATCTTGTTATTCAATTACATTTAGATTTTGAATGGATTGCGATCTTAAAAACCTGCTAAACGTTCGAAAAACCAGAATGCCGCGATGCCGCCAATACAGTACGCCGGTATTTGATGTGCCCATTGCGGCCACTCGCTTCGCAGTTTTCGAATAACGATAAGCAGGCACATTGCTGCTGCGATAAATAACAATTGTCCCAGCTCGACTCCAAGGTTAAATGTCAGTAACGCCATCGGCACTTCGTGTTGTGGCAGACCGATATCGTTGAGGGCACCGGCAAATCCAAAGCCATGTAGCAAGCCAAACACAAAGGCCACTACCCAGGGATATTGCGCCGTCAAACTGGGCAGGCCACGGTTGACCTTCACCAACTCGCTGGCTAGAAACAGGATCGACAAGGCAATGGTGGCTTCCACCGGTGGACCTGGCACCCACATGACACCCAGGGTTGCCGCAGCCAGAGTAATGCTGTGCGCCAATGTAAAAGAAGTGACCGTGATTAACAGTCGCTTCGTACCACTGACAATCAGCAATAGAGCCAACACAAAGGTGAGATGATCGAAGCCGGATAGAATATGATCCACACCCAACAGGGTGTAATCCCCGGCGACTTGCCAACCGGACCGTTTGCCCTCGATATCCACCCAGGGATGACTGGGTCGGGCGATGGCCGTGGTCTCCGCGCCATCGAGCCAGGTGAAGCGCGCAAACACATCGGTAATGGTGGCTTCTAGCCCGATAAAGCGAATCACCGCGCCGGAGATATCGCCGTTCGCTACACTCACAACTCGGCGATGCAAGGCCGAGTCAGGCAATTGTTTCACGGTCGGCTCGCCCACCGGTTTCCATTGTTCGGGTAATTGCAGTTTGGCGGGGTGCGGTTTTCGGTAATAAACGGGCGCTCGCCAAATCACCTCATAACGATCTTTCGTCAGTTGCCTGACTTCCAGCGAGCTCGGTTGAAGTTCATGGGCATAGGCCTGACTAAATATGCCGGCAATCAACATGAACAAAATATAAACAGATGAGCAGGCGCGACGCATAGTCATCGCATTTAATCCGCCTGTGCCGTCGCAATCACATTTCTTTCGAGACCTTGCGCACTGGAGGCTGGTTCTACGGTGACGTCATAGTTATCGCGTAATTTCTTATAGACCAGGTCTTTTTGTTCCTGTTTCAGCACGACCAGGTACTCGCGTTTCACCAGTTCCCGAATTTCCGCCAGCGCGGGCAGGCGCGCTTCAATACGTTCACTGACTTTCAGTAAATGCGCACCATAGGCAGAGTAAACCGGGCCGGTCCATTCACCTGGCGACAGTTTATTAACTTCAAAAGCAAAACCCTCCCCAAGAGAACGCTTAATGTCACTTTGAGTCGCCAGCCGATACTCAAAAGGAGTCAAAGTTGAATCGCCCACAGTCTCCGCTGCTGTGCCATTGTTGAGACGGGTCAGCAATTCTTGCGCATCGGCTTCAATGTCTTTGCGCTTCTTGGGATCAAGGAATACCTGCTGAAATGAAAGCTGCGTTTCGGCGCGAAACTTTTCTGGATGTTCTTGTAGAAAGGCCGCTAAATCCGCATCGGCAACCGTCTGGGTCGATAAATCATCGAGGATGAATTCTAGTTTCATGCGCATACGCCGACGCACCATCGGGTCGTCCTGGTCCAGGCCCATCGTCATGGCCTCGCGATAAAACACTTCTTCGCGCACGTAATTGTCGACCAGACCCGCAAGTTCGTCTTTCGTGGGTGGACGCAACCAGGTGCGATTAAAGTTGGCCACCAGTTGTTCCTGCTGACCCTGGGTTACGACGATACGATTAGGCGCTTCATTGCCCACGTCACGCTTTAAGTCGTACACCAGGAAAAGAGCCGCACCGATCAGCAGAAAATGCAATAAGGGTTCACGCGCTATGCGCTGGAACTTTGCCTTCACACCACGAAATTCCTGGCCATCCACGTCAAGTTATGGCGTATACCAGATCGGCGAAGTATAAGCTCGTTCTTGCGTCGTCATCGGTGATTCTTTTGGCGCCTTGATGTTGAAATATTTTGCCTCGTAGGCAGTCCAGCGTGGCGTCGGGATTTCGATCACGCGTACATAATAAAAGGCTCGTTGCGCCGAATCGAAATCCGGATCGGTCCAGACCTTGATCAATTCCGGCGTACCAATTGAGTTGCGCCAGGTGGCATTGGCCACATCGACCGTGTTACCCACCGACGGCAATTTACCATTTGATCCGGGTTTGCGGTCACCCGACCAGGCGACGTCATAAACCTTTTCATGGGTTTTACCCGCCTTATCCAGCCAGCCTTTGATAATCTGGACCCGATCGAGATTACCGCTCATCGGATCTTTTCTCGCAGCCACCAGGAAACTCGGGGCCTTGCCTTTGGGCGCATTCGACAGGTCACCGCCCATAGGCACGCCCTTTTTATAACCGACATTAGCCGGCAGGCGGGTGTTGGCGTCCTCGTTCTCAAAGTCCCAACCGCCGAAAAAACGCACCGCGATGCGCGGGCCGGTAGTGGCATAGGTTTCCTTGCGTTTCATCGCATCAAAAATCGCGGCGCGAGTATTCTCCGTCGCCCAGACGCCGGTATAACCCGATGCTGCCTGGAACCAGCCCGGCCAGGAAATAGGCGGGAAATGCGCCACGTCGGTAGTCATGCGTTTTTCGCTGGGCTCAGTGCCCGAATGTTTGCCGAAGAAATTATCCTCTTCCGCGGTTGCCAGCCCGGTATGTGAATCGGTCGCACCCTGCAGGCCGAACTTGTACGGATTAATGCCAAGTTTGGCCTCGTGTTTGAGTCCGTTTTTGAGGGCTTCGCGAGTGTATTCGTACTGCAACATATTGTCTTCTTTCGGGAAAGGACCGAGGTTGCTGATATCCCAGGACTCATAATCGGCAAACTCGTCATTCGGCGACAGGAACGGATGCGCCTCGCCATCGCCCTTGATCTGCGTGGTCTCGTAGAGCGGTTCCCAGCGCGCGCGATTGGCGGCATAAGCGGCGGTTATCGGTTGTCCGGATTCCGGGTTTATGTCTGGAAACATGATGCCGTTGCTGAGATTACCGTTGTGCGCTATCGCAAGAATCTGCCCACCGGTTTTGTCTTCGTACCTCTGCATCCATTGCCACAGGTCTGCCGGGTTTTGACTTTCGACCGTGGTGAACGGTGGAACCTGTCCTGCGAGGCGGGCACCGTCGCGGTAAATCAGGTTGCGATGCAAATTGTTCGCATTGGGAAACGAGGTCCACTCATAACCGATAACCGCGGAAAAGCGTCCCGGCTCGTTATAATCCTCGGCCGCCTGGATCGCATCAAGCCATATAGACTTGGCAAATTCGGGTGAACTGAGCACCGCTGGGACTTTCAGGTTAGCAATCGCCTGCACGACTTCATATGCTGCATCGAGCGCGGTTTGTCCACCAGTATTAATTCGATTATTCCAGTCCCGCACGGTCGGATCGACCATCAGATTTGGATTGCCCTTTATCACTTCGTTCATCGCACCCATGGCATCGGAATGGTCGGTAACCACGAGAAAATCGAGTGGCTGACCCATTTTGATTTTAAAACCGCCGCTAGCGGTAATTTCCTCGCCACGGGCAAAACGAAACGCATCAGCGGGACTTAGAATAACCCCGCCCGCGCGCGCGTCGAGCGACAGGTTGGTGTGTAAATGGGTATCGCCCCACAGTAATTCCGTCGGGATATTGCGCCCGGCGTAGGGTGAATAACTGGGTTTGTCGAAAGCGCCCTGCATGGTTTCCTTGTCGAGCGACATGTCACCGGCCTGTAGCGCAACGGGCAGTACTACAATTGCAGCAACCATGTGGTTTAAAACGGATTTAATCTTCATTCGGATAGCTCCACAATTAAGAATTGTGCATTAGGGCGTGTACCAGATCGGCGATGTATACGCACGCTCCTGGTGAACCAGCTTCGCATCTTTTGGGAGTTCGGCACCGAGACGTACTTTGTCATAAAGCACCCAGCGTGGCGTTGGGATTTCAAGGACCCGAGCGTAGTAAAACGCTTGTTCATTCGGATTAAAATCCGGGTCAGTCCAGACCGTGCCTAACTCGGAGGCACCAATGGTGTTAGTCCAATTCGCGGCTTCTAAATCGACCGTATTACCGACCGCAGGTAGCTTGCCTTTGGCATCGGGTTTTCGATCGCCCGACCAAACGACGTCGTAAACCTTTTCATGGGTGTTACCCGTCTTATCCAGCCAGCCTTTGATAATCTGGATTCGATCGAGATTGGCGCCGATTGGATCGCGTAACGCATAAACCATGAATGTCGGGGCTTTGCCCTTGGGCGCCGTGTTCAAATCGCCGCCCATCGGCACACCCTTTTCATAACCTCGAAAAGCCGGCGCGCGGCTGCGCAGATCATCTTTGCTGTACTCCCAACCGCCAAAGAAACGCACCGGCATACGTGGTCCGGTCGTAGAGTAAACTTCTCGCCTGGCCATGGCGTCCCAAATACCCTTGCGCGTGTTTTCGATGGCCCAGACGCCGGTGTAACCCGAGGCAACCATTTCATAGCCCGGGAACACGCCCTTGTCGGTTTTAGCGAAGGGATGGTGGACCCTGTTCTTGGACGGTTCCGCAGCGGCGGACTTGCCAAAAAAGTTATCCTCTTCGGCAGTCGTTAGCGAGGTATGGCTATCGGTCGCCCCGGAGAAACCGATCTTGTAGGGATTGGTGCCGAATTTCTGTTCCAGCGCGAGCCCCTGTTTCAATGCTTCGCGGGCATATTCTCGCTGCAACATGTCGGGAGTTTTTGAAGCAGACAAATCGAGATTACCGGCGTCCCAGGTCTCGTAATCGGAAAACTCATCATCCGGCGAAAGAACCGGATGGGCTTCGCCGTCGCCTTTAATCTGCGTGATCTCGTAAAGCGGCTCCCATCTGGCGCGCTGTTGAACATAGTTTTTGTCTACCACGCCGCCAGCATAGGTATTATCGGTGGGAAACATCCAGCCGTTCGATAAATTGCCGTTGTGGGCCAGCGTAAATGTCTTGCCACCGGTTTTGGTCTCGTACATTTCCAGCCATTTATAGAGTTCGAGCGGGTCGGTGCTGCCTATGGGACGAATTGTTGTCATCGGCAATACCTGGCGCGCTCGATCCCCATTGTCACGTAACACAATATTGCGATGTAAGTTGTTACCCTGCGGAACGGAGGTCCATTCAAAGCCGATCAAGGCGGTGAAACGATCCGGTTCATTGTATCTTTCAGCTGCATCGATGATGCTTTCCCAGACGCCGGCAAACACCGGGGAACCCGGGCTGTAGTCCTGTACCAGTTCTTTTGGAACTTTGAGTTGAGAGAAGGTTGCGATCAGATCCAGCGCCGCTGCGGCCGCATCTTCTCCTCCTCTTTGCAATCCCTCAACCCATTCACGGCCTTTAGGGACTGCCATTATATTCGGCGCACCGCTTAACAGATCGGTCGCAAAGCCCATCATATCGGTGTGTTCCGTCAATACCAGCCAGTCGAGCGGTCGACTGAGCCTGGCGGGCAGGCCGGTCGATGAAATCACTTCCTCACCACGGGCAAAGCGGTAGGCTTCATCAAGCCCTAACTTGTTACCAAAGAGCCCCGCGTCGGGCGAAAGTGCGGTATGGAGATGGGTATCGCCCCAGTAGACCCGGCTCGGAAATGAGCGTTGCGCATAAGGCGAATAAGTCTTGCCGGGATACAAACCCTTGAGGGTTTCTGCATCTGGCGTGCCTGCGTCCATCCCAAAAACCATGGGGTTGGTAAGCATAAGCGTTATACATATTGCCAGCACAGACTTCCTAGTTGTCATCTTCATCATATTACTCCTTAACCCTACTTCAACTGTTAATTTCAACTAACTCTTGGCACGCCAGTTTCGAATGATCTAGGCTCGAAAACATTATCAAACTGACCCGTTGATGATTCTTATTCCTGAACGGCGTGCAGGCGTCACGCAGTCGATGTTTCCATTTTGTGCTCGAGTATTGCTCCTGGCAATGCGTTCTCGAGCACCTTCATACTGCGGCAGGAAGAATCTTATTGCGGTGGGAAACCGACTCAAACCATCTCGTCCAGTTTCTGTCCAACGTGTTCGACAGCCGAAAAAAACAAAGTTCGCTTGACCACTGCCTGACTCGCTTGGTTCGCCATTTCAGCGGCTGAACTAACACTGTTCGTTGAAGGCACCAACTCAGAGCGACTATTCGATGTTTCGGGCGCCTCGGCGCCACCAACGACCGAAAGAGCAAATTGAGCTGTATTCAACGTCTGCTTTGTAGCAAATACGTCCACCGCCGTTTCTCGAAGTTCGCCCTCCTCTGACTTCAGTGCAGCTGCTGCCGCAGCAGAAATCAACGGCTCCGGACCGTCTGACAACTGCAACGGGTTAAGCGCATTCAAGGCGAGGCGGCGTTGCACGACAGCTGAAGCGTCTTCCCGGCTAACCGTGGCTTCGAGTTCAACGTTGGCCGTCTCCACCACCACGTCGACACTGTTTCGCGACCGGTCCCCGCTTCTCGCATTGTTGGTTGATGGAGTCACAGTAATCTCCAATGCCGGAACAGGCGTTTCGGTTTGGTCCTCAACTCGAGGCGGGTGATTTGTGGGCTGCAGCGCAGCAGGGCTGAACAGCGAGGCTGGAGCTATTGTGGACATGGGGCCACCGGAGCATGGAAGCGCTTGACAAAAGTGTAGTACAGCCCGAATCACCGAAACACGGAGTATACTCAGGGTCTTTCTAGTGGGGCTACGGTCAACTTCACGAAGATTTTCTCTGAACTGCTAAAGCGTGAGCCGGTCACAAGCAGAATCTCCGCGACATGCGATGAGGCAAGCGCTGACTCAGCAGACATTTATAGATTTTACTATCATGTAAATTCACCCGCGCTCGCTGGCAAATTGAAGGGATCCAAAATGCCGAAAACTCAACACTTGGTTACCGCTGTGGTATGCGTTCTCACACTCTCGTTCGGACATTCTTCGGCTGCCCCCCAAGGAGATTTACCCGATTACAAGTATTATGGCTACAAAATAGTTCATCACATGGCTGCTGTGGTGGGCCACATTGAGAAATTCGGTTTTAACGCCTTCGATCATCCACGGATCGCAGACTACCGGTCGTTCGTAATTACACCCGCACTGGATCACTTCTATAGTAAGGCAGTGGCGGACGTGCGATGGGGTCCTGTCATTATTGATACGCCGGCAAAAGACGATCGATACTCTAGTCTTGAGATTTTTGATGTAGAACACCACGCCATTTATGACAAAGTGACCGCCAAGGAAGGCGAGCGTTTCGTTCTGGTTCATGAGGATTACAAAGGCAAACTTCCTAAAGGAACGGTGGTTAAGACCACGTCGAACTTTCCTTTTGTTTTTATCCGCACTCAGTCATTTAACTTCAATAATGACAAACTGGCCAACAGCATTCGTCATGAAGCTCGAATGCATGGACTTTGGGAACCTGTTGATCTCCCTAACCCCAAAGACACCCAGGCTTTGATCAAATGGACTATTGCCAACTCCAAACCCTATCGCCAAACCAAAGCGCTTATGGAAAAAGCAGCTAAGGCCTATACCCCTGCAGTCCATAAAGAAACTTTTGAAAACCTTAAAGCCTTTCTTGCATCCGGCGGGGTTAGCGGTAATGTAGGGATGTTTGAGTCGGTGGACCATCCGTCCGGTGGCAGTCACAAAGTTCGTGCTGCAGGCACTTTGTTGGGGCATTTAGGCTTCCCGGTTCACCATGCTTATTATCAGCAGATCCCTGTGGACAGGACCGGTAAAAGGCTCGCCGGTGCCAGCGGTCCTTTTGTCCTGACGCTTCCTTACAAGCCGGGAGTGGACCTTTTCTGGTCTGTAACCCGCTACGGGGCTGACACCTTTTTGCCTCTCAATCCAGCTGACCTTGGTGGCAACGACATTCAGGCATACAACGCATATAACACCAAGCCTGACAAGAACGGTAACGTCACATTCACCTTCAGTAAAATAAACCCGAAAGATGGAACCTACTGGATGCCCGTAAAAGACTCGGGATATTACATACTGGCTAGGTACTATGGTCCAACACGACGACTCAATGGGAATACAGCCAAGGACATAATCTATAACGGAACAAAGCTTGAGAAAAGATTTGGAACCGTGAAATTCCAATAAAAGAGGATCCCAAGGACGGCACCTACTGGATGCCCGTCACGGGACCTTACTACTTCATCTCTCGATACTATGGCCCCAATTCAAAGATGAGTGGTCAGACAGTGCACGACCTTCTCTTCAAGGGAACGGAGCTGGAGTCGAAATTCAAAGCGACCAAATTCTGAGATGGCACAGCGATGCAAGGCCGTAACGATCTAGGCCAACAGGGAGTCAATCAATGAAATCAATACTTACGATCGGTGTTCTCGCCGTCGCGGCAATCGCCGCTCCTGCGGTCGCCCAGCACAGCGCGGGAAAGCTGCCCATCAACGGCAGCATTGAGACGCGGATCGGCACGCTGGAATTCCGTGGCGGCTATCCGACCGAGGAGACGGTGGCCAAGGCCTTCGACCAGCTCGACGTTCAGCGGGCGACCCAGGTCTATCTCGAGTTCATGGCGCTGGCTTCGCAGAACTCGATTTTCGAGGCCCATATCCGCGATTATGGCTGGAAGACGCCGAGCGATATCCAGATCTATATCGAACCGGGCGCCGGCAAGGTCGGAGCGATCGGTCTGACCTACAACACCGAGAGCATTTACGCCACGGCGCACACTGACTTGTTGCGCGACGGTCCGACTGTGGTGGAGACGCCGCCTAACGTGCTGGGGATCGTCGACGACGGCTTCATGCGCTGGCTGACCGATATCGGCAATGCGGGCCCCGATAAGGGGAAGGGCGGTAAGTATCTGATCTTGCCTCCGGGTTACGACGGCGAAGTGCCCGAAGGCTATTTCGTCGTTCGGGCAACGACCTACCGTAACTGGGTGATGGTCCGTGGCTTCGTCGAGGATACCGGTACCGGTCAAAAGGCACTCAGCTACTACCGGGAACGCTTCAAGATCTATCCACTGGCCAGCGGTCCACGCGCCGATGCTCAGTATACGTCGATGAGCTTCGCGGGCGGCGATACAACCCACCCGCGCGATATCCGCTACTTCGAACTGCTGCATCAGATCGTCGACTACGAACCGGCCTCGGCGTTTACGCCCTACCAGCTCGGCCTGCTACGGGCACTGGGCATCGAGAAGGGCAAACCGTTCGCGCCGGATGCGCGCCTGCGTGGGTTGCTCGAGGAGGGCTTGGTGATCGGCGACACCATTGCCAAGGCCAACGCCTATGCCAACCGGCTCGACGGCGTCCGTCGCTATGACGACCGCAAGTACGAATATTTGTTTCTAGGCGGCGATCATACATTTCGGGTTGGACCCGCTCTCAATCTCGACGCCCGCTTGCTCTATCAGTACGAGGCGATCGTCGTTACTCCGGCCATGGCGCGCAAGATGGTCGGCATCGGGTCGCAGTATTTGACTGCCTACCGCGATTCCAACGACGCCCACCTGATGGGCGACCATGTCTATCGGATGCGCCTGCCGGCCGGCATTCCGGCCAAGAATTTCTGGTCGGTGACTGCGTATCATCCGGACACCCGCTCGCTGCTGCAGAACGGCATGCCCAAGCCATCGGTCAGTTCCTACGACAAGCCGGAGGTCAACGCCGACGGCTCGGTCGATGTCTGGTTCGCACCGACGCCGCCGAAGGGCCACGAGAAAAACTGGATCAAGACTCTTCCCGGCCAGGGTTGGGAGATCCTGTTTCGTCTCTATGGCCCGCTCGAACCCTATTTCGACGGGACCTGGAAGCCGGACGACATAGTCAAAGTGCGCGAATAGTCGCAACGGTTTCGGGAGAGATTCGGTCTGCTTCCGGTCGGGCACTTCTGACGCGGGCTTTAAGGTCGGAACTGAATCGAGCGGCGATCGGTGCGGTGGTGAACGCCGCGTCCGGCCTGGAAGCGGAGACCAAGAAGGTCGGCTGTTCTCTGATCGCCTCCGAGGTGGTGGCCGATGCTGCCGGCATTGAAACCGGACGACCCGCTGTTTATCGCGGCGGGAAACATCCTGCCCATGATGAATTTGCGATCCGTTTGATGGACGCAGCGGAGATAATTGCGGCGGTGTCACCGTCGGCTGATTGAGGGGCGGTCAGGAGCGTGGTCGGGTGAGCTGTTGCTGCTAGCTGCCGAGTTGTTCGATCACGAACTCGTTCTCTTCGACATTTCTTCTTCCAACCGTTGCAGCCGCGCGTCGACAAGTTGGGAACGGTGTCTGCTCTAGTGACTTGGCGGTCGATCACTCTGAGAATGCGAATGGCAGAGAATGGTTGCAGACTCAATCGGTCGATGAAGGTCGCGGCGTCATTAACAGCGCCATGATTGTCATGGTCATTGAACCGCCGGGCGGCCACGAACAGACACTGTAGTTCGTACCTTTCACTGGTTTGCGTCCG
>Ga0255051_10000763_pt1 | contig 11673 bp, 12 predicted proteins | sample JV7_2_9_MG_FD_181719 | JGI IMG/M metagenome (GOLD analysis project Ga0255051, IMG submission 181719) | Seawater microbial communities from Jervis Inlet, British Columbia, Canada - JV7_2_9 | ecosystem: Environmental > Aquatic > Marine > Inlet | place: Canada: British Columbia | collected 2016-10-06
ACCCAGGTCCCGCTCTGGTTCGCTACCCACGCGACAGCACACCAAAGCCTGGGGGTATTAATACCAGCGTGGCAGCTGACCTTGGTAAAGGCATCCTGCTGCGCGAAGGTGTTGATACAGCAATTTTAGTATTTGGCACGATGCTTGATATTGCACTACAAATCGGTGAAGAACTGAATTTAAGCGTAGTCAATATGCGTTTTATCAAACCGCTGGATGAAAAGATGATCAAACAAATGGCATCCACGCATAAAAATCTGGTAATGATTGAGGATGGTGCCGTAGCTGGAGGCGCCGGTAGCGCGGTACTCGAATTTCTTAATCAAAAACAAATACCAGCCCATTGTTTACGCCTTGGCTTAAGCGATAATTTTCCTCCGCAGGGTAGTCGGGAGCAGGTTTTAGAGGGTTATGGACTGGACTTAGCTGGAATCAGGCGCTCGATCACCGAATTCACAGGAAACTGAGCCGCTATTCGATATACAGGGCTACACCCCTAATATTGGCTATTTTCGACGAGGAATCGCGTAAATGTTGGCGTCTTTTTCTAGTTTCACATACAATCGGCGGTGATCTGGGTGAAAAATACATTTATCAGGATCCAATCATCTTTAAATAGTAGAGTAATGTTATGTCTGATTTAGTCACTGGCACTGTTAAATGGTTTAACGACGCCAAGGGTTATGGTTTTATTTCGCAGGAAGGTGGAAAGGACGTGTTCGTTCATTTTAGTGCCATACAAACTGAAGGCCACAAAACGCTCCAGCAGGGTCAAACGGTAACCATGAAGGTTACTGATGGTGCGAAAGGTCCGCAGGCTGAAGATGTATCTCCAGCATAATCGAACAATCTAAGTTTTAAAGTTTTCGCCGTCGCTCTGGGAGTGCTAACCCGGAGTCTTTATTCAAAGTGATAACATTTCGTTATCTCTTAAGGGATTGTGCTGTGACAATGGCAAAGCCTGACTTGTCAGTTTTTTAATCTGCCCTGCCCCGATTCAACATCACTATGATGCCCTAAGGCACTTCTGATTAATTTATCAAACATTCAGATGCCGCCCAGATTAACTATCGAATTATTAGCCAGCAAATGCGAAAATAAACTGATGAGTATTTGCCTATCCAGATCACCCCAGTATAATAACCTACTGTTTCACTCGGTTATTATAATGTACATATCGGCGATCATCAGGTTGCATGCCTGCTGCGTTATTCAGTCAAATACAGAGGTATTGTAATGAGTCAAACTGCCACCAAGGCAACGGGAATACCTGATGTTCAGGGCTCAGCGGATACTCGTCATCTGGCAATTAACAAGGTCGGTATAAAAGATATTCGTCACCCGGTAATCGTCAAGGATCGATCCGATGGTGTACAGCACACGATCGCCAATTTCAATATGTTTGTGTTTTTGCCGCATCAGTTCAAGGGCACACACATGTCGCGCTTTGTAAAAATCCTAAATGATCACGAAAAAGAGATATCTGTATCGTCATTCCGCGATATGTTGGCGGAAATGACACAGCTGCTGGAAGCAGATTCAGGTAATGTCGAAATGAGTTTCCCCTACTTTGTCAACAAAAAGGCACCGGTTTCCGGTGTTGAATCGCTGCTCGATTATAATGTCACGCTAATCGGTGAAATAAACAAGGGGGTCACCAGTACAAAGGTCAAGATCCAGGTTCCCGTCACCAGTTTGTGTCCCTGTTCAAAATCAATTTCCGACTATGGTGCTCATAATCAACGATCACATGTCACTGTAAGTGCCCGAACCAACGGTTTTATCTGGATCGAGGAAATAATCGATATCGTCGAAAAACAGGCTTCTTGCGAACTTTACGGGTTACTCAAACGCCCCGATGAAAAATTCGTTACCGAGCGCGCCTACGATAATCCGAAATTTGTCGAGGATATTGTTCGAGATATTGCGGTCGAGCTCAACAAGGACGAGCGTATACGTCAGTACGTGCTGGAATCGGAAAATTTCGAATCGATCCACAACCATTCAGCCTACGCGATGATCGAGTACGATAAAGACGCCTAGGAGTCTGTCGGACCTACCAGGCCTGCAAAGCTTTGCTTGCAGATTCATTGACAGGACGAACTACCAGCCCTGTCTGCGACATGGTCACGCTAAATTTAGCACCGTCTCGCATTGGAACGAAGACACTTTGTCCATAGTAGGCATCCAGAAAGGGCAACTTCGATTTCATTAAGTTTTTCAATTTCCAGATATTTATTCCTTTTTGCTCGCCGGTTAGCTGGTATGCGCTTGGTGGTGAAGTATTCTCCTGTTCAACGTTGGCAAAACGCCCACTGATGCGTTCGAGCTGATAATAGCCGTCCAGTCCAATTACATTGGCCCAACCCTTCCATTTGATAATTCTGGCATCAAGTTGCCACTCGTCACCGTAAAGCGAATAATATTCCGGCCCATTATTTTTGACAGCATTCTGCGGATAAATCAGCACCAGTTGATACTTTTGTTTTGCCAGTTTTCTTATTAATACCTCGGCTATATCATTTTCAAAAGTCAGCCTTTGGTAGGTATTCAAATTCGAAAATATCAGCAAAATTACAATAAGAAAAAGAAAAACCACCACTCCTTGCAGGCCATAGAAAGTAGTTCCAATAATCTTGCCGCGCTTAATCCGGTTTAAGGTTAGCGCAACAAAGACCACGAAAAAAACACCCAGAATAATACAAAGATAGCCCAGCGGGTTCATCGGTTAACTAGCCCGTATATTGCATGAAGGGAACGAAGTTACTACGGGCATCCTGCCCTTCGCCCTTCGGGCCAGCAAAGCTGTTCAAATTCGCTCCAGACGAATTTGTCAGGGGAAATATGGCAAACAAGGTTGATTGATCGTCCGCCGATGCATAACCACCGCCTTCGTGCAATAAGCGGGCTAGATAATTTCATGTTAGCCTTGACCGGCAAACGGGACTATATATTGATCCAGCCAAACCCACTTTCCTGACTCGCCAGAACTGGCAATGGAATAGCGTCGAGCTGATTCAGTTGTCGCTCGACAATACCCGGGGAATTATTGTTTTCTGAAATATGCGCGGCTATCAAACAATTCAAACTCGCGGTATTAATTTGACGTAGCAAATAAATCGATTGCTCATTCGACAAGTGACCCAAATCCCCCGAAACTCTCTGTTTAAGCGGGTAGGGATAAGAACCCGTGTCGAGCATTACCTGGTCGTAATTAAACTCAAGCAACAGACCGTCAAGATTATCGTAAGCCTTGATGATGTGGTTGGTAATATGCCCGGTATCGGTCAATATCCCGAGTTTTTTACCACTATCGATATGGCGGAATACGAACTGAACCGGCTCACCTGCATCGTGAGGAACAGTCACCGGTAATATTTCAAAACAGCCTATTTGGGCCGGCTCCCCACCGCATACTTCCTGGTAAATAAAATTGTCGTCAAACACTGCGCGTGCGGTACCGACAGTACTCCATACCGGAATGTTAAATTTTGATGACAGCCGGGCCACACCACTACCGTGGTCCGAATGCTCGTGTGTTAACAAGATTGCATCGATCTCATGCGGACTGACTTCAAGCCTGGACAGGCGTCGCTCGAACTGCCGTAAGGAAAACCCACAATCAATCAGTATGGTCGTATTTTCATGGCTAACAATGGTAGCGTTACCTTTACTGCCGCTGCCCAGAGACGCAATTTGCATAATGATTATTTAATGTGCTGGTACAAAAAGGTTAAAAATTCTACTCCTTCTGGTGAGCTGTCTGTTTTACCTTCATCGGTCTCCATATCGATTCGGGTGATATCGTCCGACTCTTCTGAAAATACTAATTTTATGCGTTTTTTAACAATTTCCATTTTAGACCCGAATGAAAAAAATCCTGACACATCTTTCTCTATTTCAATATCAGTTTCCACTAGCAAAACACTCTTGTTACTAAATCCAGTTTCGGTGTTGGCAGATATTACTTCCAGGTTTAAACGCTCGAGTTGATGTAATACGCGGTTCCAGGTTCCTGTATATTCATCCTTCACCAAAATGTAGGTTTCACCTTCAGTTTCATCGCCGGTGTAATCGGTATGTATCGAGGCCCTGGGCGAAAACAGCTGGATATTAGCCAATTGCTGGTCAACCTCTGCCCGTCTCAATCCGAGATACAGCATTAAGCGTGACAACATTTCTACTTCGAGTTCAGGTTCAGATAACCGAAAACCCCAATTGTCGCCCTCTTCAGTATATATATAATTTGCCTGGTTGTATTTTTCTTCCTGGCCGCTTAACACAACAGTCTTGTATTCGGTTCCCCGGTGGGTAATATAAACTTGGTTCGCAGTTGTTCCGGCACCCCGTGCGATTCGAGTTTTAAACTGATCCTGACTTTCGGACAGGTCTTCACTCGAAAATAGCTTTGCTAAAAATCCCTTATCCTCATCATCCTCACCTTCTTTTTTGAATACCCAATTTGTTTTCATGACACCGATCACCGGCTCGTCCATCGCCAGTGTAAAACCTTCAGCAGCCCAGAAATCTTTCACCAACTGGTAAAGGTTATCCACCGGTTCGTCGATCGAAAGCCAATAAAAATCACTATGCCCCTTGAGTTCGATTGAATCAACTCTGGCCAGAACCGGTATACTGCTTGATTCAGGGCTATCACCGGAAAATACTGCCGGTAACTCAAAATCACTTTCGATATCAACCCGGGTCAGATCAGGTGGGATCTCAAGATTTGGCATCATGCGACTATCCTGGTATTCCAGATCTGCGGATGGTCCGCCGCAGGCCACCAGGTTAATTGCGGCAAAAACTAAAAGCGTTGCAAGCGGAGATTTCATAATGCCCCGCAGGCAATTAATGCCTCTCGCAATGGTTGCTGATATTCTTCTGCCAGCACCGTCATCGGTAAACGCATATTGATCTCGCCAAAGCCCATTTGCGATACAGCCCACTTTACAGGTATCGGGTTTGATTCGACGAATAACAAGCGGTGTAGGTCAGCAATTTCAGCATCTGCGTTACGCGCTTCCTCTTCTTTGCCCTCGTAGGCAAGCTGACACATTGCCGCCATCTTTGCCGGCACCACATTGGCGGTAACTGAAATCGCACCTTGACCACCATTTAGTATAAATTCGCAGGTCGTAGAATCATCACCAGTCAGCAAGTCAAAATCGTCACCTACCAGCTTTTTTATCTCCCTGAGTCGCTCCATGCTTCCGGTGGCCTCCTTAATGCCCACTATGTTGCGCACTTTGGCTAGTTCACCAACAGTCGGGGCCTGCATATCACAGGCGGTACGCCCGGGTACATTATATAAAATCTGGGGGATATCGACCGCTTCAGCTATAGCCTGATAGTGCAATATCAAGCCTCTTTGGGTGGGTTTATTATAATAAGGTGTTACCAGAAGGCTGGCTTCTGCCTTTGCCTTTTTCGCGCAATGTGTTAATTCAATCGCTTCAGCAGTCGAATTGGCACCGGTACCGGCTATCATCGGCAGACGCCGATTAATTATTTCGTAGCTTCGATTCAGTAATATACAGTGTTCCTCGGGATTCATGGTTGCGGATTCACCGGTAGTACCCGCAATCACCAGTGCACTGGTGCCTTCCTTTACATGAAAATCGATTAACGCCTCAAGTTGAGTGTAATCCACGGAACCATCGCCGTGCATCGGCGTTACCAACGCCACTAGACTACCTTTGAACATTCCGCACCCCTGTGCTACTTAAATACCAACGAGTGGCGTATGTTATAAAGACTGATATCAATGTACAAGCGATTGTATTCGTATATTTGCATCCTGGTTTTTGGGCGATCGCCAGAACCTGCTATTAACCTGGTAAGTTAACAGCTTGCCGGGTTAAAATATCGTAACCTGACTGTGACTACGGACTATTCTTGCTCGCTAGCCGTCTCGTGCGAAGGCCATGCTTTAATTATAGCCTGCACCAAGGTCGCAAGTGGAATGGCAAAAAACACACCCCAGATACCCCACAAGCTGCCGAAAAACACAACCGCGACGATGATAGCAACCGGGTGCAAATTGACAACTTCAGAAAAAAGCAGCGGCACCAACAGGTTGCCATCAAGAAACTGAATGAAAGCGTAAGCCAGCATCAGATAGCCAAATTCGGAGGTCACTCCCCACTGAGAAAAAGCTATCAGGGCTACTGGAATGGTGACTACCGTGGCACCGACATAGGGCACTATGACCGAAAGCCCAACGAGCAGACTAAGCAGCATCGCATAACTAAGACCCATTAATGCAAATGCAATATAACTCGCAGTCCAGATTACCAGGATTTCAATAAACTTGCCGCGCACATAACTGGCAATTTTTACATCTAGCTCTGCCCATACTTCGCGAACCAGTCGACGCTCATCCGGTAGAAAATCGCCTAACCAGCCTAAAATTAATTCCTTGTCTTTAAGAAAGAAAAACACCATCAGGGGTAGTAGAATCAAATACACAAAAAATGTTATCACACCCACCACCGATGCCAATGAAAGACTCACTACCTGCTGGCCCAGGGAAGTTACCTCGGTACGCAGAAAAGTAAGCATTTCCTCGACCTGCTGGGTCGATACATAATCAGGATACTGCTGCGGTAACTGTGACAGTAGCTGCTGGCCTTTGCCAAACATCGAGGGCATTTCACGAATCAATTCACTGATCTGTTTTGATAATAGCGGCAACAATACGAATAGGGTGAGTAGTATTGCGGTAACAATCAGAGCCGTGGCAAAACTCGCCGCGATAGTTCGATTCAGGTTGATTTGGTTCATCTTGATCACCAGGCCTTCGAACAGATACGCAATAATGATACCGATGAGAATGGGCATAAGGTGCGCATTCATTACCACGATCAGCAAGAAACCGAATATCAATATAAAGGCGAAAATTACCGTTTGGGGATCGGTAAAATAGCGTTGGTACCATTGTTTTAAAACATTGATCATCGAAGGAGATAGTTTTTGTATTTTGCTTCGAACATGGTTTGTAACTCCTCGATAACCTCTAACGCTTCACGCCCACGTAAAATATGCTGTCCCATTAACGATGAGGTTTCATCAAGCAGGTTCTCAATATCCAGCATGTAGTAGGTTTGTTTCAATCTTTTAATCGCCGCAATTACAGTTTCCTGTTCAGGCCTGGCAATGGCTACAGGCTCCAGGCCTGTTTCTACAGGTGTATTAATTTTATATTGTTGAACTAGAAAAGTCGCGTAATCGACGACAGCCTGCTGATGTTCATCACCTAGTTGAGGCATTAATGTATCCAGTTCCCGATTTCGATTCTTCATTCAACACACGGATTGTTGCGATCAGGTTATCGCATATGATTATTTTTTACGGTCGCAATAGGCATGCGCAAATTCAAGCAATTCCTCCATGATTCCCACACGAAATTTCTGCCGTTGGCGAACAAATGAAAAAGGACGGTTCAGTGGTGGATCTAGTTGCAACTCGACTAGTGTATTGAGCTTTAGCTCTTTATCTATCGTAGAACGTGACAAAATAGAAATACCCATACCGACTTCAACTGCTCCTTTCAGGGCTTCGGGACTGCCGAGTTCAAGACAATAATTCATTTCGGCCGGGTTAACATTTTCATCAAGCAGGTATTGCATTATCACTTCGCGAGTACCGGAGCCCTCCTCACGGTTTACGAAAGGGTATTGTTTTAACTCTGCCGGCTTGACCTTGCCACCTCTTTGCGCCAGCTCGTGATCCGGTGCTGCCACTACTACGAGATTGTCATCTTGACAAACTTCGACAATCAGGTTTTTGTTTGATACAGGAGCCTCCACCACACCGAGGTCAATCACATTGTGTTCGACCATCGATACTATGCCCTCTGAATTCGATACCTTGAGGCGCAAATTAATTTCCGGATAACGGTTTTTAAATTCACCAAGCAAAGCAGGTAACATGTATTCCGCGATCGTGGTACTCGCGCCAATTGTCAAAGCGCCACTGATTTCTCCAGTCAGATCGCGAACTGAATTCTCCATTTCGGTATAAAGATCGAAAATGCGCTCCGCAAAATCAGATACTTTTTCGCCAGTAGGTGTCAGGCTAACCTTATTATGAGTACGATCAAACAATCGTGTGTTAAAAGCCTCTTCTAACTGTCTAACCTGAAAAGTGACCGCAGGTTGGGTCATATGCAGAGCTTCAGCGGCCCTGGTAAAGCTCAGCAGTTTGGCAACGGTATGAAAAACTTTTAGGCGTCTATCACTCATCGACCTTGGCACCCTTGCAAAATCGGGAAGTAATTATATATTATTTTTATGATGCTCGATAGAGTTTATTAATGCACTCGCTACTAACTTGTAAAAACCCCCTCCGCAACAGATATCAATCATAAAAAAAATAGAAATTGGTTTATAATAACAATGATGGCAGTTTTTACTTTGGCTCGTAAACTACTAGAAATATTGGGAAAAGGCTGGGACATGAGGATTATTATTTACCTTTTTATACTGACCTCGGGCTCGCTATATGCGGGAGAAATCCTTAAGTGGGTCGATGAGGACGGTAATGTATTTTACGGAGATTCACCGCCACTTTCCGTCGAAACCGAACGGGTAAGAGTTTTATCAGCCCCGAGCAATCCAGGCAAGTCACTACCGCGACTGTCTAGTCAAGGCTCACAGAATGCAAATAATGCTGACGGCACCAATGTTGCTGGCAGCAGCGACCAAGGGGGAGCAACCAAACTTCCACAAGACCAGGCAAAAATCGCCTGCGATGAAGCAACCGCCGATTTGCAAGTACTCAATCGCAGTACCCGAATTAGGTTAAAATATGCCGATGGTACTTCACACTATATGACCGCTGAAGAAATTAATGCCCGTCGGGAATTCTCAGAGAATGCTGTCAAGCTCCATTGCCAGTAATTCGATTATAGAAGCTAGTGGCGCCGCTTGACGCCACAAAAACCCTGAATTAATCCGAGTTTTTTTATAAATCAGACAAGCTCTCCTTTATAATACGCGTAAGTTTTCGGGCCAGCTGCTCAATCAATCGCAGCTGAATACATTACAGCCATCAGATTCCATTTTGACAAAATTATGAAAGCATCCCGCTTCCACCTGGTTACATTAAAAGAAACTCCTGTAGACGCCGAAGTCATTAGCCATCAATTGATGCTGAGAGCCGGGATGATCCGCAGGCTCGCCTCCGGAATTTATAGCTGGTTACCGCTGGGTCTGCGTATATTGCGTAAAGTAGAAAATATCGTGCGCGAGGAAATGAACAAGGCTGGTGCACTTGAAGTATTACTACCGGCGATTCAACCGGCTGAATTATGGCAGGAATCGGGACGCTGGGATCAGTTCGGTCCCGAACTGCTTCGTCTCAAGGACCGTCATCAAAAAGATTACTGCATAGGCCCTACGCACGAAGAAGTGATAGCGGATATTTTCAGGCGCGATATCCGCAGCTACAAACAATTGCCAATTAACTTTTACCAGATTCAGACCAAGTTTCGCGATGAAATAAGACCACGATTCGGAGTGATGCGCTCACGCGAGTTCATAATGAAAGATGCCTATTCGTTCGACCTTGACCAGACCTCGCTAGAAAAATCTTACGAATTAATGCACCAAACCTACTGCAATATTTTTGACCGCTTTGGTCTGGCTTATCGAGCTGTCACTGCGGACTCCGGTTCCATCGGCGGTAGCGGTTCGCAAGAGTTCCATGTACTTGCCGAATCGGGTGAAGACGCGATCGCTTTTTCCGACCAGAGTCAGTACGCGGCAAATATCGAAATGGCTGAGGCAATGCCAGCACAAGCGAATCGTCCCGAGGCAGGCAAAGTAATGCAAGCTATCGATACGCCGGGGCTTTATACAATCGAAGATCTGGCAAAATCGACTTCTACCGATATCCAGAAATGTTTAAAAACATTGATAGCCGACGCTGAAGATGGCGGTCTTGTTGCGCTGGTATTACGGGGCGATCACGAACTCAATGCGGTTAAAGCCGAAAAGCTGGATGGTGTTGCGGTACCGTTGAGATTGGCGGACAGGGAAAAAATTAAATCAGTTTTGGGCAATGATATTGGTTCGATAGGCCCTATCGGCTTGAATATTAGGACCTATGTAGATCGCAGTGCCGCTGCGGTTAGCGATTTTGTCTGCGGAGCGAATAGTGATGACCAGCACTATATTAATGCCAATTGGGGACGCGATTGCGACGAGCCTGAAATTGCCGATATACGCAATGTCCAGGATGGCGATCCTAGTCCCGATGGTGCAGGCACACTCAAAATTTTACGTGGGATTGAAGTTGGCCACATTTTTCAACTCGGACAAAAATACAGCGAGGCCATGCAGGCTACCGTACTCGATGAAAATGGCAAATCTGTTGCCATCTCGATGGGTTGTTACGGTATCGGGATTACCCGTGTTGTCGCAGCAGCTATCGAGCAAAACAACGATGATCGTGGCATTTACTGGCCCGATACCCTGGCGCCATTTCAACTCGCCATCTGCCCGATTAATTATCACAAATCTGATTCTGTCAAACAGGCTGCGGATAATCTTTTCGAGGCTTGTCTTAAACGAGATATAGAGGTATTGCTGGATGACCGGCCATTACGACCGGGTGTCATGTTTTCTGACATGGAATTAATTGGCGTACCCCACCGCATTGTTTTAAGCGAACGCGGACTCGGTTTAAAACAATTCGAATATAAAGGACGTCGGGACGAATCAGCAGAGAATTTGGCACTGGCAGAACTACCCGCCTTTCTCAATAAATTATTTAATCGGGCATGCAATTAAGTCCAGGAAAGTCGGTTCTGCTACCTGTTTTAGCCCTGACAGGATCGCTTTTAGTTGGTCCAGTATTTGCCATTGAGCCACCTGACCCGGAACTCCGGCGCTTGTTGCAGGATGCAGTTTTGGCTAATGTCGGATTTAATGATCGATTCGATGCGGAAGTCTGGTTACTCGATATGTCGAATCGACTCGAGCCTTTTGTGGAGGATACGAAATCACGCATAACACTGTTAAAACAACTCCATTACGAGGCGACACGTGTCAATCTGGCACCGGAACTGGTGCTTGCATTAATCGAGGTGGAAAGTCGATTCGACCAGTTTGCAATATCAGTCTCGGGTGCCCGTGGATTGATGCAAATTATGCCTTTCTGGCTCGAAGAAATTGGTATATCGGACAATAATCTGTTTAGGATACGCACCAATTTGCGTATGGGCTGCACGATCTTGCGCTATTACCTCGATATGGAGTCGGGTAATCTGACGCGCGCGCTGGCACGGTATAACGGCAGCCTTGGCAAATACACTTATCCTAACAAGGTGTTCTCAGCGCTAAACGCCCGTTGGTTTAAGCAATAAGGCGCTTACCGTGAAGGCCGCTCGGATTCGATGACTATCCGTCATACCGGGGCGGTGCCACCTTCAATACTTCTTCTACCGTTGTCACGCCTTTGGCAACTTTTTGCGCGCCAGCCAGGTTGAGCGGTTTCATACCCTGTTTGATGGCGGCCTTTCTAAATTTGATCAAGTCAGACCCGTTACTAATTTCCTGTCTTAGGGACTCACTAATCGGCATCATCTCGTAAATTCCGACACGGCCTATAAACCCGGTTTGGCGGCATTCCAGACAACCCTCTGCAAGGGCAATTGAATCGGGCGCG
>Ga0255051_10000764_pt1 | contig 11672 bp, 12 predicted proteins | sample JV7_2_9_MG_FD_181719 | JGI IMG/M metagenome (GOLD analysis project Ga0255051, IMG submission 181719) | Seawater microbial communities from Jervis Inlet, British Columbia, Canada - JV7_2_9 | ecosystem: Environmental > Aquatic > Marine > Inlet | place: Canada: British Columbia | collected 2016-10-06
CGCAGTAGCCATTATTATATTCATTATAATAGTACTTAACAAATATGGACATTTTAAAAATCTTAATAAAAGTCATTTAAATAGCTTTTCTAAATATATATTCATTTTAGGGATAATATGGGTATACTTATTATTTATTGAGTATTTGGTGATTTGGGTTGCAAATATTCAAGAAGAGACCATCTATTTTGTACCACGTATCCAAGGAAAATGGAAAGTATTTTTCTTTCTAAATATCATTTTGAACTGGACAATTCCATTTTTTGTTTTAATGTCAGATAAAATAAAACAAAGTAAAAAGGCAATAATGTTTATTTGTATTTTATTGATAATTGGGCAGTGGGTTGATTTATTTTTACAGATAATGCCCGGAACCCTGGGAGAACCCAGAATAGGACTCATTGAAATTGGAATATTTGCCGGATATGCTGGATTTTTCACTTTAATTATAACCAGAGCCTTAAGCCAGATACCGTTAATTCCAAAAAATCATCCTTATCTGAAAGAGAGTAATAATTATCGTATATAATAGAAGTTTTCCACAATCATATTCTTTTCGATAAGAAACACAAAAACAAAATGGCCCAATCAAATTTTAAAAGAAATAGGAATTCCACGAAGTCTGTGCAAGTTGACAGTACAAATCGTTATGCTTTAGAGCCAATAACAAGACAGAGGAAATCTTTATATTGGGAATTATTTTTTTTAAATTGATGTTCAAACCTTTATACATCTTTATTACTCCATATTACTGTTTTCACGATAAAATAGTAGCTTAAAAACTCCGTATTACTGCATAACACTGTATATTTGCCCACCATAAAGAGGTTCATGTGGGACCACTTTTAAATAAAAGGAATTAGGAGATTTTATCTTTTAGTGCCTTTTTTTGTTGCGCAACCAAATTCTTATATTTAGATAGGCACTAATGATAAGCGCAGAAAAGAACACAATGACTGTATATGTATCAACCATATTAGTTGATAAATTAGTACCTGTGAATTCATATATCAGAAAATGGATATATGATGAACTCATATCTTGATAGCCGAGCATCTCGCGTACTTGCCAGTGCCAATCGGTAAAAAAACAATATCCCCAACCATACCAAATTCCAAGGATGAACCATGATAATGCGGTGAGAGATAATGTGGCGAAATTTATAAAACGCCATCTTGGTACAAGCCACCCAAACACATTGAATAAAATTAGAATTGTATGAAATGCAAAAAAGAAAATATCGACAATTTTGAGAATAGATTCTGGCATACTATTTAAAAATTGGCTCATCTTTTAAAAATAAACAAAAAAAGGGTTAATTTATTTCTCTAATTGTACACTTTTGGAACTATCGCCCTAACAATAAAAAGTATAATTATTTCAATCAATACCCAAACCTTTATATCTTCACTGCTCTAAACTACAATTTCTAATTATTGAACAATGAGAGCGGCAATTTTTGAAAAATTTCAAGGTCCTATAACCATTCAAAATATAAAAGACCCAACTCCTAAAAATCATGGAGTTGTTATTAAAGTTATTGCTACTGGATTGTGTCGTAGCGACTGGCACGGCTGGATGGGTCATGACAGTGATATATTATTACCCCATATACCAGGGCATGAATTGGCCGGAACAATTGAATCTATTGGAAATAATGTCCAAAATTTCAGAATAGGCGACAGAGTTACTGCTCCTTTTGTATGTGGGTGTGGAACATGTTATCAATGTAATTCAGGTAATCAGCAGGTATGTGACAATCAATCACAACCTGGTTTTACACATTGGGGATCGTTTGCCGAATATGTTGCTTTGGATTATGCTGATACAAACCTGGTGAAAATTCCAGATGAAATCGATGATCTAACAGCAGCAACATTAGGATGTCGTTTTATTACCTCATACAGAGCTATTGTTGAACAAGGAAAAGTGACTGGTGGTCAGTATGTGGTTATTCATGGTTGTGGGGGTGTTGGTTTATCTGCAATTATGATTGCAAATGCCCTCGGGGCACAGGTTATTGCTGTGGACATTAATGATAAAACCTTAAATTTTACTAAAGAAATTGGCGCTGTTGCTACTATAAATGCATCACAAAGCTCTGATGTTGTTGAACAAATTAAAATACTAACTAACGGAGGCGCTCATGTCTCAGTTGATGCTCTTGGAAGCCAAACCACTTGTTTTAATTCTGTTTCTAATCTAAGAAAAAGAGGTAAACACATTCAGATTGGTTTAATGACAGGACACCATCAACAACCTAAAATCCCTATGGATAAAGTACTTGCAAATGAACTAGAAATAATTGGAAGTCACGGAATGCAAGCATTTAAATATCCTGAAATGATGAGAATGATAAAAACCGGCAAACTTAATCCAAGTAAACTCATAGAAAAAACTATTACACTTGAAGAATCAACAATTGCCTTAACAAACATGGATAAATTTGAAAATAAAAGTATTTTGGTGATTGATACATTTTAATTTTTTTTTTGATAAATGAATAATACCGAAAAGATTAAAAAATTTCTGAGTTTAATAAAATTGATGCTCAAACCTTTATACATCTATATTGCTCTATATTACTGTTTTCATAATTTATAAATAGGTCTAAAACTCCGTATTATTACATAATACTCTATATTTGCCGACTATAAAGTGGGTCATGTGGGACCACAATAAATGAAAAATACCGGAGTTTTAATTAAATTCCCGGGATATACGTTGAAAATGGACTTTTAATTAAAGAGAGAAAATAATATTTAAATGATCGAAAAGAGCTTAAATAGAGACCAAACTTTTGATTAAACAGTACAATTTTTGATGAAAAAACCAGTTAATAAATTTCCGATAACTAAATTTATTCTTTGTTGTTAAAAAAAAATTATTATTTTAGCCGTTGCATATGCGATCCCAAATCGTGACTATATTAACCTTTGCACTTGTTTTCTTTAACGGTGTCATTATGCTTGGTCAGTCCTCTACGGCTGAATCAGGCCCACCCCCTCCACCCCAAAGAACACCGCCGGAATTGTTCATCGACAGCAACATTTTAATGCTTATTATAGCTGGGTTGATCTATGGTGGATACGTAATTTTACGTAAAAATAAGGCTAAAAATATCCTTGACTAAGCTTTTTTAAGTACTTTCCTATAACATCAAATTCTAAGTTAACAGTTAGACCGATCTTTAATTGGCCAAAATTCGTGTGCTCATAGGTATATGGGATAATTGCGACACTAAACTCGCCTTTCTTTGAATTAACGACAGTCAAGCTTACTCCATTAATTGTAATTGATCCTTTTTCAATGGTTACATTATCATAGGAATCGTCATACGAAAAGCTAAAAACCCAGCTACCATCCATTTCTTCGATGGCTTTACACACTCCTTTTTGATCCACATGGCCTTGAACTATATGTCCGTCAAGACGATCACCTATTTTCATAGCGCGTTCCAGATTTATTCCTTGACCAACCTCGAGTTCACCAATATTGGATTTGTCCAACGTTTCCTTGATGGCTGTAACAATATGATTTCCTTCCTCTATTTCAACAACTGTTAGGCAAACTCCATTATGAGCTATACTCTGATCTATTTTTAAATCCTGGGCAAGACGGCTTTTTACTTTTATGTGCAGATTTTCACCCTCCTTTTCCAGAGTCACAATTTCTCCAATAGTCTCTATAATTCCTGTAAACATGAATTCAATTAGTTACATTTGTAGTGCAAAAATAGCAATAATAAAAGCAGTAACTCAGGGATGACTAAAAACGAAAAAATTGTAGTGGGAATTTCGATTGGAGATCTAAATGGAATTGGCAGCGAAGTAGTTTTGAAATCCTTTCAGGACTCCCGCATGATGGAATTTTGTACCCCTGTAATTTTTGCTTCAGTAAAACTGATGTCATTTTTTAAAAAAACCTATGAGATGGAAATAGGTCTACATGGCATAGATAGTCTTGATGATATTGTTCATAAAAAGATCAACGTGTTAAATGTATGGAAGGAGCCCGTTGAGATTTCCTTCGGAACAGAGGACGCTACCATTGGAGCCTATGCCGTTAGATCGTTGGAAGCGGCTGTTTCAGCATTGAAAAACGAAACCATAGATGTTTTGGTAACCGCACCAATTAATAAGAGCAATGTGCAGTCCGATAGCTTCAACTTTCCGGGGCATACCGATTATCTCGCTAAAGAATTGGAAGGAGATAGCATGATGTTGATGATCTCTGATGATCTCAAAGTGGGATTACTAACTGACCATGTTGCAGTTAAGGACGTTGCCAGCACTATAACCCGTGAACTTATAGATAAAAAGATCAATATAATTCATAAGACTTTAATAAAAGATTTCGGAATTGTAAAACCTAAAATCGCTGTATTGGGAATTAATCCACATACCGGGGATAAAGGTGTAATTGGAAATGAAGACGACACAGTGCTGAGACCTGCTTTGGACAACATTAGAAATAATGGTAAAGTAGTAATGGGTCCCTATGCGGCCGATAGCTTTTTCGGCTCCGGGAACTACAAATATTTTGATACGATAATAGCCTCTTATCATGATCAAGGGTTGATTCCTTTTAAAACCCTGGCATTTGGGAATGGGGTTAATTATACAGCCGGGTTAAAAAAAATCCGCACTTCACCAGATCATGGAACAGCCTATGATGTTGCGGGTAAGAATATCGCCAATCCAGACTCTTTTAAAGAGGCGGTTTTTCAAGCTATCAGCATTTATAAGAAACGCTCGGAATACCAAGTGTTTTCAGAGAAACCGTTGAGAACCAATCGCAAAAACCCCGTGACTAAAAAGAATTCATAATTCGAATAGGAGTCTTAAAATATTTTTTATCTTTGCAGCCGCCTTATTCGTAAGGATATAGCATAAAATTTAGTGTGATAATGAAGGAACTGAAAGAATTTACGATCCCTTTTGTAGGTTTAAAAGCGGGAGAACACACTTACAATTTTGAAATAACTAATAAGTTCTTTGAGCATTTTGAGTATGACGAATTCAATGATGCAAATATTCACCTTGGAGTATTGCTGAACAAAAAGGCCACTTTACTCGAGCTTACCCTTTCTTTTAAAGGAAGTCTGAATGTAAATTGTGATACAACCAACGAGCCATACGACCAAATAGTAGATGGCCAATATCATTTTGTTGTAAAATTTGGAGATGAGTTCAATGATGATAATGAAGACATATTGATCCTTCCCCACGGAAGTCATGAAATAAACATTCGGCAATACATATATGAATCTATTGTCTTGGCCATGCCTACACGTAGAATTCACCCGGGAATTGAGGATGGAACATTGAAAAGCGAAATACTTGAAAAACTTGAAGAATTAAGCCCTAAGCTGGAAAAAGAAACTGAAAAAGAATCAACGGACCCACGCTGGGATGATTTAAAAAAACTATTAACGGATAAATAATAATAAGTAATGGCACATACTAAAAGAAAGATCTCAAAAACCAGAAGAGATAAAAGAAGAACTCATTACAAAGCAACAGCACCGCAAATCGCAACAGATCCAACAACCGGTGAAGCTCATCTTTATCACAGAGCGCACTGGCACGAAGGAAAGTTGTACTATAGAGGTCAAATTGTAATTGACGGTACCGAAGAGGTAGAGGCCTAAGCAGAAGCACATAATATTTATTGACTCTCACTATCCAAAAATTTTGGGTGTGAGAGTTTTTTATTGGAATTTCGTAAAAATCAAAAAAAACGATTTTTAGCCTGTTTTTGATTAAAAATTAGTATTTTTCACTCCTTTTTAAGAGATTTTGACCTTTTTTAGTGAATTTTAATTCAATTTTATGAGTAAAATCACAGCGGCAATTACAGCTGTAGGGGGATACGTACCGGATTATGTTCTCACCAACCAAATTTTGGAAACTATGGTGGATACCAATGACGAATGGATCACTGCTCGCACTGGGATCAAAGAGCGTAGAATTTTAAAAGAAGAGGGGAAAGGAACTTCCTATCTGGCGATTCAAGCAGCTAAGGATCTACTTAAAAAAAGCAATACAGACTCGAAAGATATCGACATGGTGATCATGGCGACTGCCACACCGGATATGCCGGTTGCGGTTACCGGCGTTTATGTAGCCACCGAAATAGGAGCTGTAAACGCCTTTTCATTTGACCTTGTGGCTGCCTGCTCCAGTTTTTTATTCGGAATGTCAACTGCCGCAAAATACATTGAATCCGGTCATTACAATAAGATACTATTGATAGGAGCCGATAAAATGTCCTCAATTATCGATTATGAAGACCGATCGACTTGTATCATTTTTGGTGATGGGGGTGGAGCGGTATTGTTTGAACCTAACCATGAAGGGTTAGGTATTCAGGATGAAATATTACGTACGGATGGTACCGGTAGGCCTCACCTAAGAATAGATGCCGGAGGTTCTATTTTACCCGCTAATGCCGAGACGGTTGCCAATAAACAACACTTTGTTATCCAAGACGGTAGAACCGTTTTCAAATTGGCGGTTTCAAATATGGCTGATGTGAGTGAGATGATTATGAATCGTAATGGGCTGTCTAGCGATGATGTAAATTGGCTGGTGCCACATCAAGCCAATAAACGCATTATTGATGCTACGGCCAAAAGAATGAATCTTCCGGAAGAAAAGGTGATGACGAACATTCATAAATATGGAAATACTACTTCTGCCACCTTGCCTTTGTGCTTGAACGATTATGAAAAGCAACTGAAAAAGGGGGACAATCTCATTTTTTCTGCTTTTGGTGGAGGATTTACCTGGGGAGCCATTTATTTAAAATGGGCTTATAATGGAATATAAAATGACCAACTAAAGACAAACATATGGAACTAAAAGAAATTCAAAACCTGATCAAGTTTGTAGCAAAATCTGGTGTCAGCGAAGTGAAGCTGGAAATGGGGGATGTAAAGATCACCATTCGAACAGGAGAAGAGGGAAAGGGAGATAAAGCCTATATTCAGGAACTTCCTAACATAGTGCCTACAGAACAACCGATTGTAACTGCAACACCGGTTACACCGGAAGAACCTGCTGCTCCGGCAGAAGATGAATCAAAATTTGTCACAATTAAATCTCCTATTATTGGTACATTCTATAGAAAACCATCGCCGGACAAGCCTGTTTTCAAGGAAGTTGGTGATATTGTAGGAGTTGGTGATGTGCTTTGTGTAATTGAAGCGATGAAACTCTTTAATGAAATTGAAAGTGAAGTTTCCGGTAAAATTGTAAAAGTTTTAGTGGATGATTCTTCACCGGTAGAGTTCGACCAACCATTATTTTTAGTAGATCCATCTTAATTTTAAACCCTAAGCTTCTAACCCTGTTTTCCAGGGACCAAATTTCAAAGTAGGAACTTGGTTGTGAAGTGTTAAACTGAAAATCATGTTTAAAAAGATATTAATTGCCAATAGGGGGGAAATTGCACTTCGTATCATTCGTACCTGCAAAGAGATGGGAATTCAAACAGTAGCAGTGTACTCCACAGCCGATGAAGAGAGTCTTCATGTTCGTTTCGCAGATGAGGCCGTTTGTATTGGCCCACCACCCAGCAATGAGAGCTATTTAAAGATTTCAAACATTATTGCGGCTGCCGAGATTACCAATGCCGATGCTATTCATCCGGGATATGGGTTTTTATCGGAAAATGCCAAATTCTCTAAGATCTGTGAAGAGCATAATATAAAATTTATTGGAGCATCTGCCGAAATGATCAACAGTATGGGAGACAAGGCTTCGGCCAAATCTACAATGATTGCTGCCGGTGTACCCTGTGTCCCTGGAAGTGAAGGAGTAATTCCAGACTTTAGAACGTGCGTGAAAGTCGCTAAGAAGATCGGATATCCGGTTATGCTCAAAGCAAGCGCAGGTGGTGGGGGAAAAGGAATGCGCGCTGTAGCAAAGGAGGAAGAGCTAGAAGAGGCTTGGGAATCGGCACGGCAAGAGAGCAAGGCAGCATTCGACAATGACGATATGTATATGGAAAAGCTCATTGAAGAGCCGCGTCATATCGAAATACAGATTGTTGGAGACAGTAGTGGTAAAGCCTGTCACCTGAGCGAAAGAGATTGTTCAGTTCAGCGACGTCATCAAAAATTAACCGAAGAAACCCCCAGTCCGTTTATGACCAAAAAACTTAGACAGGAAATGGGGAATGCTGCAGTGAAAGCTGCGGAATATATCAAATATGAGGGTGCCGGAACCGTTGAGTTTTTAGTGGACAAAAAGCGTAATTTCTACTTTATGGAAATGAATACCCGTATTCAAGTGGAACATCCTATTACGGAACAAGTGGTAGACCATGATCTGGTATGGGAGCAGATCAAAGTAGCTGCTGGTGTACCAATATCGGGAAAGAACTATTTTCCTACCATGCATTCCATCGAATGCCGTATCAATGCTGAGGATCCCTACAACGATTTTCGTCCTTCCCCCGGAAAGATCACGACCCTTCATGCGCCGGGAGGCTATGGAGTTCGATTAGACACCCATGTTTATGCCGGATATGTTATTCCTCCTAATTATGACTCAATGATCGCCAAACTTATTGTAACAGCTCAGACTCGTGAAGAGGCGATCTCCAAAATGAAGCGAGCCCTGGATGAGTTTGTAATTGAGGGCGTAAAGACAACTATTCCGTTTCATCGCCAGTTAATGGATGATCCAACCTATGTTAAGGGAAATTACACCACTGCTTTTATGAACAGCTGGGTAATGAAAGAACCAGAAGAGGAATAAACTTTCAGCTATTATTAAGCTACCAAAGGTTTACTTTGAAAGCTTTGACCTTCCATACTACAAATATGTCTTAAAATGTACGTATTACACCTAAAATTGAAGGGTTTTGATCAAATCCCCTTACTTTTGGTCAATAATCTTCAAAAATTGTCAATTTTAAACTTTTTGGTTAAAAAAATTGAAGCTGGAATAACGACGAAGTGATTAATTCAAAAAGGGTTTAAAACTGATCAATTATGGCAAAAATTGATGAAAATAGTAGCTTTATTGGTCAAAAACGATCATTTATCCCTTTTTTAAGCAATTATCTGAAATTTTCAAACGAGACTTACCGGATCGATCTAATTTGGGGAGGAACAAATTCTTCAGACAACAATTTTATAGTGGACATCGTTAAATATGCGGACCTGGCGTAGTGAATGATAGCGCCAGGCTCGAAATCGCTATAGAATTTAAAAATGCCTAAGAGAATAGCTAAATTCATCTTCAAAACTCTACTTTGGTTCGTTGGACTCAGCGTTTTATGGGTCATTCTTTACAAATATGTTCCTATTCCATATACACCTTTGATGGCAATTCGTTCGGTACAAGGAGATTCCAAACATCGGACTGAACATAATTGGGTCCCACTTTCGGTTATTTCACAAGAGATGCAACTTGCCGCTATCTGTGCTGAGGACCAAAAATTTTTGAATCACAAGGGGTTCGATTATAAGGCCATTGAAGAGGCATACAAAAGCAATAAAAATGGAAAATCACTAAAGGGAGGAAGTACCATATCCCAACAAACTGCGAAGAATGTTTTTCTTTGGCCTGGGCGTAGTTGGCTGCGAAAAGGATTGGAGGCCTATTTTACTTTTTTAATTGAAACGCTATGGAGCAAAGAGCGAATTCTGGAGGTCTACCTCAACAGTATTGAGATGGGTGCAGGGGTTTTCGGCGTTGAAGCTGCTGCCGGTTATTGGTTCAACACTACAGCTAGCGATCTTTCACAACACGAAGCAGCTGCAATAGCGGCGATTTTACCAAATCCAAGAAATTATAGGGCCTCTCCAAGAACCAACTATATAGAAAAGAGAAAACAGTGGATCATACGGCAAATGAATAATTTTGGCAGCTTTGAACTAAGGCAAGAATGACCCGACACAGCATAAAATACTTCCATGTAAAATATCAAGAAATCACTCTTTTATTGCACTATTTACTTTTTCCGGCAAAACCTCGTAACCCATATTATACAGCGTAAACCCAAAAATATCGACGTATTGTTCGATCGTTTTGGTAACCGGTGTTCCCGCTCCGTGGCCTGCATCAGTTTCAATTCGGATCAATACCGGATTATTTCCTGCTTGTTTGTCCTGTAATTCGGCTGCAAATTTGAAACTATGTGCAGGGACCACTCTGTCATCATGGTCGCCTGTGGTTATTAATGTGGCGGGATAACTAGTTCCCACTTTTACATTGTGCAGGGGGGAATATCCCAATAAGTACTCAAACATTTCCTTGCTTTGCTCGGCAGTTCCGTAGTCGTAATACCAACCTGCACCAGCAGTAAATGTGTGATAGCGCAACATATCAAGAACTCCCACAGCAGGTAAAGCTACTTTCATCAAATCCGGGCGTTGAGTCATCGTGGCACCCACCAATAACCCTCCATTTGAACCCCCACGAATGGCTAAGTAGTCGCTGGAAGTGTAATCGTTATCAATGAGGTACTCTGCGGCTGCGATAAAGTCGTTAAAAACATTTTGCTTTTTCATCTGTATTCCTGCATCATGCCATTCTTTTCCATACTCCCCGCCGCCACGTAAATTAGGCACAGCATAAATACCACCTTGCTCCATCCATACTGCATTAGCGATACTGAAGCCTGGGGTTATGCTGATATTGAAACCGCCATATCCATATAAAATAGTTGGATTTTTGCCATCCATTTGAATTCCTTTTTTATGAGTGATGATCATGGGAATCTTGGTACCGTCTTTCGAAGCGTAGAATACCTGATTGCTTTCATAATCGTCGGGGTTGAAATCTATTTCCGGTTTGCTATACAATTCGCTGGTACCGTTATCAACATCGTATTTGTAAATGCTTCCTGGTGTTACATAATTTGTGAAGGAATAGTACATTTCTTTTTCTCCTTTTTTGGTACTGAAACCATTGGCACTACCAATGCCAGGGAGTTCTACTTCCCGCACTAAATTTCCGTCGTAATCGTATTGCAACACTTTAGAAACAGCATCCACCATGTATTCGGCGAAGAAATAGCCCCCTCCGGTACTCGGACTTAATACATTTTCGGTTTCAGGTATAAAGTCCACCCAGTTCTCCGGACTTGGATTCGAAGCGTCTACCGTAACAATTTTTCTGTTAGGGGCATCCATATTGGTAACTATATATAGTTTGGAGCCAACATTTTCGATAACATACGAATCGGTATCGGTATGATCCAAAATAGGAACAAATTTGCTGCTTGAACCTCTCAGATCTTTAATGAATAATTTGTTTCCGGTAGTAGATGTACTAGCGGTGAGTACCAAGTACTTATCATCCTCTGTGGGACCACAAGAAACATAACGGTGCTTTTCAGCAGGAGTACCACCAAATATCAATTCATCCTCTTTTTGAGTGTCGCCCAGTTTGTGATAATAGACCTTATGTTGGTCTGTTTTGGCAGATAGCTCGCTACCCTCAGGCTTATCATAGCTAGAGTAGTAGAAACCGTCATTTTTCAGCCAGGAAACACGGCTAAACTTAAGATCTCGAATGGTGTCTTCTATGATCTCCTTGGTTTCGGTATTCATCACCAACACTTTTCTCCAGTCACTTCCTCCGTCGGAAATAGAATAGGCAGCTAATTTTCCATTTTCTGAAAAACTTAAACCTCCCAATGAAAAATTAGCT
>Ga0255051_10000766_pt1 | contig 11668 bp, 10 predicted proteins | sample JV7_2_9_MG_FD_181719 | JGI IMG/M metagenome (GOLD analysis project Ga0255051, IMG submission 181719) | Seawater microbial communities from Jervis Inlet, British Columbia, Canada - JV7_2_9 | ecosystem: Environmental > Aquatic > Marine > Inlet | place: Canada: British Columbia | collected 2016-10-06
AACGGTCGCGCGAACTTCGCCGAAAGGGATCACAGGACCCTTTTCCGATTCAATCAGTATTGCACCACCGGCAGCGTTGCCGTAAAGCGATGACGACGGCCCGCGGATAACGTTGATCTGACTGGCCGAACCGATGTCGACACCGTCCACCGATCCCTGCCCGTCGGGCAGGGTTTCAGGTATGCCATCGACGATAATCTTGATGCCGCGGATGCCGAAACTCGAACGTGCACCATAGCCTCGAATCGAAACGCGCAAGTCCTGAGCGAAATTGTAACGATTGCGCATGAACAGCCCGGGTACCTGGGTCAGCGATTCATCGAGCCCAAGCTGTTCGGTACCTAACTGGATCCTGTCCTGGCCGATCGTTGAAATCGCGGCAGGTATTTCCGCCGGGTTTTTACCGACCCGAGTCGCGTTTATGATAATCGGTTCGGGGCTGGCATCCTGCGATATCGCCGGCATCGCGACCAGATAAATCGTAATCGCGGCGAATACACGGAACTGATTGGTTAACATTCCTGTCCCTATAGTCACGAATTTCACCAGGTTGGGGGAAATGGTTAAGACTTAAGTTTTTGTTTTTGGATACCCGAGTGCCATTAATATCGAATAAATAGTGTTTTTATGATAACAGCCCAGTCTATCGTGCTGGATCGATTTTACACGACCCGGACTTCGACATCAATTACACCGCCGTCTCGTACCCGGTCATACCAGTCTGGTGAACCGATTCCATTATCATCCCCGAAATCAAAACCCGGGTCATAGGCCTTGAGAAAATAGTGTGCCCTCGCATACTTCGACCCCTTTGTAGTCCAGTAATCCAGCACTTCCCCTCTCCAATAAATAATATATTTCTTTACAAACGAATCGGGCACGGCAATCACTAATCCCACAAGTCGTGAATCACCACCAATAAATGAAATTTATGACCGAAAAAATAATTAGTCGAGCCTGAAAAAGTGTTTCAAAGCATGAGGTTTCAATAATAAAGGTGACCAGGATACCGGGTATTGATCTGGTTTGGTGATCGATTCTTGACTCTGCCCCCACATTAGCCCAGCAACGCTGCGCTTTCGACCATCCGCCGGGCGCCGCAGCTCGGGCTATGCCTAAATTTTAATCAATTCATCAAGCTCTACGCTCCTTAACTGTGCATGCGGTAGTCTACAATCTGTTCAACCTCCGCCGTCATCATATTGTCACCGAAACATTATCGAATGTTTTGGTTGCGTGCCTTAACCTATTGGAAATGTATTGTCGCCTAAAAGGTTGATATCGATGAGGAATTTTTAGATTGAAGTAGATAGTTTGTCAGTATCCGCGTGCTAGGTGCTGCAAACTTTCTGGGTGATTCGTTGTCTTCTCTGTAGGTGCCGGAAAATTGTGCGGTGCTACGAATCTGGTATACCAGATTGTAAAAAATATCGTAGTTGTGTTTTAATTGCGGTTCGTGTAGCAAATAATTATAGGGAGGAAGAGGGTGAAAAACATATTATCGTTATCAATTTCCGCATTCTTGGTGTCGTTATTTTTCAATAGCGCGTTCTCAGCCGGGGATGAGGAAAATATCAAAAAATTAAGTAACTTCCAGAGCACAGGTGGTGGGCAAGGTGAGGTGATTCCTCAAGACAGCCGATTTGCGAACAATATCAGGAAAAACATTATTCCGCATATCAAGATGCCGCCAGGGTTCAAGATCGATCTTTTTGCGGTGGCGCCAGATGCGAGGCATTTAGCGATTAGTCGTAACAAGGGAGCTGTCTGGATTGGAACCAGGAAAACCAAGGTATGGCAAGCAACAGACCGGGATATGGATAACGTTGCGGACACTGTAGAGCAATTTGCTCCAACGGTAAGCTTTGATATTCCAAATGGTGTTTGTTATTCGGCGGACGGACATTTATATATTGCCGAGAGAAACAGGGTTTTATGGTTCCCGGCTGCTGAATACTTTATGGAAAGCCCGGATACAGTTGCAATACCTATTATTGGCCAGGGAGAACTAATTCCGGTTGAGGAAGAGTCCTACAACCACACGGCCAGAATTTGCGCCATTGGTCCAGATAACAAATTATACGTGAGCCTGGGCCAACCATTTAACGTAACGGGTCCTGACAAAGTTGCGTCTTATGCTGAAATTGGTATTGGTGGCATTATAAGATTCAACCGATTCCCCGGGAAATTAGATAGAGAAGTTGTTGCTATCGGAGTTAGAAACTCTGTCGGCCATGCTTTTAATCCGGTAGATGGATCGCTCTGGTTTACCGACAACCAGGTGGATGGAATGGGAGACGAAACACCACCGGGTGAATTGAACAAAGTCTGTTCTCTGGGCTCGGATGTCTGGTATGGACACCCTTATTTTGGCGGTGGAAATGTCAGAACCAACGAGTACAAGGACCAGCAAATTCCGAAGGCCTTAACGGATAAATACTGCAAGCCCCAGGTAGAGACGATCGCGCATGCGGCAGATCTTGGAATGATGTTCTATACGGGATCGATGTTTCCCGATAAGTACAAAAATGCGATCTTTAGCGCTCAGCATGGTTCGTGGAACGCTGTCAAACCCAGAGGCGCAAGAATTATGGTCACTTATCTTGACCTCAAGGGGAATGCTAAAAAGACAGAACCGTTCGCCGAAGGCTGGATGACTGAAATGGGTACTTATCTGGGCAGGCCGGTTGACGTTCAACAATACGTCGATGGCTCATTGCTTGTTTCAGATGACAAGGCTGGAGTAGTGTACAGAATATCGTATCAGGGCCCGTAAAGCCTGAATGACCTGATGTTGGACATGGACCGGCTTTTTTAAAAAGCCGGTCTTTTTTTAGTCTTAAATTCAACAAAACCTGAGAAATGTAATACTAAGCCTGTTCATATTGGTTTTACTGTTCTGAATGTCGCAGGTGACTACTAAAACAGATCGGAACCTGTTTTGTGATGGAAAGGGTAACTACCAGACCGAAGCTGAATAGCAAGTCTACCTAAGTTCACCGGATTATTACTGCAAGTATTACGAAAAATACATCCGGAAAGCTTCGGCGAGAGCATATGGGGAAAAGCAGTATGCTTATACTGAAGAATAACTTCAGCGATAAAAATTCCTAAAAAATGAAGGAATAGCGCTTTGTGAAGCTGGCAATCGAACCGGGGGAAAAGCTAAGATGCTTCAGTCTATTAAAATTATCAGTTTACTCCGCCAGTAAAATAAATGAAAAAAAATCTACTTAGCTTTATTTCCCTTTTCATCATTTGCTCTTCTTTTGTCGTGGCACAAGCCCCGGCTGGCGAAGTTGGAGTAAACCTCACTCCAGAATTAGCGGCAGGGAAAGACCGGGCCATTAAAATCTGTTCAAACTGCCATGGGCTGGATGGACAGGCAGCCAAAGGTGGAAATTCCGCAATATCCCCAAAAATTACTGCCCAACAAAAATCCTACCTGGTCGCAAAGCTTAAAGATTACAAATCTGGCAAGATTGAGGATCCGCAGATGACGTTAATTGCACAGATGCTTTCTAACCAGGATATCGACAACGTTTCAGAGTGGTACTCGAGAATCAAGATAGATAGCCCGTGGTTTTCCGATGAGTTGGCATCATCGACGACTGGAAACACGATCGACGAAAACCTGACCCCAGAGGCGCAGGCAGGTAAGATAAAAGCCACCCAAATCTGTTCAAACTGCCATGGATTATATGGCCAGGCGGTTTCAGGAGGGAATTCCGTAATTGTTCCAAACCTGACAGCGCAACAAAAAGAATATTTAGTCGCCAGGCTCAAAGACTACAAATCAGGCAAGATTGAGCACCCGCAGATGTCTTTGGTGGCGAAAATGCTAACAGAGCAGGATATAAAAAATGTTTCAGCATGGTATTCGGGCATCGAGATTACTGTCTTCGATCCTGACCTGGGGTTAAGCAATTAAGCCGAAAAGAATCCCTGTTAATCGAGATTAAATTAGTTGTCGTCTGATCACCAGAGAACTGTAATAATTTTTAAAATGGTCAGAGTGGAATTTAACCTGAACCTACGGCTTCAGGTCATAGTCAACTATGCCGCAGGATCACTTCGGCTTCCTCGAGGTAACCTGCTTCAGTGCTGCTCTGAATGCGCTTTCCGCCGATCGTTTTGTCAATGTGCCAGATTTGGCCCCGCTTAACGAGACCGGGTGTCTTTTTGTTCGCCATGATAGTTCTCCGATTGACTTACCAGGACACCCGTTGCGGGATATATACAGCTCCGTTATGACGTTCAGTTCAAGTCGGTCGAAAGCAATACCCTGTACACCGATTGATACCTGGGCCAGATATGATCTGATTGGATAGAAAATGTAGGCTACCGTAATGTTTTCAAATTTAAACTAGTTGCTATTAAGGGCGGACTGCGGTAATCGATATTTTATAATCTCATCACCTCACTTAATCCAGTTCTGAAATGCCTAACCTATGCAAGCGGTCAGTAAGCTGGTTTTCGAAACTCAACTTTGCGATTATCTAGTTCAAACTGATCTTTATACTGTCCTGGCCACCCGGGCAGGCCTTGGCTTTGGCGAACGCTATTTGTTACTGAGGAATCGTTTCTAGGTATTGTTCAGCTAAGCGGCAGGAAGCGCCAGCCCAATGCGAGCAACGCCAATGATGCTGGAAGCCAGCGCAAGTCAATTGGAACGGATTTTACTGTTGAAAACCCGGTATCACGTACGGCGTCGCTAAGCGCATGCGGTGAATCCAGCTCCACATAGGCCAGGTTGGCCAGTTGCGCCAGTCTAATCAAATGATCGTCGTGTAGTCGAGACAATTCTTCACGACTCTGTCTGGTGGAAAGATTTGACTGCTGAACCACATCTTGCGCCTGCCAGAAACCAATTACCCGCCCTTCCGCGTCTGTTTTGGGAATGGGTGCTGGTTGATCACCACCCACACCTACAACCAGTCCGGCCACTTGCAACCTGTCGGTATTTGGCATGCCTCGCTGATCCTGACGTAATGGCGGTGCTTCGTGACCGTCGCTGATAAACACAACCATGGTATTACCACCGATTGATTGCACCGCGCGCATGCTCTGGTGAAGTCCTTTACCAACGCTACTTGCATTGACCCAACGCATACTGCCATCGATTCTGTCGAGTGACGATAATAAACCGGAGTAATGCAGGCACACGTCAAGCGGGGTTAGCAGCGTGATCGAACGCTGCCCGGTGAACACGCTCCATCCAATTCGGGAACCACAGGGCAAGCTGACTAACAGTGACCGCGCTGCGGCTTTCGCCAAACCGAGCCGGCTAACGCCAATGTGATCAATCTTGACGTCCTCGACATTCATGCTTTGAGAAATGTCGAAGGTAATCTGAACATCATACCCGGGTCGGTCTATATTGAACGGCGACATAAGCACGCTTCCCAGTAACAGTAAAATTGCCAGCAATAACGGCAGGTTGTGCAGCCGGAGGAGGCGATATAAGTACACGAATTCGGTCACGGTAAATCTTTCATTTTGAAATCAGGCACGATAACTCTGACGCTCTTGACCGGATCGGCTTTGTCGGAAGCTGTAATCAATGACCCCGCGTTCTCCGGCGCAAGCTGCAATGCAAGTTCAAGGTTATAACGTGCATCCCAATCTCCCGGGATTACGCGTAGCAAATTCCTGTAGCGCTGCTTCGCGAGCTCCAGCATAAGGCGCGAAGTACTAGTTGTCGCGTCACTACGCAGGCCTTGACGCAGGTAGGCATTTGCAAGATTGAATTGCGCTGCTTGCCCGATTGAATTAAATCCGTTTTGATGAATCAGATCATTGAATTTAAACTCCGCCTCCTCAAAACTGCTACCTTGTGACAAAGCGTTGGCATGGGCCAATATGGCTTCGGGATAGCGATACGAGTGAATCCCCCGGGTTGAATCGTCATCTGCCGTCAACGCAGCAGGCATCTGCACCAGGGCCTGGGCAATCGACCTGTTTTCGGTTAGCTCCAGCCACTGTAATGCAGCGAGGGCAATCAAACCCAGGGTCACTATTGCAAATCCCCAGTGAATAGTTTTCCGTTTCAAGTCAGACGCTCCAGTCTGGTAGCGGTTAGTCCAGCCAGAATTATGCAACCGGCTAACGCCACGATAAAACAGGCTCGACTGTAGGCAATTCGAGGAACGCTTTGGTAATAGATTAACGGCAGGTTCTGTAGCTGGTCTATCTGTGCAACAGCAGCTGCCATCGATTCGGGGTCTTCCGCCTGGAAAACGCGGTATTCACTATCAAGACTCTCAAAGAAAACATGCAAGGCTACATCCTCCCTGGATGCATCCGCGTCAGTGCCCACAAGCGTGAGATTCGGGCTATTGGGATCGCTTTGAATGTAAATAAAATACAGGTTGATGCGGTTGCGCTGCAGGCCGTGCTTAATTAGCGCGCGCATTTTAGCGTCCAGGCGCGCACCCCCATCAGAAACCAGTAAAATCGCCCGACTGCCGGTATAACTACGCCCGTCGAATTCGGCGATGGCGGCCAATAAACCCAAACCCATATTGGTTTTGTTGACGCCACGACCGATATCGCTGGCATCGAGTCCCGCCTGTACTATGGCCACGTCATCTGAAAATGGCACGACCCGTATGGCCGCCGTATTGAAAAGTGTCAGCGCATGGCGATTTTGCGGGCGTTGGTGTAGCAACCAGGTTAGCGCTTTTCTAGCCACATCATTTTTCGACTGCGTAGGCTGAGCCTGCTCACCAGGCTTCGGCGCATTGCGCCGAATTTCCGCGTCCATGCTGGAGCTGCGATCCATTAGTATCGAAATTTCCGCGCCACGTCCAATACGCTCAATACGGGTTTCCGACTGAATGGGCACGGCCAAACCCACTACTATAAAAGTGATGGTGAACACTGCTAACCATTGCCAGCTGCGAAGTACCAGTCGACCGATTGGGTCATGAGGCAGCCACTCGATCCACGAATAAGTCAATGAATCGGAGCGTCGGCGCACTAACGGTAGCAACGCCAGCGGTAATAATGCCAGCATTTGAGGGACCTCGAAGTCGACGGCAAACATTGCGATTGTTTAGTGGCGCGCAAGCCGGATCCGGCCAACCGAATGTTGCTTCTCAGCCTGGTGCAGGGATTTGCCAAATTCGAATAGTGCGAAAGTCTGCGGCTGGGTCGCCTGTTCGAAAAAACGCACGACGGATGCCGCGTAGAATGACTCGATTTGCGCCTGCATTGATTTTAGCCAGGGTTGCTGCTTTATCAATTCCGCGATAGTGCCACTATTTATGCTGCGCCCGGCAGCGTCATTGAAAGCGTGATGCAGCGCAAGCCAGGCATGTGGATTTTCATCGAGCTGTTTGAGACCCAGGCTACGCATCTCATGTAATGCGCGTGCAAACGGTAACCGCAAGGCATCAGTGTGGCGTCGCCAAAGCCACCATCCCAACCAGGAAACCATGGTTACGGCAAGCGCTATACCCGTAAATTTAAGCTGCCGGGCAGCTGTGCGCCAGTCCGCTGGAACAGGCTGTCGGTCTGGTCGGATGACTGACAGCATGTCGCTATCTGACATCACTGCCGGCAGTAGAGGCGAAACGGTTATCTGCCAGGCATCGACAACCAATGGTTCGCCATCAATCGAGGTTAAACTCAAGGCGGGTAGTGAAATGGCGATCAGTTCTGAAGGTGCATTGATAATCTGATATCTCAATACCAGCCAATGTTGTCCCCGGTCGGCGGTGATCAGGGTTGATGAGAGTCGCTCCAGCCATTGCCCCACTCGTCGATTTGGTGGAATCTCCGCAAGTTCAATGTTTTCGCCCTCCACTTGCAAATGAATCTGCTGCTCAACTACATCGCCAATGAAATAACCGAATCTTCTGACAGGCTGTTGAACAGGCACAGATCCGTCAACGCCAATAGAGCACAGTAGTAAAAAAAAAGCGAAATAACCGCGGCAAATCCTCAAGCCACTTTCTCCAGAAAATACCGGGTAAGGCTTTCAGCTTCAAATTTACCATCGATGTGGAATGGATGGATATCAATTGCGGAAAACACAGTGGCAATTTCGGCACGCCGCCGACTGACATTATCACGCCATTGATGACGTATCTTTTTACGCATCCACAGACTACGAAAATACCCTGACTCGGCATCACGGACCGACAGCAAGCCGTCTTGTTCAGGCGGTTCAATCTCAGCCATATCCCAAACCACCAGGGGTACCACGAGTACACCAGACAAATTTTCAAGTATGGGTGGGAGGCTTTCCAGTGCCCAATGAAAATCGCTAACCAGAAACACGATCCCCCCGGTTTCCGTGAGTCGCCCTACGCACTCGGCAAGTCCATGGGTAGTGCCAGCCTGGGTGTCGTGTTTATTGCAATTGCCAATGGCGGTTGCCATGGTATGACCGATCCCGCGACCCCGACGGGCCGGCATGTATAGATCGTCGCGGAATGCGTCATCAAAGGCCATAAGATTGACCGAGTCACCACTTCGGTATGCGCTATAGCCCAGCGCAATGAGAAAATCTGCGACTATGTCGAGTTTCCTGCGTGCAGAACCGAAGTGCATTGAACTAGATACATCGACAACAGCTTTTATAGTTTCTGAAGAACGTTGATGATTGCTGCGCACCAGCCAATCACGGTGAATGCTTTTTAAACTTGCGCGTAAATCAATACGGCGCGGATCTGGCTGGTCAAAAAGACGCGTGTGCGAGGCGAATAACATTCCCGCGCCTTGCCTACGGCTGCGATGAACGCCCGGTCTACTGTTACCGGAGATGCCGGGTAATTTATAGACGAATTCTTTTGCGTCTGCTGTCATCAGGGTGAGGCGACGCAATTCATGATCTGACTGATTAATGCAGGTGCGATGTCTGCGCGCCGCAACTCGTAAATAGGGGTAAAGAACACGCGATGGCCGAGGGCTGACGGTAACACAGCATGTACGTCGTCGGGCAAGAGGTGATCGCGACCTTCGAGCCAGGCTACTACCCGCGCAGCTCGCATAAGTGCGCTCATACCACGCGGACTGGCGCCCGCCAAAATCAGCCTGTCAATTTCAACACCATCGATCACCACACCAAAGCGCTGTGGCGTTTCACTCGCCTGCCACAGCTCCAGCAGGTATTTTTCAATCGTCGGGCTAGCCTTAACGAACTGCTGTATGGCGGCACCAATTTCGTTGAGCTTATCGCCTGGACAGATACCCGGATCAATTTCCTCGAGCAATCTATCTGCATTGTGATAAGCGGTATCAACTATCAGCGCTCGACGTATGCTCTCGTCTACGGGAGTAGCCATGTTCAGTTCGAACATGAATCGATCGCGGGCTGCGGAGGTGAGTTCGAAGGTCTCCTCTTTTTCAATCTTATTACGGTCGGCAAAAACCGTCATGTGTGGAAATACAAACTCACGGTTAAACGCTGATACTGTGTTTTCGGCCATGGCGCGCAATAATAACGATTGAACCTGTGGTCGCGCTCGATTGATTTCGTTGAAAAAGAAGGTGGTTAAGCTGTCCCCGTGCCGCAGTAAAGGACCTGGATCAATACGTGGTTGCCCGTCAGAATCAACGTAGGTGTGGTACACGAGATCGTTAGGCATTAAATCGATTGTGCCTTCTACGCGTTCGAACTCGCCGCCCACGGCGCGAGCAAACGCACGCAGCACAGTGGTCTTGCCGACGCCGACATCGCCCTCCAGTAACACATGTCCGCGAGCGAATAGTGCGATATTAATTAGCCGTATCAGGGGCTGCTGGCCTATTACCGCATCGCCAATAGCAGGCTCAATAGCTAATGCCGTGTTTCGCCAATCGCTGTGTTGCTGGTCCGAAAACAAGGGTACAGGTCCCGATGTGAATGCCCGGCGCATTATTTAACAATTCGAAATTAAAGTCTCTTTTATTGTTACATGAGGTCGTAGCGCGTTGCCAGCCAGGGTTTTTAACCCTTTTACTAATACCATTGAGCTGATACGCTTTACGCTCAATGAACGGTTCAATATTGGAGCCCGCGGTTATAGATTGGCGGTGTTTATCGTCTTGCCCGGCGCAACTAGTTACGACTGTGATCCGGCACTGGAAATGATGAACCTTAAGAGCGGACTTGGGAGCTGAAATCTATTCAAGACTGAACTCCATAGAGGATTATTATTGCGCCCGTCATGATGGCTAGTGGGTGTATTTTAGCTGGCGGGCAACTGCCAATGGATTAAGCAAAGAATAGAGTTTTTTATAACAAAACAGTAAAGATTTTCCGGAGACTGGATTAAGTGGCTAATTTGCAGATTAATTTTCTACGCGTAATCATGGTGGCGATTTTTGCCACCCTGATTACTGCTGCCCCTGGCCAGGCGGCAACAATGAAAATCAGGGTCGGCGTTCTCGCCTATGGCACCGTCAAGTGGGAACTTGATACCGTCGTACACCACGGTCTCGACCAGGCGGAAGGGGTTGAACTGGTGGTCACCGAATTATCGGGAAAAAATGCCATTGCGATAGCATTGCAGGGTGGGGCTGTTGACGCCATCGTTACCGACTGGATTTGGGTTTCACGGCAGCGCAGCTCTGGTGCCGACTTCACCTTCGTGCCCCATTCGGTCGCAGTCGGAGGGCTCATGGTTCGACCCGATGCCGGGATCAAGTCTCTCGACGATTTACGTGGCCGCAAAATTGGAATTGCGGGGGGACCGGTTGACAAAAGTTGGTTGATGTTGCGAGCCTTCGCGAAAAAGAAGATCGGGGTTGATCTCAAGGATGTGGTTGAACCGACATTTGCCGCACCGCCGTTGCTGAATAAAATTATGCTCAAAGGGGAAATCCCGGCGGTATTGAATTTCTGGCATTATACCGCGCGTTTGAAAGCTGCGGGAATGACGGAACTGGTCGGCGTTAATGAATTGCTTCCTGCACTCGGCGTTGCGGGTCAACCACCTTTAATCGGCTGGGTATTTAGTGATAAATGGGCAGCTTCCAATGCCGATACCACGAAAGGTTTTCTACGCTCTCTGCGAGCCGCCAAAAAAATCCTGGCGTCATCGGATAGTGAGTGGGAGCGGATACGCAAGCTGACTAAAGCCAGCAGCGACGAAACATTTGTCGCTCTCCGGGATTCTTATCGAGCTGGAATTCCGAAAAGCTTTGGTGATAGGGACATAGTCGCGGCCGACCAGTTATTTTCGATACTGGCGAAATATGGGGGCAGGGATTTAGTAGGCGACAGCGCCTCGCTCGCAGCTGGTACCTTCTGGTCTGGATTTCGCTATTAATCTCTGGTTTCCAGAATATGCCTCAATTTGTTGAAGGTTATCCCTCGCCCTGGATTCGTGTAATCTCGCCGGTCATGTTTCTGCTGGTATGGCAGCTATCTGCGGTCTATGCAGATACTGATATTTTTCCGCCACCATATCAGGTTTTATTGAGCCTGCTTCTTCATCTGCAGGACGGTGATTTATTATTTCACGTGGGCGTAACGCTTACCCGGGTAGCTATTAGTTTTTTCCTGGCTATGTCGGTTGGCGTTGCCCTGGGAATAGTCATGGGAAGATATAAAAAATGGGATAGCGCGCTCGATGGCATTCTTGTTCTCGCCCTCAACCTGCCTGCGCTGGTGGTTATCATCCTGTGTTACCTGTGGTTTGGGTTGGGGGAATTTGCCGCAATACTCGCCGTAACT
>Ga0255051_10000772_pt1 | contig 11626 bp, 6 predicted proteins | sample JV7_2_9_MG_FD_181719 | JGI IMG/M metagenome (GOLD analysis project Ga0255051, IMG submission 181719) | Seawater microbial communities from Jervis Inlet, British Columbia, Canada - JV7_2_9 | ecosystem: Environmental > Aquatic > Marine > Inlet | place: Canada: British Columbia | collected 2016-10-06
CCTGCGTAACGCCGCCGGCCAGCAATCCACGCGCTTGCTCAAGATCGCGACGCTCGAAAAACCCGACGAGAGCGTCGGCGACAAAAGCCTGGTGCTGTTCGAAACGCCACGCGACATCGAAGGCACTGCACTCTTATCGCACGCCAAGATCCTCGACCCCGACGATCAATGGCTGTTCCTGCCGGCGCTGAAGCGCGTCAAGCGCATCGCCTCGAGCAACAAGTCCGGTCCGTTCGTCGGCTCCGAGTTCGCATTCGAGGATTTCACCGCGATCGAGCTCAACAAGTTCGATTACAAATACATCGGCACCGAAACCTACGGCGCTTTCCAGACCGACGTGCTCGAGCGCCAGCCGCGCTATGAGAACTCCGGTTACAGCAAGCAGATATCGTGGGTCGACCAGGACGTGTACCAGATCCGCAAGGTCGAGTTCTACGACCGCCGCGGCGACCTGCTGAAAGTGCTCAAGCTCGAAGACTACCGCCAGTACGACAACGGTGTGTGGCGCGCGCACAAGCTCATCATGGAAAACGTGCAGACCAACAAAAAGACCGACCTGGTCTACCAGGACTACGCCTTCAACGTCGGCATCTCTGACAAAGACTTCGTCAAAGGCCGCCTAAGCCGCCTGCGCTAATGCCAAACCACGTCATCCCATGGAACCAAAACGTCATCCCCGCGAAAGCAGGGATCTTGTAAAGGTGCCTCCGACAGCAACCAAAACACCCAACCCAATGAACACCAAACTCCTCAAATCCCTCGCGACCATTCCCCTCCTGCTCTCGGCACTCACCGCCGAGACAGGGCGGGCTTCCTGGGATGTTTCATCCAACATCGACCTGACCACCCGAATCTTCACCGAAGACCCCCGCTGGCCCGGCCAGGACGACTCAACGTCGCAATTTTCAATCGCAGGCTCGACCGAGTTTCGCTACCGCGGCGAAGAATCCCGCGCGTCGATCATCCCCTACCTGCGCTACGACGAAACCGACGACGAACGCTCGCTTGCCGACCTGCGCGAAGCCTACTGGGCAAAAGAGGCGGAAGACTACGAATTGCTCATCGGCGTCAACACCGTGTTCTGGGGCGTCACCGAATCCGTGCACCTGGTCGATATCATCAACCAGACCGACGCCGTCGCCGACATCGACGGCGAAGACAAGCTCGGCCAGCCGATGATCAACCTCGAACTACAGCGTGACTGGGGCCTCGTCAGCGTTTACGTCCTTCCCTATTTCCGCGAACGCACCTTTGCCGGTGAAGACGGCCGTTTGCGCACGCCACTGCCGGTCGACACCAACAACCCGCAATACGAATCGTCAGACGAAGAAAACCACGTTGACGTCGCGTTGCGCTACAGCCACTACGTCGGCAGCATCGACATCGGCGTTAGCGCTTTCAGCGGCACCAGTCGTGAAGCAAGATTGTTACCGAGCGCTAACGGCAGCGAATTCATCCCGTTCTACGACCAGATCGACCAACTAGGACTCGATCTGCAATACACCGGCGACGCCTGGCTGTGGAAGTTAGAAGCCATCGCCCGCGAAACCCAAAACGATTCGTTCACCGCCGCAGTGGGTGGCTTCGAATACACCTTCTACCAGGTGGCTGAATCAAACGCCGATGTCGGCGTGCTGCTCGAACTGCAATACGACGGCCGCGACGACGGCGAACCCGTAACACTGGCCGACAACGACCTGTTCGCCGGCATCCGCCTGGCACTGAACGACACTCAGGATACTGCCGTGCTCGCCGGCGTGGGCTACGACCTGGAGACCAGCGAAACTTATGTCAACATCGAAGCCGACCGAAGACTGGGTGAGAACTATGTGCTCGAACTGCGGGCGCGGTTATTTACCAATGCCGAGCCGACCGATAGAAGCTACGCAATCGAGAAGGACGATTATTTGCAGTTGCAGTTGAGCCGATATTTCTAAACATGGATGATCGCAATGAGAAAAAGTACTAAAAACGTGGCCTGTCCCCTATATATAAATTCTTAGAGGAAAATTCACTAAATTAGATAAAGATCAATTTTAAATCTGCCTCAATAATTAGAATGAGTTATACGAGAAAATCTATAAAACTTTTATTTTATGCGTTTAACTCATTTAATATTGCTGTGCATTATTGGATCGAGCCCATTTGCTAGCTACGCCGGGACACTGGTCGGTGACTGGTATCAAGAAGATTTGGAAGATACTGCGAACGCTAAAAGACGAGCCTATTCCCAACCCATATCTCCAAGCACCGATACTACTCAAGTCACCCTGGGAATAAAGAGCCCAGGGTTAGTGGACCCGGTAGATTTCTATTTGATTATTTCCGGCAAAACAACAGCTTTAAACTGTCTATACGCAGTCAAAGAAATCGTCATCGATTCGAAGCACTTTCCCGTAAAAAGCACTACTCATTCCTCAGACATTTCCCAAGTCCTAACCAGGACCGACGACGATAACCAGAATCTGTGGAGAGAATTCAGAAAGGGGAAGAATCTTTCTTTGAAAATCCATCAAACATGTAGCGATCAAAACGAACAAACTAGCGAAGAAAGCACATATGATTTTTCATTAAAGGGCAGCAGTGCGGCCTACAAATTCGTTACCAGAGATGAAGTTGCCCAAACCCGAATTCAAGAAAACATGAAAGTAGAGGAGCCAGCACGCACCACCGCATCCAAGAGTTTCGAGGAAGACCAGGAAGCCGAATCCGGTGATTCGACATATTTTGCATTGCTTATCGCATTCATTGTAGTGGTATTAATAATTATACATTCTAAGCGTCAAGCTAAACCCCTGCACACGAACTCAACCTTAAAACCAGGCGACAAAGGGCTTGCTCCTTTAAAGCGCGAACATATACGAGCACGGAGTGACGCTGGCAAGGTGTCACAAGGTTTTCATATTAATCGAGAGCCCGAGCGAGCGCCCGTACATGGGTATGACCAGGAAATATCGAATTTCCCCGAATTTCGGGTAGAGCATGTTATTGACGGGGACACGGTTATAGTTTCAACCCACAAGAAAAAGCATAAGATCCGGTTGGATTCGATCGATTGCCCAGAGGATGGCCAGGAATGGGGGAATAATGCGACAGCCGGCTTGATTAAATTAATCGGAGGCAAAAGAGTCTATGTCGAGGAACACACGACTGATCACTACGATAGAATGGTGGCCACTTTATATGTCTACGACGAAAAGGATTCAGAGTGGGTGAATGTCAATGAAAAAATGGTAATGCGGGGTCACGCATGGGTAATGCGCAAATATTACAATCATTTACCAGAATACAGGCAGATAAAATTGAACAGGTTAGAGAGATGGGCCAGATCAAAAAAGGTCGGCTTATGGCGATTGCCTAATCCAGTTCCGCCATGGAACTGGCGCAGAGGAAACTCTTACAATTAGGGTGACAGTCAACTTATCTCCGAGTTAAGTAAACTGTCATCATAATTCTTATTACCCTCCTGCCACGCACGATTGAAACCTGGCAACGGAGATGCTTCAATGGATCGATCACAATAAGCTACCCCGTGCGGTGTTATCGATGGGCAAACCCAACATAATCCTGATTTTCGTTGACAATCAACCCGCCAAAATGCTCGGCTGCGCGGGAAACGAGGAGATTCACACCCCTCATCTCGATGCGCTGGCAGCACGTGGCACGCGCTTCAGCGAAGCCTTCTGCCCCAACGCCATGTGCTCTCCATGCCGCGCGTCGGTGTTAACCGGGTTAATGCCCTCTCAACATGGCGTGCATACCTGGCTCGACGACAGTGTGCCAGCGGGCTGGCCGGATCACTGGAATGCGCTCAGCGAGTTCACGACCCTGCCGGAATTACTCGCCGACAATGGCTACGATACGGCGCTGATCGGAAAGTATCATCTCGGCATGGCAGATTCGCCGCAAAACGGTTTCCGCTACTGGGCGACCACGCAAATCGGCCATGTGCAATCGTTTTACAACAACAAGATGATTCACGACGGCAAGGAGTTTGTACACGCCGGTCATTCGGTCGAGTTTTTCACCGATCACGCGGTCGATTACCTGCAGGAACGCCGGCAACAACCCGAGCAGCCATTCTTCATGTTCCTGACCTACCCGGCGCCCTATGGCCACTGGCCCTCCGTGCAAGGCGAGCCCGACAATGCGTTCGGTCATCTTTACCAGGACACGCCATTCAATTCAGTGCCGCGCGAAGGCATCAGCGACGAACTGGTCGACTGGATGTTATTGCGCCAGGAGAAAGAGCCCGACAACGATTTCGCCTTTTACCGAAACCTGGTGCGCATCCCTAACGATTTGCCGACCTTGCGCAACTATTACTCGCAGATGAGTATCGTCGACGAAGGCGTCGGCCGGGTGCTCGACACGCTCGAAAAAAGCGGCCAGTTCGAAGAAACGCTGGTGATCTATACCTCCGACCACGGCATGTCACTCGGCGAACACGGGTTCTGGGGACATGGCGAAGACACCTGGCCCGCCAATACGCATCGCGAGGCTAACCACATTCCCTTAATCGTTAAAGCGCCGAACGCGACCCGGCATGGCGAAGTCAGCGACCACCTTGTCGGTACAACCGATATTTATTCGACCATCCTCGATTTCACCGACCTTGAAATCCCCGACAGGAACCCGCGGCGCATGCGAAGTTTACGCCCGCTCGTCGAATCAGGTGATTTCGAGTGGGAGGATGCCGTTTTCATGGAGCAGGAAGAAACGAGGGCGATCCGCACCCCGCAGTGGCTTTTTATGCAACGCTTCAAGTCTGCCACCTACCCTTTCGATGCGGAGCTTTACGACCTGGCCCTGGACCCCGACGAGCGAGTTAACCGGGCAAACGATCCCGACTATCGCGAGGTTGTGGATGAACTCACTGCCAGGGTGGAAGCCTTCTTTGCAAAGCACTCCAGGCCCGAATGGAATCTGTGGGAAGGAGGACGCGTCAAATCGAATTCGGGCCGACCATTCCTGTGGGAGGATGCCTGGGGGGCTGACTGGAAACCGGAGTTTTAGTAGTCAAAAGGGGTCAGATCCCAATTCTTCCTAATATTAGATAAAACTGGGACCTGACCCCTTTTTGTTCCTTGAAATCTTCGTTGAATTTCATGCAGCAGCTTTAGGGCAACAATAGGGGACAGACCACGATTAAAAGTGTTTAGTCAGTTTACCCACAAATCTATTCAAGGAGGAATAGCTATGCCAAGGAGAGCCCGTCTAATGCTGCCCGGGGTAGCAGTTCATATCATTCAACGTGGAAACAATCGCCAGGCCTGTTTTTATCGTAACAGTGACTATCGGAATTATTTAACCTGGTTAGAAGAATATGGCGAAGTTAGTGGGTGTCAGATACATGCCTATTGTTTGATGACAAACCACGTTCATTTGTTGCTAACCGGAAAATCAGTAGAGGGTCCCGGTCTACTAATGAAACGTCTCGGCCAGCGATATGTTCAGTACATTAATCGAAACTATCAACGTAGCGGCACTTTATGGGAAGGACGTTACAAGTCCTGCCTGGTCAGTGAAGAAAATTACTTGCTTGGATGTTATCGATATATCGAAATGAATCCGATTCGAGCTGGCATGGTTGCACACCCAGCGGAGTATCAATGGTCAAGCTATCGCTCGAATGCACAAGGTGAAGCTTCGGGTTTGATTAAACCTCATGTCCACTACCTGAAGTTAGGTCTGAAACAAAGTGACCGCAAGAAAGGAGTAATAGGGGACAGACCACGATTAATTCGGTTGTAATAAATTTTAGTCCCTCCGATCCCTTTTACGTTCTTACTTAACTAGGCCACTCCAATAATACAAGCCAAAATTCGTTTGTCTGTTTGCTTCTGAACCGGGAAGGACCCAAACTGGCTGAAGAGTTTTGGCTGTATCGATGCTCTATCTTTGATTAATCGATCGCGAATATCCTTAAGCAACAGAGGTTTCTGCCTCGGCTTATTAAGTTCTTCATACCAAACAGGGCGAATGATATCCAACCATCTCGCTGCCACTTCGTCCCAATCCGGCTGGTATTCGATATTCGGGTTGTGAATCATTTCGAGGATGCGCTCGTAATGGATCACTTCTTGCTGATTAGCATTTGTAGATGCCTGCTTTTGGTAAGCCCCTATAACGATCTCCATTTCTTCCATTGCGCGTTGCTTTTTACGTGACAGTAATTTGCGCTCCATTTGCGCCATTCGCGCGATAAAACCCTCTAACACCTTCTCCGCTTTTTCATCCATTGGAATATTTTCGATGCCCTGGTAAAGCGACTCTCGTAGTCCAGCTACGACAGCATCCAATTCTGTAACTGGCGAATCATTAAATCCCGGTAACAATACCCACCGGGGTGCTTCCAACAGCCCCGCGGTAATACAAAAAAATGCCCAGGGTCTTTTTGCTGTCACCACTCCAACTCTCGATAAAACGCGCAGTTTAACCTGACGATAACTTTCATAAATTGGAGCCGGTACAATGGCCTCATCACCACCCACCATTTTCCGGACATTCTCGAAGGCATCACCAATGCCATCCCAATTCATTGATCCCGTCGCCTCTTCAAACTCCTTGATCATCTCTCGGGTTGATACCACTTTTTTGCTGCTTTTCATACTCTCCGGCATGGGAAGATTAGACCCGAGCAAGCTATCCACCATTTCCAAGCGATCGATAAACTTATCGTCGGTCGACAGGGAAAATTCGTCGGCATCTTCAGGCCACCAAGCTTCGATGCTCTTATGCGGGCTATCCATTCGATCGACACGCCCAACACGTTGTTCTGCAATTCGTACCACACTGGGCATATCCAGGTGCACAATGGCCGAGGCCTGTTGCAGGTTGACACCTTCCGACAAGCTATCCGAGCACAAACCTATAACATTGCTTAACTCTGAACCCGGCTTAAAGGCGCGAAGAAATTCTTCGCGATTAGTCGATCTATCTCCCGTTGCTATCAGGGTCGCCAAGCTTTTCCCTTGATCGCTAATGTGGCGATTGATTTCAGCCAGTGTTATCGGGCGGCTATCGAAGGCAAGAATTAATTTATGCTGTTTCAGTAACCTTATCAGGAATTGGGATTTTTCTTTCTCTCGCTGATTACTAAGTTTTTTTGTCAGCCGGAATAGTTGTTCATATATTTGCCTGTCCTGCTGACATTTGCGTTCATGTGCAACGGGATCGGACAGCCAGCCTGGTAGCTCAACAGAAAGTTTACTTGCTGGGGGCTTACCGGCAATCTGGTCGATTCGATCGATGATGTTTCCGGTGGGATTCGATTTTTTAAAGCCGGATAATTTAAAATACTTGACGGCCGTATCGGTGCCAGCAATATGCTCAGCCAACGCCACCCGCGATGAACGCAGCGACGATAAAATTAAATACCTCGCAAGGTGCTTAGCCGATATCAAACGGCCCTCCAAGTAACGCTGTTCGGAAATCCCTTGCTTACGCAAGATTTCCGGCATTTCCAGAGTTTTTGTAAAGTGGGTCACACCGGAAATTTTCTCACTGAGTTCGGCAATCTCACGCGCTATTTTTCGATCCTCATCAGGTTCATTAAGTTTGTATATTTTCGGTTTGTGGCGGGGAAATCGACACTGTTTGCCGCGATAGTCGACATACTTATCCGGTTCGCGATCGATTAAATTATTCAGCATGCGTTTGGTACGCCTTACCGTGAAACGCCGGATTTCATGACGAAGTTGCATGGCCTCAGCTTCTGTGAAACTGTGACTAAGCGAGGGCTTGCCCAATAATTTTTTAAACATTTTCAGCGTATCGGGCTCGAGATTATCCGCACCAAGCATATCGACGACACGCAATAAATCAATGACACTGCGGTTAATCGGTGTTGCCGTAAACAACAGCACATGGTCGGCCATGTTTTGCAGCAGTTCCTTGGTCCGATTAGCTTTGACATTTAGGAAATTATGCCCTTCGTCGACGCATAGAACTTGTGCACGGCGCAGGGCAGCTAACATTATTTCGTGATTCTGGCTTTTTGTGTGGCTGAGCACACCATGCGAATAAGTATCGAGATCAGTAGCACTTTCGATGGATTCGCGTCTCCAGCTTTTCTCAACTGTGGGCGGGCAAACCATTAAGGCCTTACCGTATTTCAGACGCCCGGAGCGCAGTATTTGATCGACCACGGCATTCACCAAGTGCACACCCATCCTGGTTTTTCCCGAGCCGGTAGCATCGGCCACCAGAACGCTGTCCTGGCGCGCCAGTATATAAAGCGCCTGGGCCACACCCTGTTTTTGTGATGGCCACAGCGCGCTACTCGAAGACAGTTCAGATTCCCGGATATAACGCGCTGCCCAGTCCCCTTCTAGCAGTTCGGCGCAGGCGCGCGCCAGAGCTTCCTGCCAACTGACCACCTGGATTAGTTGGTCCAGCAAGGCAATTAACGCGTCGTTATAGTCTCGACCTATCTGCCAGTAGTTTTCAGCAATTTTTACTGTCTCATCGTAGCGCGTCTTGTCACGGCTACGCGTGAAGCGCGCATTTGCTTCCAAATTTGTTTTCAAACCTGGAATGGTGAAATTACTTGAACCCAGTGAGGCGGCCTGGTCGCCGATAAATATTTTCGCATGCAACCGTTGGCCACCGCCCAAATACCTTGCGAGGACCGTTCGCTGCTGCAATCGTTGCTTGCACAGTAGCAGCCTGGCGCTATTCAGCAATGAAATGCCCTGCCCCAGCCAATAAGCCTGCATTTCCTCGCTGAAGTTTTGCCTCTGCAAGCGATAGTGATCTCGATGGCTGGGAAACGGCTCGAAGCCCAGCAAGACGCGAGGCTTATGACTCGTATCGCATTCCGCGATGAAGTCGATCAACATATTCAGACCGGCGTAGCCGGTGATGATCAACGGAGATTGCGAAACGAGAAGATCTCGCCAAATAAGGTCGAAGGTTTTCTCGGCATCCAGGTTTAGCGGAAAGCGGCGCAAATCGGGCCATTCCAGGCCACGCATTTCGCTTTGGGCTTCATCCGCCTGCCCGAACAAATCGTAAGTGTATTGCCTGGATCGTTCCCTGGACATATCAATCGCCCACCATCATTAGATTCAATCAATCCTCCCCGCCGACCAGCGGGAAATGCTGGGTCAGGTTATTCACCGCTTATAAACACTCCAATCCAATGCCGCATAGATATTCAAAAGTATCATCATAGTAGGTGGTAGGACGGGTCAGGTCTTCATCGTTCCCCTCAGGAACAACAATGACCATGCCCTGCCGAGCGCGAGTCAGCAATACCCGATACGCATTCTTCTGATAAATTTGTCTCTGCGCTTTATTTATCCGCTGCCATTTACTACCTCTAAACGACCAGTTCTTCCAGCCATCACTCCCATATCGAAAATCCGCATCCCAGACCACACAGACCCAATCAAGCTCTAAACCCTGTACATGAAATTCCGTGGCAACTTCTTCCAGATAATATGATGAGCGCACATCATCTTTTCCATCGAGAAACCAATGCACAGGATCAATAGGCGACTTAACGTGAACGCCCAAAGGTCTTAGTCGCTCTGCTTGCGAAGACACCACAATTCCATAGCGCTCAGAGCCTCTCGCTTTATGCTTCAGCCAAGCGCGCCCTGTTTCGATATCACGCGATAAAGCAATCGGATACTGCTCATTAATTTCAGCAAGTGTTTCTCTAGCTAGCGCGTCATCTAAATCCAATAGTTCTTTAACAAATTGAGATACTTTCTCACTTCGGAACGATCGCATCGACGACTTAAGATGTAGTTCTGGAGAAAATGTTGTATCCGCGAAACTAGTGAGTTTTTCCACCATTTCGCCTCCGCCATACTCGGAATCCATTAACTGGTTTGAGGCGTAGATTTTCCAGTGCGGGAAAGAGTCCTCAATCGCGTCTACCCAACCCAATATACCCGCCTCGCCTGTATTGATTTCTTGTCCGCCGCCAATTAAACACACGATGACGCTCCACTCTGGATGACGGTCCATACATGAAATGAGAAACTCGGGTTCGGATTGATCAAAATCCGGCTGATTCTTTTTCCTTTTCATAAAGCCCACGGTTTGCGGCTTATCCCAAGCACGCTGCGCTTCATCGAACAGTGCGACGTGTTCGATTGGCGCATCGTCTGAAACCAGACCCTCGTCGCGAAAATGGTGAATATTTTGGATAAAGGCTTTCACCTCACTTCGCGCCACCCCTTTCCGGATTCGCTCGCCACTCTCCATTGCTCGTCTAACCTTATCTCTGGCAAGCGCCTCTTGCAGAATCGCTACCAATGGCCCATTTCCAGACAGATAAACGCTATAAAGCTCGTCGAGTGGATTGATATGTGTCGTTGCGATGTTCAAGCCAACTAAGGTTTTACCTGCACCCGGCACCCCGGTTACAAATATGATCGCTTTTTCGTTACTACTTCGTGCGTTTTCGATAATTGACGCTACGGTTGCCGAGGTTTGCGAAAGATTAATTGCACCTGCATCGCTGCGCGATATATCTGCGACAGAGTGGCCGTTATACAAAGCAAGCGTTGCTTCGATTATGGTTGGTGTAGGCTTGTACCCACTTTTTTCCCATGCGGTCGAGTCAATTGGCGCTGATGGTAATTGGTATAAAACCGATGAAATTATTTCGCCTAAATTAATTCCATTCGTCAGTATTGGCACAAACACCTTATCTTCTGGAACGGAAATACTCGTGATTTCTGTTCGCCCCTCCTCCGTCGATACCAACACTGGAATTATAAAGGCGTCATGGCTTCCTTCATGGAAGTTCGAAAGGTCGAGCGCATAATCGATAACCTGATCTAAGTCTGCCCTCGAATATTCGTTAGCACCGACTTTATACTCCAACACAAATATTGCCGAACCGATGACCAAGACAACATCAGCTCGCTTTCCCATGCGGGGGATCGAAAACTCGAAGTAGATATCGCCGCTGAGCTCGGCTAGTTGTTGTTGCAGCTGTGTTGTTTGAACTAGCCAGGCATCGCGCTGAGTGCCCAGCAATGTGAAATTATTGGCGCGAGCCATGACCCCGAGGATTTGCTCAGGGGATTCCTGCAAAAATCGGTCAATCGTATTCGAGTAATACGCTCTATCCATATCTAATTGCCAGTAGCTGATAACCGAATCAAAAATCCCCGGTAAGGCCTCGGGTAATTCGGGGGACAGTATACCTAACTCCAGAAACACTACTTGACGCTAGTTAGAAATAGGTCGTCTAGTTGCCAGTTTTTCGACCAGGAGAAATATGGGTCAGAGAGAAAATATTTCTAATATTAGTTGATTGTGCTCTCTGATCCATATTCTCGGCTTCATTGAGTTGACGACACCCAGGGTTTTTGTGCGACGAATATTGTATGGCGGCTGCCCTTGCCTGGACGGGCTCTTACCGCACGTAACTGGACATTAAAACCGGTTTTTTTAAGCCGATTCGTGAATAGCTGATCCGCCCTGGCCGACCAGATCGCGGCAATGCCCTCGGGACGGAGTTTATCGTTTATAGTTTTTAACCCCCCTGTTGAGTAAAGCCATTCGTTATCGGAATAAGTCATCGCCTCGGGGCCATTGTCGACATCGAGCAGGATCGCATCGAATTTCTTTGCTTGATGTTTTAATAGATCTGCCACGT
>Ga0255051_10000773_pt1 | contig 11622 bp, 10 predicted proteins | sample JV7_2_9_MG_FD_181719 | JGI IMG/M metagenome (GOLD analysis project Ga0255051, IMG submission 181719) | Seawater microbial communities from Jervis Inlet, British Columbia, Canada - JV7_2_9 | ecosystem: Environmental > Aquatic > Marine > Inlet | place: Canada: British Columbia | collected 2016-10-06
CTTTTCTCCTCCGATAATACAGAATTGACGGATTTTACCCAGAGGGTGCGACGGGCCATACGCGGCGAAGGACCGGATGAGTTCGGCAGCAAGACAATTACCAATCTGAATCAGCGCCATTCCGCGAAGCAAGGGAAAAAATCGTCTTCGCTCAAAGGTAACGTCGTAAACCTTTTCAAATCGAAATAATTTAGCTTCCCGGCAGCTGAAGTTAAATATGACCTACTGGAATACCCAAAGCACTCGCGATGCTCGTGGGGCAGGCCCTGTGGAAAATACAGGTTTTACCGGGCATAGCGCTTACTAAATAAAGCCCATCAATACTTGGCCCTATTCAATTAGTACAATTATTTATCGGGGTAATCTGTATCGTGAAAACTCTCTGTATTCACCAGACTTGCTCGTAAGATTCGTGCTGCTATGAATACCTCGGCGAGAAAAAAGGAAAAAGCGGCGCTCAATATCGCCATACAGACGATAAATAGACTGGCAACAGCCTGCGAGACATTGACGCTGATCAGGCTGCCCAGAAATAACATAATGATAACCAGGCAAACCAGCAAAGCACTGGCGGTGGCCAGGCTGATGGATAAATTTATGAAGCGGCTACGTTTCAATAAACTCGCCATTTCGTGATCGATAGAAGCTTTATGCTCAGGCAATAACTTATTTTCGGCCGCCACCTGCAACGAACGCGAGCGATCTATGGTGCGCCCGAGCCGATTGGTCAACACCATTAGCAACCCCGATATACCCGCGAGCAGAAATACCGGAGCTACCGAGATCTCGATAACATGGGCGATGGTATCGATATTCCACTGCAAATTTTCCAATTTAGTCTCCTGATAAATGCGTGCGACTATTCACTGACTAGCTCTGGATAACCAAATAACGAAGGCGTGCCCCCGGTATGTAAAAAAACCAGATGGTCGTCCATGCCATAATTTCCGCTCTCAATGCAATCGATCAAAGCCGCAAATGCCTTACCCGAATAGGTCGGATCGAGCAGGATTCCCTCTCTCTTTGCGAGTAATTTTATAGCCGCAGCGGCTGGCACATTTAATAGTCCGTAACCCGGGGCGAGGAAGCGATCGTCACACGATATATCGTCTACACCAATATCAATATCGAGATCCAACAGTTTTGCCACCGACTGAATTTTTGTTAATACCCGCTGTTGCTGGCTTTTCCCGTCACGCCGAACGCAGATACCGTTTACCGGCACATTGCAACCTGAGGCTCGCAATCCCAGTAAAAAACCTGCATGCGTGGATGCGCTGCCCGTGGGTAAATTAAATTGAGTCGGTTTTAAATTCATCGTATCGAGCTGTTGCAGGATTTCCTCAGCAGCCTCAACATAGCCCAGCGCACCATAGGGTGTTCGCGCGTTGGATAAAGGAATTACATAGGGTTTCATGCCTTCCGATTTTAAAACCTCAGCCCGATCAATCATTGCCTGATCTGCACCAGCTTCATCCTCACCAACCTGGTAGTAGTGTATTTTTGCACCCATCAGTTTCACCAGAAAAGGGTTACCGGACTCCCGGTACTCCACCTGATCACGGTCGACACGATGTTCTAGCTGTACCTCCACCTCCATATCCATCTTGCGCGCAGCAGCCACAGTCATACGCACATGATTTGACTGTATCGCGCCGGTAGTCAGCAATGTGTCAGCGCCCAATGACCTGGCGTGACCGATATAGTATTCGAGTTGCCGACTTTTGTTGCCGCCAAATGCGAGACCGGTACAGTCATCACGTTTGATCCAGATATTGGTTTGATAATCGTTACTCAGGTTGTTTAATCTTTCGAGCGGGGTTGGCTTGTGACTGAGATCGACTGTCGGGAAGGCGCTGGTTAGCATTGGGGTTCGCAGGTGTTATAAATGGGGGCGACTATAGCATGAAGCGTTTCTGTTAAGTGGGCTCCGTGACAGTGGGAATTGTCATTCCGGCCTCCAAGCCCACTACTGTCCGGAATAAAATTATCCAGGTTTGTTATATTTGGTGGAGCAATTTGGATTGCTAATATTGAGCTACCAAATCTTTTCAACAAACATGAAAAGCCCGTCATACCGGCCTCCGAGCCGGTATCCATTGAGCAGCTTTTACTGAATACTCAGGAGCCTCGTAACTATGAGTACCATATCGAGCACACACGATGGGGGAATACAAACATTATTTCGCACACTTACTCAGTGAAGGCTACGAAGCTAATGAGAGATTTAGTGTGCTAAACCCTGTAAAATTAGTTAATTGAGTAGCTAGCTGAATAGTAGTTCTTGAAACTCCTCGTGCCGCCGACAAGGCATTCATTACGAAGAGGCTCCAGACATTTTAGTAAATACTGTGCAATGGGTACCGGCTCGTGGGCCGGTACGACGATATTTAAGTTTCGAGGCTTAAGTCAGGGCCATTCTGTTCAGATTGGAGTAAAACAGCACACCTGCAGAAAATATAAACCTCAAGCCAACCACCGAATCAAACCAATCCCACAGGCCACCAACACCGCCGCGATGATCCGTTGCCGCCCAAAAGATTCCCGAAATACCAATGTCCCAATCAAAGCGGCAAAAATAACACTGGTCTCGCGCAGCGACGATACCATCGCCATCGGGCCCAGTCCCATGGCAAAAATAACCAGTGCGTAGGCGGTACCGGACGCCACGGCGCCGATGACAATTTTACCCTTTTTACTGGCCATGTAATTGAACCAGGGGCTGTGGTTTGTGACCAATAAAAAAATACAAATGGGATAAGGCTCGAGCGCAAAAAGCCAGAGGATATAACTCAGACTGTTGCCCGCCGCTCTTACACCGAGACCATCGGTTACGGTATAGGCCGCGATTAAAACCGAGGTTGCGAGCCCCCAGCGCAAGGCTATCGGTGAGATTTTACCAAACTGGCCGCCCAACAATGTAATGCTGATCAATCCGAAACTGATCAATCCTATACCAAGCATCGACCCTGGTGATAACCACTCGGCTGCAAAAATCGCGGCTCCGATCGCCACCATTACCGGCGCAAGTCCCCGGAATAAGGGGTACATCTGCGATAAATCACCAACGCGATAAGACTTTGCCAGGGTGTAGTAATAAAAATTGTGCAAGACGGCCGAGAGTAAAAGCATCGGCCAGCTTTCTACCAGTGGTACCGGCACAAAAAACAGGAAGGGTACGCAAATTAGCGCACCGACAAGCTGATAAGAAGCGATACTGTACTCCGGCGTACCACCGGATTTAGCCATCGCGTTCCAGCTGGCGTGCAATAGCGCAGCGATCAAAACCAACCCAATTAGTAAAGGTGTCACACTGCGCTATCTTTGAGGTCAGTTATCACAAATTGATATGGTTTACCGCCAGGGTTGTTGTATCTGTAGTTATTAAACTGGAGGGTTGTGTTCGTCTACTTAACCACCGTCACGGTACAATGCGCATGTCGCACGACCTTGGCGGCACAGGAACCCAACAACAAATTCTCGATTTGAGTGTTATGCGAGGCAATCACGATCAAGTCTACATTTTTGTTTTCCGCATGCTTTAAAATTAATTCAGCAGGATTCCCCTCGACAACGATAGCCCCGGTTTCAATATCCTGCGGAATATTATCATCGATATACCGCTTCAATTGACGGGCAACTTCTTTCAATGCATTCTTTACCGCCTGCTTATCAAAAAAAGAGGCGACAATGGGCATTCCAAAACCGGGTGCTGCGGTCATTACGGTAAGCTTCGCTTTCGAGCGCTGGGCTTCTTCAACCGCTATCTTCAGCGCTTTTTCAGCCTCTTTGGTGTGCTCCAGATCAACCGGAAATAGGATATTGTTATACATGGCTGGCTCCTGCTACTGGCGTTATTTTATCCTGGTCACGACGAACAGTCTGGACTTTCCAGACGAACATTAACAGTAGTATTGCCGGTATATAAAACCAGCGCTTATTCGGCGTATCGGCTTTTTTCTGAACGTCGACAATCTCCCAGTCAAAATCAATCTTCTGTTTATCGGCGGCGCTGCCAAAGACAATATTGTCGACAAACATTTTATCGCCTTCCCGGCGGAGCTCCAATCCCGCGGCGATTTCTACCCGCTCCTTACCCGGCCCAGGCGCGCCAACGGGCAACATGACCACCTTGTCGACCACATCGCCTTCCAGGGTTTCACCCATAACGTGGACCCTCAACAATCCATTCTTCGGTTGCTGTTCGGCAACTTCATAAATTTCAGTGGCATCTACCTTGACCAGCGGGTCATAAATCATATCCATGAAAAATCCTGGCCGGAATAGCGTAAAGGTGATGAGCAACAGCGCAGCCGACTCCCATATTTTACTGTGTGTGATGAAAAACCCCTGTGTCGCCGCGGCAAACAACAACATCGCTAACAACGCAGAACTGATTACGACTATCAGGTGGATAGGGCCAGTGATGCCAATCATCAGCAATTCAGTATTAAAGATAAACATGAAAGGCAGCACACCGGTACGTATGTCGTAGGTAAAACCCTGAATGCCGGTTCTGATCGGGTCACCCCCAGAGATGGCTGCCGCCGCGTAGGCGGCCAGACCCACCGGCGGGGTATCGTCCGCGAGTATGCCAAAATAGAACACAAATAAATGCACCGCGATCAATGGCACGATGAGACCGTTACTCGCGCCGACCGAAACAATAACCGGCGCCATCAATGAGGAAACCACGATGTAGTTTGCGGTGGTCGGCAAACCCATGCCAAGCACCAGGCTAATAGCGGCGGTAAAAATCAACATCAGGATCAAATTACCCGCCGAAATGAACTCGACGAACTCGGCCAGCACCAGGCCAATACCTGTTAGCGTCACGGTTCCGAGGATAATGCCCGCGCAGGCAGTCGCCACGCCGATACCGATCATGTTCCTGGCGCCCGATACCATGCCATCGATAAAATCCGCACGACATTCCTTGAAATACCCGGCAAGCTGGCTCTCGCCACGAAACATTGCCTTCAGGGGTTTATGCGTCAGCAATACGATTGCCATGAAAATCGTCGCATAAAAAGCCGACAATCCCGGAGAAAGCCGCTCAACGGTCAAGCACCAGATTAAAACTGCCACAGGCAATAAATAGTACAGACCCGCTTTAACAATGGGTCCCGGTACGGGCAACTTATCGATTGTATCACTGCGCCCGAGTTCCGGAAATTTGGTCGAGTACTTGGCCAGGGCCACATAGGCAATCAATACAATCACCGAGGCGATCCAGAAAGTGAAATCACCACCCACTTCTTTTAACCAGCCAAAACCGTAATAGCTAATACCCGACAATATAATGATCCCGCAAATAACCGTGGTATATACGATCATGCTACGCATCAGGGTAGTCTGAACGGTCTTCTTCAAGCCCTCGAGGCCAGCCTTCGATGCCTCCAGGTGTACGATGTAAACTAACGCAATATAGGCGATGATGGCTGGAAGGAAGGCGTGTTTGATAACTTCTATATAAGAGATGCCAACAAACTCTATCATCAGAAACGCCGCGGCGCCCATGACTGGCGGTGTCAGCTGGCCATTGGTGGAAGACGCAACCTCTACCGCACCCGCCTTCTCGGCCGAAAATCCCACCCGCTTCATCAGCGGTATCGTAAAAGTACCGGTGGTTACCACGTTGGCAATCGACGAACCGGAAACCAGACCCGTCAGGGCGGATGAAACCACGGCCGCCTTAGCGGGGCCCCCTTTCATATGTCCCAGCAGAGAAAAAGCCACCCAGATGAAATAGTTGCCGGCGCCGGCCTTTTCAAGCATTGAACCAAACAACACAAACAGGAATACCATCGATGTCGATACACCCAGTGCAACACCAAAAACACCTTCCTGGGTAATCCACATATGCGACATGGCTTTACCGAAGGAAGCACCCTTCCAGGCAATAATCTCCGGACCGAGATGACCAAAAAACACATAGGCGAGAAATATTCCGGCGATTACCATCAACGGCGGCCCCAGTGCGCGCCGGGCCGCTTCCAGTACCAATACTATGCCAATACCCCCAATAACCAGATCCGTGGTGGTTGGTAGCCCGGGCCGTTCTCCCAGCTCCACGGCAAATACAGATAGATACATGGTCACAACAATACCGACAAAGGCCAGTATCCAGTCCTGGATTGGAATCATTTCGCGGGGCGAACTTTTTAACGCTGGATAAGCCAGAAATGCTAACGAAATTGCAAAGGCCAGGTGAATTGACCGGGTATCGGTATTGTTCAGTACCGGCAACCAGGAGGAGAATACGTCCAGATAGGGCAAGGGTGAAGCTATCCACAGTTGAAATACAGACCAGCAGAAAGCGGTTGCCACAATTAGCTTGCCGACATTACCTTTGGGACTACGCGCACCAGTATCGGTGGCGGCAATCATCGCCTCCAGTTCAGCATCGGTAGCTTGTGATTTTTCAGTATCTTCGACCATTGCGGCCTCTCCTCTTTCAGGCGTGTTATTGTTTTGTGGTAACGGGAATTTGTTTTTATTTAACGCAAATCATATTTATTATTAATACTTTCCTGGAAATTAAACCCTGGCTTAAATAAACAAGGGGGCCAGGCCCCCTTGTCATCAGCGGTGGATTACATCCAGCCACGTTCCTTGTAGTAACGAACTGCACCATCGTGGAGAGGAGCAGAAAGACCTTTACTGATCATGGATTTTTCATCTAGATGAGCAAACGCAGGGTGTAACTTTTTAAATGATTCAAAATTATCAAACACGCTTTTTACAACTGCATAAATAGTGTCAGCCGAAGTGGCCGTAGACGACACAAAAGAAGCCAATACACCGAAAGTTGGAACATCATCCGGATTACCACGATACATACCACCAGGAATTACTGTAGTACCGTAAAATGGGAACTTGCTGACCAATTTGTCTACCGCAGATCCGTCTACCGCAACAAAATTAGCTTCACAGGTTGTAGTCGCTTCCTTGTTCAAGGCTGCAGGATTACCAACCAGCCAGAAAAACGCGTCGATCTTGTTGTCGCATAATGCACCCGGTGTTTCAGATGACTTCATCTGAGATGCCAGTTTAAGATCCTTGTTGGTATGGCCCATAGCGTTCCACATAACATTCCAGGTCGCTTCAGTTCCTGATCCGGCGTTACCGATATTAACTCTCTTACCAACCAGATCGCTTACGTGCTTAATATTGGCATCCTTACGCGCAACAATACTGATTGGCTCGGGATGAACCGAGAACACTGCTCTCAATTCCTTGTACGGGCCAGCATCGATGAAGGTCTTTTTACCTGAACCCTTGTAGGCATGAAACTGCCAGTCAGACTGTGCGACACCCATATCCAGTTCACCACCACGGATTGTGTTGATGTTGTAAACGGATCCACCAGTTGATTCGACTGAACAACGCACACCATGTTCCTTGCGTCCTTTATTCACCAAACGGCAGATAGCACCGCCTGTTGGATAGTAAACACCGGTTACACCACCGGTACCTATGGTTACAAATTGCTGCTCTGCGGCGAATACGGGTGCTGCACTGAATGACGCAGCGACCAGTGACGCAAGAGCGAGCTTGCCTAATACTTTCATGATTTTCTCCTTCGATTGTAATGCCGATTGTTGTTGTTAAAGTAGCACAAAGCCTCGGCAACCCGTGCACTACTAGAAAATCATTGCGATTTTGCAGCCATTGTAAGATTAGGAATATTAAAGTCAAACCCCTCAGCGCCAATAACTCTCGAGCTGGTATACCAGGCAAGTCTTTGGCATCAATGACCCGGTGATCTACTCACCACCTGTAATTAAAATGCCTATTAATTTCCGCTATTGAAACCAGCACAATCGAGTAGAATGGCTGATTTTTTCCCGTAGCCAACCGTGAGCGATTCCGAGCCAAGTTTAAAAGTAGAAATTCGACATTTTCTGAAAATCGCAATGCCCCTGGCTGCTGCCTACCTGGCCGAGTTCGCGATGTTTATCACCACTAAAATGGTGGTCGGAAAACTCGGCTACCAGCAACTCGCGGCGGTCGGTATCTCTGGCGACCTGTCCTTCGAAATCCTGGTGATATTGATGGGATTACTCTCCATTATTGGCGTACTCGCAGCGCAGGCCGAGGGTGCCGGGAATAAATCTGAAGTCGGCCAGTCGGTGCGACAGGGATTTCTGGTTGCCAGCATGCTTGGTATTCCGGCTATGGTTTTAATCTGGAATCTGGATCTGGTACTGCTTTTGACGCACCAGGACCCTATGATTATCGAATTAGCGATCCCCTATTTGCATGGGCTTAGTAGTTTTGTGCTGCCGGTACTCTGGTTTTCCGTATTCAGGAGTTTTGTCGCCGCACTGGCCCAGCCTTTAGCGGTGATGGTGATCACCGTGACCGCCGTTTTTCTGAATTATTTGCTCACCATCTGGTTTGTACACGGTGGCTTCGGGCTTGCAGCGATGGGTTTGTTCGGTGCTGGGCTGGCAACCACACTGGTATCCTGGTTTATGTTTATTTGCCTGACACTGTATATTTTTCGCAAGCCGGATTTGCGCGGTTACGGTATTTTCAAATCAAAATGGCACTTTGACTGGCCCGTCTGTACCGAAATAATGCGGCTTGGGCTCCCGGTCGCGGCACTCACTTTTCTCGAAGCCGGTCTTTTTGTTGCTACTGCGATACTGTCGGGAGTTATCGGTGCAAAGACGTTAGCAGCTTACGAAGTTGTCATGTCATGGGTTGGTATTCCATTTGTCCTCGCTCTGGGCATGGCCGAGGCAACGATGGTCCTGGTAGCACACGCGGTTGGACGCAGGCAACTGCGTGCGGTCCGTCGCGCCGGTTATCTCGGCATGACCCTGGGGGTTGGATTGCTGACACTGTTAGTTATTGTTCCACTGGGACTTGCCGATCAAATTGTGAGCATTTTTATCACGCCCGCCGACCCGGGGTTTATCGAGGTGTCTAAACTTGCCACCCAGTTCCTGATGATAGCGGCGATCTTTCAGGTATTCGATGGCCTGCAGGCGATTGCCGCGCGTGCGCTGCGTGGTCTCAGGGACAGTATTGTACCACTGTGGATTGCCGGATTCGGCTACTGGGTCTTAGGTATCGGCGGCGGTTCGTTACTCGCTTTCAAGTATGCGCTTGGCGGTGCCGGCCTGTGGTGGGGTCTGGCAATTGGCCTGTCGGTGACAGCGAGTTTACTGTGTTGGCGTTTTTATCGATTTACCGTCGATCACCATCTGTAGGGCCTTGAGTTGATCAGGCCGGTGCACCGCGGTAGTAATGCCATAAAAAAAGACTACCGGCACTACGCCAGGGTGACCAATGCTCGATCAATGCACGCGCCTGCTTTTGCGTAGGTCGCGCCTCCAGCCCTTTTAAACGCTGCAGCGCGACCTGTAAAGCCAGATCGCCGGCAGGAAAAATATCGCCGCGTTGCAACGAAAACATCAGATAGATTTCCGCACTCCAGAGACCGAATCCACGTATTGCTGAAATTGCCTTAATCGCCTCCGCGTCGTTCAACGCCGGCAAATCGTCAGGATTCAAAACACCATCGAGAATTGCACTCGCCAGCCCCTGCGCGTATTCAACCTTACGCATCGACAATCCAGCCTCGCGCAGTGCTCCCCCGGGTAGATTTAGCAGGGACGAGGCATCCAGTCGGGGCAACAGGTCACGCACACGCTTCATAATCGCTGCTGCCGCTTCGGTCGAAATCTGTTGGCCTACAATCGTGGTAAAAAAAGTTTCAAACCCCTGCGCCCGAATTCGCGGCTGCGGGTAACCAAGATCGACCACGGCTACCGCAACATCGGCATCGATACATGCAATGTTATCTATGTCGTTGATGATTTGTTTTTGATCCAATTGATTTTAATCCCAGCAATATTATTAACCCGGCGACAATATATATCGTATTCAGCCATCGCGTGTCTGTCCGCAGCAAGGCATCAGAACGCCGCTGTAGTTATTCTACAGCAAGTTCTGATAACGCCGTCTGTGGGCAGACACGCGATGGCCTTTCATATTTAATATCAATTGGTTAGGGGCTTCAAGAAAACGCCAGCTCCGCGTTGCTACTCTTGCCAATGGAATAACCATTGGCTGCGAGCTGCGCCTTGATCTGACACTTTCTTGAAGCCCTGAATCCTATATATATTGTCGCCGGGTTAATGGTTTGCCTGAGACAGGCAAAGAATCTGGCATGGCGCATGTTAATCATAAATACATTAATATACATCTGAAAATTCAGCCACGAATTTATAATATAACTAATACAGGAGACCTGTTATGGCCGCTTACTGGATCGCCCATGTTAATGTCAACGACGCCGATGCATACGGCGAATATGCCAAACTCGCAACCGGCGCCATCGAAGCCCATGGCGGGGAATTTCTCGCCCGGGCAACGCGCACGGTCTGGCTCGAAGGTAACGAGCGGGCGCGTAATGTTGTAGTGCGATTCCCCAGTGTCGAGGATGCCGAGCGCTGCTATCAATCAGCGGCCTACCGGGAGGCATTGTCCTATGCGAAGGGTGCGGCCGAGCGCGATCTTTGTATCGTCGAAGGCAATTAAATATGGTTTTGCAAGATACCCAAATCGAAGAGTTTGAAAATGACGGTGTAGTGCTGATGCGCGGCGTTTTTGCTGACTGGGTCGAGACGCTACGGTGCGGTGTCGAGAAAAATATGCACGACCCGGGACCCTGGGGTCGCGAGTACAACCAGCCTGGAGAACCCGGGCGATTTTTTGGTGACTACTGTAACTGGCATCGAATCGACGAATATCACGATTTCATTTTCAATTCACCGGCGGCAGCACTTGCAGCGCAATTAATGCAGTCCCGCAATGTACGTATATTTCACGAGCATGTATTGGTGAAAGAACCCGGAACCGGGAAGATTACGCCCTGGCATCACGACCAGCCCTATTATTGCGTAGACGGTCGGCAGGTTTGCAGCATGTGGATTCCACTGGACCCGATACCGATTGAAACCTGTCCGGAGTTTATCGCCGGATCACATAACTGGGGCCAGTGGTTTCTGCCGCGGAAATTTAGTGGTATCGATTATGACCATAGCGACCAGACACTGAAAACCATGCCAGATATAAATGCGCACCGCGATGACTATGATATTCGCAGTTGGGAACTACAGCCGGGTGATGCAATCGCGTTTCATTTTTTGACCGTTCATGGCGCACCGTCAAATCGTTCAAGCACCCACCGACGCCGAGGATTTGCCGCCCGCTGGCTCGGAGACGATGCGGTATATGCACAACGCTCCGGTGAAATTTCTCCACCCTTTCCAGGCCTGGAAAAAAAGCTCAGATCCGGAGACAAGTTGACGACCGACGAATTTCCACTGGTATTCCCGGCTTCGTAATAGACTAAGATGATGATTTTGGTTTTTAACCAAAACGATCTCGCAACTGATAATACTGGACTACAGCCGACAGAAACCAGGGTACCCCGGTGTAAAATGGTCGTGTCTGGAATTTAAGGTCATTGAAAGCAATTTTACCCTCGGGTTTTCCCAATACCTGCAAGCCGAGGCGATTGCCAAAATAACTCGCAAGACATATCCCCGAACCACAGTAACCCATCGCATAAAACAGGCCATCCTGTTCACCCAGGTGCGG
>Ga0255051_10000775_pt1 | contig 11585 bp, 10 predicted proteins | sample JV7_2_9_MG_FD_181719 | JGI IMG/M metagenome (GOLD analysis project Ga0255051, IMG submission 181719) | Seawater microbial communities from Jervis Inlet, British Columbia, Canada - JV7_2_9 | ecosystem: Environmental > Aquatic > Marine > Inlet | place: Canada: British Columbia | collected 2016-10-06
ACCAACATCTGATCAAGACCATCGTCCTGCCGGCATGAAGTCCTGCCAACACGACGAATATCAGGAACCAGACAGCGTCGTGGTTTTGCGCGTCCAGGATACCCTGCCCTTTGGCAAACCAGAAACTCGCGACCATGACGGCACCCGCAACGGCAAAATAACGTGTTGCGAGACCCAGGATCATGGCGATGCCGATTGCCAACTCGCCCCAACTGACGAGAAACGCAAACAGCCCCTTGTTGGGTAACACGACTGACTCGAGAAACGGCCGGAAGAATCCGAAGCTGTTTTCAAGCCGACCATTAATAAATCCGGTCATGCCATCAGCGAAATTGCCACCACTGATCTTGCTGAAACCGTAATAGACGAAGAAAATGCCGGTGTAGACTCTGAGCAGGACAATGGGCCATTCCCGCAGAGCCTTTGTGCCTGGTGCATCAAGGCTTGTCATCGCGTTTCCCCTCTTTAACTGTGCGCAAAGACTATCACGCCGCGGCCCACAGTTTGCTCGCCGGCCGCGCTGCGATTAGCATCGTTCGGCATATGTCGAAAAAACGCCCATCTGCCAAAGAGCTAAGACGCCTGCACAGCACGTTGTGCTTCGAGCGCGCGTTTCCGGGCTCGCCCACCGGCCATCGGGAGGCTGTGGCACAGCTACGCGAGCACGACGACAGCCCCGTTTACTACAGCTTCTCTTTCGAGGTCGCTCGCTGGCTGGCCAGCCGATGCCCCGGTGAGGTGTCGATCGACTGGGATGAAATCGATGACACATCGCGACTCGACGAACTGCTCACCCGGCTCCTGCAACCGTCAGAAGATGAGTACTTCGACAGCGGCTCCGTCAGCAGTCAGGAATGGATCGACATTGCCCGTGCCGGAAGCGGGCTAACTGATCTTGACTGGCTCATGGGCCAATTGACATTCAAGACACTGCGCTCCAGCTGGTCACAACTTTACGATGCCGCCGACATTCCGCTTGTTTGGGATTCGGGTTGCAGCCGCTTCTCGAAATCGCGCAACGCCTTTCCGGTCGATGTAATACACATGCGTGACGATGGTATGCGCGGGCGGCCACGCTCACCAAAACAGGAAATCCAGTACCCGCTCGACTTGCTAGAGAAACTACCGGCGCGTGAAGGTGCAAGGCTGGTTGATGTGGCGATGGCTTCGCTGGCCGTCCGGCACCGGGAAACCTATCACTTCAATTTTGCGAACTCGAAAGAAGTTTACGTGGCCGACGTTGGCGAAGGCGTTGCCATTGCCGTATTCGGCTTGCTGCCCGGGAGTCGCTTCCCGCTCGAATGCACGATGGGCTTCCTGATCCTGTCGAACGGCGTGCCAATCGGCTATGGCGGTTCGAGCATTGTCTTTCGCCAGGTCAATACCGGCATTAACATCTTCGATGAGTATCGCGGCAGCGAGGCGTCGTATTTATGGGTGCAGGTCATGCGCGTATACCATGCGCTGGTTGGCTGCACGCGCTTCATCGCCAACCCGTATCAGTTTGGCGGGGACAACAGCGAAGCACTTCGAAGCGGTGCGTTCTGGTTCTACTACCGGCTGGGCTACCGTCCGGTGTTGGCGGAGATTCGCAAGCTCGCACAGCGGGAAGCGTCGCGAATTCGCCATAACAGGAAATACAGGAGCGACATCAAGACGCTGCGCAGGCTGGCCAGCTGCGACATGCACCTGACGTTACCCGATGCCCGCGCGAGCGATTTGTTTGAAGAGCGCTGGATTGAGACGAGCTCGATGCTGGCCACCGAAGTTCTCGGCGCCGCCAGCGGAACGACGCGTCAGGACTGCGCCAACCGCGTCGCCGAGGATGTCGCAGGAAGCCTGGGATTGCGCTCGTTGAGTAGCTGGTCGACATCAGAACGGCGTGCGTTCAACGCAATAGCGCCGATCGTCGCAACGGCTGATCCTGGCGCCTGGTCCGTCGTCGACAAGCGCACCATGCGCGAACTGTTGCGTGCGAAAGGGGGCAAGGCCGAGGCCCGCTACGCCGAATTGCTATGCGAGCACGATAAGTTCTTGAATACTTTGAGAAAAACTTGCCGCCGCGCCGAGCTGTTGTAGGAGCCCGCCCCAGCGGGCGACACTGATCAACGCAACCGAACTCTCGCCCGCTGGGGCGGACTCCTACATGCGACTGTGATCACAGAGAATTTGCGGTCGCGCTGTTATTTTGTGCCGGATGAAGAGCAAGATCCTGCTATCGCTGTTTGCGCTGCCGTTTTTCGGTACCGGCGTCTGGATGCTGTGGGCTGTCGGCAGCTCGGTCGTTGACGTCGTGCAAATGCAAGGCTGGGTGCAGGCCGAGGCACAGCTGCAGCGAGGCGGTTACGAGACACACCGGGGCGACGATACCGACACCTACGAGGCCTATGCCGTGTATTCGTACACTTACCAGGGCCAGACCTACGTCGCCGATCGCGTCTCCATCGATGGCGGATCTGACAACATAGGAAGCTATCAGCAGGATCTCGGCAGCAATCTGAGCGATGCTCACTCACGTGGCGAGGCGATCCTCGTCTACGTTGACCCCAATGATCCGTCCGCAGCGATCATCGATCGCGGCATCCGCTGGGGCATGATCGGCTTCAAGTCAATTTTCCTGTTCGTATTCGGCGGCGTTGGCCTGGGCCTGCTTATCTATGCATGGCGCGCACCAAGAGAGAAGGACAAATCAGATCCGCGCTTCAGGGACAGCCCATGGCTGATGGATGACGACTGGCAATCCGCGACGATTCGATCGAACTCCAAGGCATCCATGGTCGGCGTCTGGGCGTTTGCTGCCTTGTGGAATCTGATTTCGGCGCCGTTACCATTTGTCATGTACGACGAAGTCGTCAACAAGAAGAATTACATCGCGCTCATTGCACTGCTGTTTACGGCGGTCGGCATTTGGCTTTTGGTTTGGGCAATACGTCGCACACTCGAATGGCGTCGCTTCGGCGCGACGCCCGTAACGCTCGATCCATTCCCCGGGTCGATCGACGGCCATGTCGGCGGGACCATAGAACTGGGCCTGCCTTTTGACCCGGCCAACGATTTCCAATTGACGCTCACAAATATTCACAGCTATGTGTCGGGCAGCGGCAAGAACCGAAGTCGAAACGAGAAGGCACATTGGCAGGACGCGATAGTCGCGCATGCCGAGCCGGGTAGTAAAGGCACCCGCTTGTCATTTCGATTCGACATTCCCGGCGGCCTGCGAGAGTCCGATACGGACCACGACGACAGCTATTATTTGTGGCGGCTCAATGTCAATGCAGAACTCGACGGCACCGACATCGATCGTAGCTATGAAATTCCGGTATACGCGACCGCCACCCAGTCACGGCACTTGTCCAGAATGGCCATGGAAAGAGCTAGCGAAAAACAGACAGCAATCGCCGACAAAGCCGTTCTCAAGGTCGTGAGACTGATACAGAAAGCGAGCGGCCGGCATATGTTCTATCCGATGGGCCGAAATATGGGCGCGTCGATGATCGGCTTTGTTGTTGGCGCTGTTTTTGCTGCTGTCGGCTGGTTCCTGATCTTTAGCGAAGGCCAACGCCTTTTTGGCAGCGTCTTTGGAGGAATCGGCGCCCTGGTCGCCGTCGGCACGCTCTATTCGATGGCAAACTCACTCGACGTGTCACGCGACGTCAACGGCATCAAAACCGTACGGCGAGTCTTCGGCATTCCTGTGAAACGCGTTCACATGCGTAGCCACTCGTTCGTGCAGCTCCTGAAGGACAGCAAGTACCAGTCCAATGGTGGCGGCAAGCATGTCATGCACTACTCGATCTACGCGCTCGGCGCCCATGGTGACAAAGTCGTCGTCGGCGAGGGGTTCAAAGGTGAAAGCGAGGCGAATGCGGCAATACGCCTGATCGGGCAGGAGCTGAGGCTTTCTGGTGAAGACCAGCGTGAGAACCCGCGAGAATCCGCGGGATCATGGGACCCCGCGGAAATACTGACGCGTACTTAGTAGCTGTCGCTCAGATACTCGTAAACAATCGATACGATATAGTCGTCGAGATTCTGGTCAGACTTGCCTACTGACCATCCGCCCGTCATCGCATCGGCATTGCGGCGGACCCTGACATCGGCTACGACGATGCCTGAATCGGCGTCGAGCAATCGAAGATCCAAATCGATAAACGAATCGCCGGCCATACTACCAATCCAGAAACGAGAGCCGCCGCTGATAATTCTCAGCCTTGCGAGATGCGGTTGTATCGACAACATTCCTTCACCCGAACTGCTATCAGCTGCATTCCAGGTGTCGAGCAAGGGCTCAACTTTTGCCTTGAAGGCCGTCTCGAACTGGCGTGCCTCGGCCATTTTCTTGTCTTCGATCCTGATTGCTTCGCCGTAGGTCATGTCCTGCAATTCGAATGTTTCGAACATCGAAAGCTTCTTGGTTGGCGGCTGCAGTCGGGATGCCTCATCTTCAGCTACTGCCTGCACCTTGGCCGGATCGGCCGCGCAGGCTGTCAGAAGCCCAGTGATAACAATTATCGGAATTATCCTCATACCTGCTCTCCTACTTCGCGCTTTGGTTCGGTGCTAAAACTACATGCCTAAAGAGTTCGAGCCCGATATTACTCTCATGGTTTCCTGAGGATTTACGGAGAAGTACGTATTCTCTCTTGCGTTGGGGAACTCGGCCTCAAACCAGAGCCGGGCCGGCAAATACCACAAAGATCGCCAGAATGAACAGATAGCCGATCATTCCGGGCTCTGTCCTGATTTGCTGCGTCATGTTCTTCTCCTTTCCGCTGTGTGAGTGATAAGGATGAGGTGAAAGGCATTTAGGTACCTGAGGGCCACGTGATCAATTCATGACTTCTTGCTGATGGCCCAAAAAACAGGCCACGAGGATTGCTCCCCGTGGCCCTTGTTTTTGACGAACTGTTCTTAAGGAATGGTAACGACTGGTGTGTCGGCCCAGACTCCACCACGTCGATCGCCCAGGACCTCCATGGAGGCGCCGCCGTCAGCCTCACGAACCGTGTGGCAAACTACGCAAGCCATACCAGCATTGACACCAGCTTCTCCGGCGTGAATCTGGTTCACGGGTGCAGCTGTTACCGGATCGGTATATACCTTGGCAGCTTGTGCACCGCCATCACCGGTCAGGAATTCCCAGGTGTTGATTCCAGGCTGGAACAGATCGAGCCGCGTCTTCGGGATTTCCGTCCAGTTAGGTCCTTGCTCAGGACCGGTACCAGCGATATTCACAGCGATGATATCTGCGTCTGTCTCAAGACCGACCGTCACCGGGAACGATACGTAATGATCACGTGTCGTGTATTCCCAAAGGTGAACTTCGAATCCGGCTTCATAGACCTGGCCAGGTACCATGGCGATATCGTCCGCGTTACCTGTGTCCAGGTCGCGCTGCATCTGCACATTCCAGATACCGTAAGAACTATCGGGTGTCTCCGGTGTGAATGTCGTGCCGATCGAGGTGATGTCCGCACGGCTGCCAACGCCTGCTCGCAAAATGCGTCGCGGCACTGTGTCACCTTCTGTCGGCGCGTAACCCATGGCTACAGCTTCGGCATTTGTGATCGTGCCCGGGTTGGGTGCACGCGGACCTTCACCTAATGCGTCGTCCTTGACCATGTAGTAAAACGGTGTCGCCCAGAAATTGTCCCACGTGAATGCGAACTTGCCTGATGTCGTACCCGGATCAAAGAAGAAGTCGGGCCCATCAACTGGGTCAAATCCCTGAGACGTGAAAACGCTACTACCAGAATCGCCCTTGCGGCCACCGTCGTCGCCAGAGCTGCTGTCGACAAAGGTCTTGGCAAGGATGTTCTGATCGTCTGCCCGGCCTATCGGGTTGCTACGAGCGCCGCGCCAGTGCCAGAGATCCAGTACGGTGTCGCCGTCTGCAACTCCCGGAGCCTGTGCGGGATCGATGTACTTGCCATCATGCCCGGAAGCAGAGGTCCATTCCGGCATATGCCGGCTCACATTATGGCAGCTCAGGAAGCAACCGAATTCACCAAAATTGGTGACATCGGTTATGGCACTCGGATCATTGACCATGATCGTCGTACGCTGCTCGTAGATCGTCGAATTAATTGTCTGATCGCCTTGCTGCGCATCGCCATCAAGGGTGGCCTGAGCGTCACGGCGGTCGCCGCCTTCGCGCTGCCATGCACCCATCGTGTATCGAATATATTCGTGGCGTTTGCCTTCGTTGCCGCGATAAGAGACGCGCCAGAAGAACGTGTCACTGTTATAAGCGGCCTGAACGTCGTAAGGTAAAATTCGGTCATCATCCAGATCCAGGGTTAGCGCCGAATCACCGTTGCCATGAAAATTAGCCTCCGGAAACATCGGTATGTGTCCCTGCAGCGTCGGCAAATCTCGTGCATTTGCGTCGGCCCCATCGGCACCGTCAGCCCCATCAGCACCGGTGGCACCAGTTGCCCCGGCGGCTCCGTCTGCTCCGTCTTTGCCATCGTCGACCGAGCAACCGGCAAACGCCAGCGCTAACAGTACAACTGCCAGTGCACTCCATGAGGTGCGCGGTAAAACATTCATCGTATTTCCACTTTAAATGTGGGTTGAGAGTGGGTTTTTCGATTGGAGTCTGCGCGCCGTTTTCACGACTTTAAACACGATGAATTGCCTAGTGCTCTAGGTATAAGACCGAACCTTTTCTCGGCCGCGGACAGTGCGAGAATGCGCTTGGCTGCTGGATGCCAGGAATTGCTTGCGAAGCAATTTCAGGGGAAGAAATTGGTGGGGGGCCAGGGACTCGAACCCTGAACCTAGCGGTTAAGAGCCGCTTGCTCTGCCAGTTGAGCTAGCCCCCCTCCGTCTGAAACAATCGCCGGAGTGGCGTGTCCAAGGCTGGTGGACGCGCGATATTAGCAAAATTCCGGGGGATGGGGCATGAAAAATCTGATTCTGCTGTCACTGCTATTTACGAGCTCGATAGCACTGGCCGACCTGGCCGAAGAAGTCCGTTGCCGAGAAATCGGCTTCAGCAAGGCAGCCGAAAAACAGAATGCCAGGCGATTCGCGTCCTTTATCGATGCCGATGCAAGGTTCGTCAGCAGCACCGTGACTCGCGGACCCCTTGCGGTTGCTGAGGCATGGAAGGTGTTTTTCACAGGCGACAGCCCCACGATCAAATGGCGCCCGCAAATCGTTGAGGTTCTGGAAGATGGCAAGCTTGCGTTGTCACGTGGGCCCTACCGCGTAATTAGCAATGATGAGGACGGCAACGAGACCGAGCATTGGGGCACGTTCAATTCTGTCTGGCGGTTGCAGGCGGACGGTGGCTGGAAGGTCGTGTTTGATGCCGGCAGTGCGGCCGCTCAGCCGCCCGCCGAAGAAGTTCGGGCGCTGTTGGATCAGAAAGACAACTGCTGAACGTTGGAGCGCCTCTAGAGGCGCGACTGCGGTTGGGAGAAATCGTGGTGCGATCTATTCAAGAACCAGTCGCGCTCCGAGGAGCGCTCCAACAAGAAAGTGGGGTGGACGATGGGACTCGAACCCACGACGACCGGGATCACAACCCGGGGCTCTACCAGCTGAGCTACGCCCACCACAGTATTCAAATTGTATCGCGGTTAAAGCCGCTCCTACAGTGCCAGTATCATTGGCGCGCCCGGCAGGACTCGAACCTGCAACCCCGAGATTAGAAATCTCGTGCTCTATCCGGTTGAGCTACGGGCGCAATCAAGACGACCATCCTGCCTGAGCCAGAATCCTGGTCGGGGCAGAGAGATTCGAACTCCCGACCCTCTGCTCCCAAAGCAGATGCGCTACCAGGCTGCGCCATGCCCCGATGCCAGATATTCTGCCACACGTTGTCCTGACCGGGGCCGGACCTCGCGGGGGCACGATAATACGGGCGAGGTCGGGGGCAGTCAATGAGAATGCTCACGTCCCAAAGGGCGCTGCAACGGCGAAGTTCTATCGCGGCTGAAGCCGCTCCTTCAGTCTGGTATTGTAATCGTTCGGGCCTGCAGGCCCTCCTACAATCGTTTGAGGCAGCTATGAGAAAGACCCTTATCGCCCTGATTCTCGGGCTCTCCTGCTCGTTCGCCGTCGCCGCGGGCGATGTGCCGGCTCATCCCTACATTCAGGTCGAGACGACCGAGGGCAATATCATCCTCGAACTCGATGGCAAGCAGGCGCCGATCACGGTCGGGCACTTTCTCGGCCTCGTTGATGCCGGCTTTTACGATGGCCTGGTTTTTCATCGCGTTATTCCGGGTTTCATGGCCCAGGGTGGCGGTTACACACCCGGCCTCGAGCCCAAAGAAACTGATGACGCGATTCCAAACGAATCTGGCAATGGCATGAGCAACGTCCGCGGCACGATCGCGATGGCGCGCACGAACGATCCGCACTCGGCGAATTCACAATTCTTTATCAATGTGGGTAATAACGTCCGGCTCGACCCGAACAAAAATACGGTCGGCGGAAGATGGGGTTACACCGTGTTTGGTTTCGTCATCGAAGGCATGGAGGTTGTCGACAAGATTGTGTCAGTACAGACCGGCCCACAGGGGACCTTCCAGTCGGACGTTCCGATCGTACCGATCGTCATCAAGAAAATGTCCCGCTACACGTTCGAATAGGAAAACATGACGACGCTGTTCATATCCGATCTACATCTCGAGGCTGAGCGCCCGGACATTGCCAAGCAGTTCCTGACGTTTCTCGAGCAAGAAGCAAGTGCAGCAGACGATCTTTACATCCTCGGCGACCTTTTCGAAGCCTGGGTCGGTGACGACGACCCGAATACGCATTACTTCACGATTAAGCGCGCGCTGCGAAAGCTCGTCGACAGTGGCGTTCCCGTGTACTTCATGCACGGCAATCGCGATTTCATGATTGGCAGGCAATTCGCCAATGAAACCGGCATCAAGATTCTTAAGGACCCGCATCGCTGCGACATGTACGGCCGAAGAGCACTTCTCAGCCATGGGGATGTTCTTTGTACTGACGATGTGCAGTACCAGCGGATTCGCAAGATGACGCGCGACCCAGACTGGCAAGCGAAAATTCTCGCCAGGCCGTTAAAAGACCGGCTGCGAATGGCCGAAGAAGCGCGCCGGCAGAGCCTGGAGCAGACACTCAACCTCAGCATGGAGATCATGGACGTCAATCAGTCTGCGGTCGAACAGGTGATTCGGGAATTCAAGGTGGATATCTTGCTGCACGGTCATACGCACCGGCCTGCGGTGCACGAGATTGACCTTGGCCAGCGCAAGGCGCAGCGCGTTGTACTGGGCGACTGGTACACACAGGGCAGCGTCGTCAGATGGAGCTCACGCGGACCGCGGTTGGAAGAAATACCGAGGTAAAACTCTTCGCGGCTAAAGCCGCTCCTACAATGCTAATCGGGGACTGTAGGAGCGGCTTTAGCCACGACAAGGGGTTCCCGAGTGGAAACGGAATTGCGGGTCCGGCTCTGAGATCAGCTTTGCTTCGATTCGTTTGAGTTCATCGAGCCGCGCATCGATCTCCTCCTCGCCGATTCCGCATTCGGATCTCGCAAACGCGATGTAGTGTTCGAAGTGACGTGCCTCCGAGGCCAGCAAGCCGCTGTAGAACTTGCCAAGCCTGGACGGCAGATGCGGCACCAGCATGGCGAACCGCTCGCAGGAGCGCGCTTCAATCAACGCGCCGATCAGGAGCAAATCCAGCAGCTTGTGTGGCTCTTCATCGCGGGCTGCCTCGCGCAGACCACCCGCGTAACGCGACGCAGACAGGCGCTCGTATGGAATGCCCATCTCTTCCATGATTGAGCGCACTTGCTCGTAGTGACGCAGTTCCTCACGGGCGAGACGTGACATGCGCTGCGCCAGCCTGGTCCGATCGGGGTAGCGGTACAGGAATCCCAGCGCTGTCGATGCTGCCTTGAGTTCGCAGTTTGCATGATCAAGCAGCATCTCGGGCAAACGCCTGCTCGCCAGCTCGATCCATGCCTGCGGAGTCGCGGTATCGAGAAACTCCGCAATCGGATGCGGGACTACAACCACTCTTCTATCTCGGCCGCGGACTGCAGGCGGTCATTCGGGTCCTTCGCCAGCATCATGTTGATCAGGGACTGGTACTTCGCCAGTCGCGGCCGCAACAACGGAATCGGCGCCTGCGCATGAAGGTAAATAATGCCCATCGCCGTGTCCGCGCGGTACGGTTTCTCGCCGGTCAGCATTTCATAAAAAATGACGCCGAGACTGTAGATATCACTGCGATGGTCGACGCCGTTGCCGTGGCCCTGTTCCGGACTCATGTAATACGGCGTACCGAATATCTCGCCCTCATCGGTCAGTTCCATACGCAGGCGCATGCGCTTGGCCAATCCGAAGTCGATCAGCGCAATCGAGTCATCGCTGCGCAGCATGATATTGCCGGGCTTGAGGTCACGATGCAGGATGCCGACCTCATGAATCTTGTCCAGCGCGCTCGCAATTTGCCTGAGGTAGCTGACCGCATCCGACTCAGTCACACCGGCCGTAATACGCCGTCTAAGATCGCCGGCACTGACGTACTCCATCGCGATGTGCGCATGGTCGTCACTTACACCGAGGTCGTAAATCTTGACGATATTCGGATGATCGGTTTCAGCGATAAGCTCGTACTCCTGCAGAAAACGATCGAACGCACCGATATTGTCTGCAACGTCCGGCAACTGTTGCAGCACCTTGAGTACCAGTTTGACGCCGGTCGACTCTCTTTCCGCAAGATAAATCGCCGAATGCGAGGTAGCACCGAGCTTTTCGATGAAACGATAGCCGCGAATCAACGGATGAATGCCGGTCCGCTCATCGCCGACGAACAGCGACCCAGTGGATGCGACGCGGCGACGCGATACCAGGATGTCGCTCAACTGCACCGTCAGCACATCGTGTCGAACGCTGTCACGCGCGAAAAACGCATCGGCACCGGCTCTTACCGCAGCCGCTTCGTCATCTCCGCTACCAAAATAGACAACGGCCGGGAAGCCCGGGGTCTTGCAGAATTGTTGCAAAACCTTGAGTCCATCCCGATCGCCGGCCTTGTTGCCGAGCAAGACAATGTCGTTGCCGGCGCCGGAAAATTCGTCAGGAAGGTGGCCAGCTTCGATGGGGTCATAGGCCGACATGATCGCGTCGGGCCAATGGGTCGTGACGTGATGCATCAACAGGCTGCGAAACTCCGCCTGTCCGTCGATGATCATCATTTTTACACTCATTGATCTGAGCCCGGCACGGGCACTGGATCACATGCCGACAGCAGCACCTGAATTTTCTGCCTCGGGCGGCTCCATGGCCGCACGGCCCTTGCGCCTGGCCTTGCTGTGCTTCTTCGCCGCGTCGTTTCTGCGCTGCTCGATTTCATGCAGATACTCGTCCGTCACGTCACCCGTAACATATTCGCCGGAGAAGCACGAAGTATCAAACTCTGTGATGGCCGAATTGTCGTGTCGTACAGATCGAATCAACCCATGCAGGTCCTGGTAGATCAGCCTGTCCGCACCGATCAGCTTTTCGATCTCCTCGACCGAGCGGCCATTTGCGATCAACTCGGCGGCCGCCGGCATATCGATGCCGTAGACGTTGGCGTAGCGC
>Ga0255051_10000778_pt1 | contig 11571 bp, 11 predicted proteins | sample JV7_2_9_MG_FD_181719 | JGI IMG/M metagenome (GOLD analysis project Ga0255051, IMG submission 181719) | Seawater microbial communities from Jervis Inlet, British Columbia, Canada - JV7_2_9 | ecosystem: Environmental > Aquatic > Marine > Inlet | place: Canada: British Columbia | collected 2016-10-06
TACCGTTGATCCATCGACACTCCATCCTTGTCGCCGTCACATGTTGTCTCGGGATGTCCGCCTGTGCCGGCGAGCCGGAGCCCGTAACGGTTCCAGCGCCACCGCCCCTTGCGCAACCCGCAGAGGAGCAACCCCCCGAGGAACAACGCCTCGAGTTCGAGTCGTACACCGAGGTCCTTGAGCTCTTCGAGCAACTGCAGTACACACCAGAGGCCTGGCAGGCGGGTATCCGCGAGGTCCCGCGTGTGTTTGTCACAAAGATTCCCGAGCGCTGGCGCAACGAGACGGCGCGGCAGATCGACATTCCTTTAAAGAAGAGGTTGTTCTTCCGAGCGCTCGCTCCACTCGTTCTGCGCGCCAACGAAATGATCCTCACCGATCGCAAACGTCTCCAGGCGGCTGGCGCCGATGACGCCGCATGGGTCTCGGAACTCGCGCGGCGCTACGACGTCGAAGATGGCGACTCCGATGAGTTGCTTGCACGAGTGGACATCGTGCCGGTGTCTCTAGCGCTAAGCCAGGGCGCCGAGGAAAGCGGCTGGGGCACGTCGCGTTTTGCGGCCGAGGGCAACGCCCTGTTCGGCCAGTGGACCTGGGGGGCCAACGCGATCAAGCCCAAGCAGCAACGCGAAAAGCTGGGTAACTACGGGATCGCCGCGTTTGAAACGCCGCTGCAGTCCGTTTTGGCCTACATGCACAACCTCAACACGCATCGCGCTTATTCAGGGCTACGGGCTCGGCGAGCGTCGATGCGATCCGCCGGAGAGCCGATAAGCGGCCGCTCGCTCGCCGAGACGCTGGATCGCTACTCCGAGCGCGGCATCGAATACGTGAAGTCGCTCCACGCGATCATGCGCGTCAACCGCCTCGACCCGGCGGACTCTGCGTACCTAGCGCAGGGGCCAACGATGTGGCTGGTGCCGGTCGAGGCGGCAACTTTACCTTCGGTGCAATAATGGTCGAGTACGAATCAAACGGGAGAGGGATCCGGATGCACCGTAAACGCACGCTATTCGTCCTGACGGTGGTGTTGCTCGTCGTCGGTACTGTCGCGGCCGACGTGCAAGTCGAGTTCGATCCGGGTTTCGACTTGAGTGCCTACACGACCTACGCGTGGCGCGAGGGAACGCCGGCCCGGCGCAAAGCGGCCGAAGACCGCATCCGTGAAAGCGTGGATCGCGAGCTGGCGGCTGCGGGTCTGAGCCTTACCAGCGAGTCTGCCGATCTCTGGGTCGTAACACACGTCCTGGTCGATGAGCACTCACTTCGTGACCTTCGCGACGAGGCATATTGGTCATTCATCAAGGGTGTCAAGTCGGTCGACCCCTACGCCCTGGGAAGAGGGACCGTGGTCATCGATCTGGTCGACCCGAAACTCGAGAAGATCGTCTGGCGCGGCGCGGTCAGCCAGGCGATCGACAAGGACATGAAGCCGGATTCCAAGAAGATCGACGAAGCGATTCATCAAGTGCTCAAGCGTCTACCGCGTTAGCCGATGTCCGACGACAAGACTGGCTTCGATCCCCTGGATGGCCCCGAGGGCGCCGCTGCGAGGAAGTCGCGCGTCTCGCGTGGGCGTTACAAGATCGGCGAGTTGATTGGCGAGGGCGGAATGGCCGTCGTTCGGGCGGCCGAAGATACGCACCTGGGCCGCCGCGTGGCGATCAAAACCATGAAGCCCAAGGTTGCCGCCAACGCAGAGATGAACGCTCGCTTCGTCCAGGAAGGGCGCATCCTGGCCGAACTCGCACACCCGGGGACCGTGCCCGTCCATGACGCCGGTCTGCTGGAAGAGGGCGAGCCCTTCTACGCCATGGAACTCGTCAGTGGCCGGACCCTGGCAGAGATGCTGAAGGCCCGCGGGCCGTTGGACATGCACGATCACGGAGCCATGTTCGGTCTCGTCGACATCTTCGAGCGCGTCTGTCAGACGCTGGCCTTTGCCCACGGTAGGGGGATCATCCACCGCGACGTCAAACCAGCGAACATCATGGTCGACGACTTCGGTGCGCTCGCGGTGATGGATTGGGGTCTCGCCAAACGGATGGGCCTCAAGGATGAGGAGGATCCAACCCACACGCGTGCCGATGTGGTCATCGGAACACCCGGCTTCATGTCTCCGGAACAGACCCGGTCGCTGGCCGGTGCGACCGAACAGACCGACGTCTTCGCGCTTGGCGTGATCCTCTACGAAATCCTGACCCTCATTCGTCCGTTCAAGGGTCCCAGTGCCGCCGAACTGACACTGGACGTGTTGCACCACGAGCCCGAACCGCCCCGAGAGGTCAACCCGACCTGTCCCCGGGAGCTATCCGCGATCTGCCTCAAGGCGCTGGCCAAGGATCCGCGGGAGCGTTATCGAAACGCGGGCGAATTGGCCGCGGAGCTGAGGAGGTTCCTCGAGTTCCGGCCGGTCGAGGCCGCCCCCCCGCGACTGATCGATCATCTCGTCAACTGGGCCCGTCGGAACCGCGCGTTGGCCGGTGCGATAGGCGCGCTGTTGTTTGCACTCGCACTCGCCGGCACGGCTGTCGGCTACAACCGTTTCCAACGTTCTCGCACCGTGGATCGAGTCACCGAACAGATCGAAGAGTTACAGACGACGCTGCTAGCGCAGCAAGGGCAACTCGCGGAGATCGTGCAAAGCGAGGCCGCCGCAGATGCCGCTGAACGTGACGCCCTTGATCGGGACATCGAACGGCTCGACGGAGAACTGGCCAACACGCTCCTGTCGCTACGCGGCTACACCTGGGCGTTGGTCGGTTTTACCTACCCACGGCGCGACGCGGAAGTCCTGGAGTTGGCTCGAAGCCACACGCTCGAATTCAACGACGCCCTGCTTGAGATGGGGCGCTACTCGTTGCTCGTGGCCCACGTCCGGGACGTGCTCGCGCGCATCGAAGAAAACGACAACTATGTGGGTTATACCCGGGAACAAATCGACCGGCTGCAGCGCCAGCAGGCCGATGCCGAGACGATGTTGGATTAGCCCGACGGATCACTTGGGAAACAGCAACGTGATCTGGAACCGTAAGCCGAGACCCTCCGGGCCGCTACTGGGAGACTCGACCCAGTATCTTATGCCCCCGCCCACTTGCACACGCTGTTTACCCCACTTCATCAACTTCGAGATGTTCGCGTTGACGGGGATCGACCAGTCTTCGCTTTCCCAGTCGTAGGTCATTTCGGTGTTGACGGAGTAGGTCACGACCTTGGGAGTCGTACGCGACCAGAACGGCTGAAGGAACGTCGCGCTGACGTCCGCCCGGCTGTCCTTGCCCGTAACGGACTCGATGTGGTTAACCAGCGCCCCGTAGGTCGTGGGACCGGCTTGCTTGAGGACGACCGCGGTGGGGCCGACCCCCCACTTGCCCGTCGTCAGCAGGGTGTCGCTACCGGTCGGCAACAGCAGGACCGGGCCGACGCCCCAGATCAACCCGCCCTTCGTCGGTGCCGATGGGGAAAAGAACAGGCTCTGCACGATGTCGCTGAGCCCCGACTGGCTCCCGGCGCCCATGAAGAGATCTTCCTGAGCGACGAACGGGACGATCGTACGCGAGATCATGTTCCAGTTTTCATTCAGCGTGATCGGGATCACCGGCTGGACGTTCAGGAACAACTTGTGACCGCCGTCGTCCGCGCCGAAGTTATCGTCGTAGTTGAGCTGAAAGGGCACGCTGATCAGCGAGGAAACCGGGTTGGAAAGCTTCTTCGCAAGTTCCTCCGCACTTTCTTCCGCGCTCACGACCCCGGCGAACAAGAGCGCCAAGATCATGGCTCCAACCAACTGCCGGTTCATGCTGCTCTCCAGTTCCATTTTTCCTTCGATGGGGTTCAGGGCGTGTACCAGATCGGCGAGGTGTAGGCGCGCTCCTGGTTCATCGTAGGCGCATCCTTCGGTAGGTCTACGTTGAATCGCTTGGCGTCGTACGCCGTCCAGAAGGGGGTGGGAATCTCGATGACCCGTGCGTAGTAGAAGGCCCGCTGTCCGGGATCGAAGTCGGGATCGTTCCACACCGTAATCAGTTCCGGCGCGCCTATGGTGTTCTTCCAGGTCGCGTTCTCGACGTTGATCGTGTTGCCGACCGGAGGGAGCTTGCCATCCTGTCCGAGCGATCGGTCACCGGACCAGACTACGTCATACACTTTCTCGTGGGTATTGCCCGAGCCATCCAGCCAACCCTTGACGATCTGGATGCGGTCGAGGTTGCCGCTGTACGGATCCTTGAGCGCGGCGACCAGAAACGACGGTCCCTCTCCCCGCGAAGCCCCGCCAAGGTCTCCGCCCATCGAGACGCCTTTGGAATAACCGATTCTTCCCGGCGTGCGCTGTTCGGCATCGCTCGATTCGAAGTCCCAACCGCCGAAGAACCAGACCGTCATGCGCGGACCGGTGGTGGCGTAGACCTCCTTCCGCTTCATCGCATCCCAGATGGCTTCGCGGGTATTCTCCGTGGCCCAAACAGCGGCATAACCGGACGAGACCTGGGCCCAACTTGCCCAATGGATGTCCGTACCCGAGAAATGACCGACCTCCCCTTCCAGGCGCCCGGCACTCGGCTCCACCCCCGAGTGCTTGCCGTAGAAATTGTCTTCTTCTGCAGTCGACAAGGCGGTGTGCGAGTCGGTCGAACCCACCATGCCGAACTTGTACGGGTTGGCGCCAAGTTGTTTCTCCAGCTTGAGGCCGTTCTTGAGCGCTTCGCGGGCGTACTCGTATTGCAGCATGTCCTCTGTCTTTGGGACCGGGCCGAGGTTGTTCCAGTCCCAGGTCCCGTAGTCGGCAAATTCGTCGTTGGGAGACAGGAAGGGATGGGCTTCGCCGTCGCCTTTGATCTGCGTGACCTCGTAGATCGGCTCCCAACGGGCGCGCGTCGTCGCGTAGTCGGTGGTTAGCGGTTTGCCGGTCGCCGGATTGGTCTCGACGGGGAACATGATGCCGTTCGAGAGGTTGCCGTTGTGCGCCAGCGTCAGGACCTTGCCCCCGGTCTTATCTTCATAGGCCTGCATCCACTTCCAGAGATCTTCGGGGTTGAAGCTCTCGGCCGTCGTGAAGGGATTGACCTGTCGCGCCAGATCGGCCCCGTCCCGGTAGAGGACGTTGCGGTGCAGGTTGTTGCCACCATCGGTCGAGGTCCACTCATATCCTATGAGAGCCGTGAAGCGGCCCGGATCGTTGTACTCCTCGGCGGTTTTGAGGTACCGATGCCAAACTGAACTCAAGAATTCCGGATCCAGGATTACCTCCGGAATCTTCTCGCCCGACACACCGGCAAAGGTCTCCACAACCTCTATCGCGGCATTGAACGCCGTCTCTCCTCCCTGACTGAGCCGCTCATGCCAGTCCCTGAGCTTTGCGTCCCGCATCAGGGTCGGATCGCCATCGATGATTTTATTCATCGCACCCATGGCATCGGAGTGATCCGCCACTACCAGCCAGTCGAGCGGACGAGAGAGCTTGAGCCGTTCACCGTGCGTAGCAGTCACCTCGTCTCCACGCGCGAAACGATAGGCATCCTCCGGGCTCAGGGTTACACCGAGGGACCTCGCATCGAGCGAGTTGGACGTGTGGAGGTGCGTATCACCCCACAGCACCTTGGTGGGGTAGTTGCGCCCCGCGTACGGTGAATAGTTCTCTTTCGGAACGTCCACGTTGTCCTTAGTGACGGGGATGTCCTGGGCGAGCATGCCGGATCCCGCGAGTAGGATCAGAATCGCAACCGTCGTCCGTATCATTCGTACGCCCCTTTCGTTATCAGGGTTCTATTCGTTTCGATTCATGTAGCTGTAATCGTCGTTCGGGTACTGCAGGTTTCGATCTCATGCCGGCACGGTCAGTCTACCTCGATCTCGTGACGTCGCGGTCGGCGAAACACCAACCTTCGTAGCGTCCCCTCGCCGAGCCGACGATCGATGGCCGAATAAAGGTTGTAGGCGGCGAACGCCAGCCCGATACAGATAACGGTCGCCAGCATTACGCTGCGATCTCGATGCTGCCAGACGTGAACGATCGACTCGCGAAGGTTCCCGCTCTCCCGGTAAGCGTGGAAGGCTTTTTCGGCACCCACGACCAGCAACGTGACACCCGAATAGGCCATGGTCTTGTAGAGCGCGCCGCGCCAGAGGGCGTGTCCATCATCAAAGCGATTGCCGATGCGCGTGTGATCGAGAAGGACGACGACCTTGCCGACCACCAGTGCGCCGAGAATCGCCGCCGAGACCCCGTAGAACTCCAGCGAGTACTGGGCCAGGAACAGCTTCTTGAGGGTCAGCACCAGGCCGAAGCAGACCCCGAAGTACAGCGTGACGAGCCCGACTAGTTTGATTTCCTGAACGATCTTGTCGAAAGCCATCTTGCCCCCACCTAAAAACCGAAGACGACGCCCACCAGCGGTCCGTGCGTCACGGTGTCATAGGCGAAGTAGCCCGGCATCTGGGCTGTTCCGGTCTTGAAGTCTACGCCCAACGCGCGGTAGCCCATCTCCAGCGCCATGTTGGCTTTGAATCTCCAGAAGACACTCGTCGCGACGGCCGACGTGAAATCCGACTCCACACCGAAGCCACCCACGTCGGCACGCAACGCCAGATCCCACTTGTCGTTGAACGGGTGTTTCCAGCGCGCGCCGAGGACGAGATCGACCCAGTCCTGCTCGATCGACGAGCTCGGTGTCCCGGGTAGGATCATCAGGTCCACGGTGGCGCCGAGGTCGTTGTCCCACCAGCGGACGCCGCCGAATACATCAAGTGTGTTGGACCCGCGATCGAAGCGTCGAAGCGCGAAGGCTTCGAGAACCCCTTGCCGGACGTCGGCCGCGAGTACACCATCGGCCGCCACGGCGACCGCGCCGCCCAGGTCCATGAAACCGTAATCGACGATCAGACCCCACTTGTCGGACTTGATCGCCTCGAAGTGGAGCATCGCGCCGATATCGAGTGCGTCGAGTATGTCGCCGAAATCCGTGTCGATATCCACGCCGGTAACACGGCCGATCGATGCGTCGCCCTCGATGGAACTCGCCAGGATGTAGGGCTCGAGTTCAAAGGACCAACCCTCCGACTTGCCGGCGGCCGCAGTCTGCCCCGCAGTCGCCATAACCAGAACGGAAAGCGTCAGCGCAAAAAGTGTTCTCTTCAAAATAAGCTCCGACTCGGTTTCCCGAAAGATAAGAATCAACTCCAGAAGTTAACGATCCGTTCGATCGCCCAGAACGCGGCGACCGTCCCGATGCTGTAGGCCGGGACCCTCCAGGCCCACGTGGGCAGCCGCAACGACGTACGGCGCGCAAGAAGAATCAGTACCGCGACGGCCGCGATGAACAAAAGTTGGCCGGCCTCGACGCCCAGGTTGAAAAAGAGCAACGCTAGAGGGATAGCCTGTGCCGGGAGCCCGATCTCCGTCAGCGCACCTGCAAAGCCGAAGCCGTGAAGCAGCCCGAAGGTGAAGGCGACGATCCACGGGGCTCGTTGCGTGAGGCCGGGGCGGCCCTGCTTTGCATGGACGATCTCGCTGGCGACGAACACGATGGAGAGAGCGATGATCGCCTCGACCGGCGTCTGCGGGACGTTCACGAATCCCAACGTCGCGGCGGCCAGCGTCAGGCTGTGTGCCAGCGTGAACGCGGTAATCGTCCCAACGAGACGCCGCCGTCCCTCGACCAGGATCAAGAGCGCGAGTACGAACAGTAGATGGTCGATCCCGAGCAGAATGTGCTCGACCCCCAAACTCGAATAGGTCCCCGCCACCTGAACCGCGGAGGGGGAGGCCTCGATCACGAAGAACGGTTCGGCGGGCGTCAGTCGCGTCACCAGGGTCGTGCCGTCGGAGCGCTCGATACGCACCAGCACATCGGTCATCGTCCCGGTCAGCCCGTCGATGGTGATGGTTTTGCCGGTCAGGCCTCCAGGACAGGAAACCGACCAGCGTTCCGTGAAAGCGCCTCCGACGAGGCGACTCGAAGGTGGAATCGCCGAACGGCAAGTATCGGGCAGTTGGGCCCGGAGCCCGAGTCGCATGTCCCCCTTGGCCGGAACCTTCCACAACACGTCGTAGGCTTCCGGCCCGGTCTGGCTCAAAGCCAGGTAACCAGGACGAACCTCGTGAGCGCGCACCGTTGTCGTTACCGCGGCGAGCAAGAGCGCGCCGACCAGTAGCGTCGGCGATCTCACCGGCGATCCTCGGCGACTTTCGGATCCTCTTCGGTCGTGGCCGGACGTTCCACACTCACTTCGTAGCGATCACGAAGGCTTTCGTAGAACGCCTCGGTGGCCTTCTTACGTCGAGCGGCCTCCCACTCGCGCTGCACCCGATCACGAACTTTCTCAAACGCGGGAAGCGCGCCGGGCCGTCGCTCATCGATCATCACCAGGTGTAGCCCGTAGGCCGACTCCACCGGACCTGTCCAGCGCCCGACGGGGACATCGGCCAAAGCCGTAGCGAACTCGGTCCCGAAGTGGCGCGCGACATCGTTTTCGAAGAGGTTGTCAAAGCTGCCGGGCAACATCAGTGTATCGCCGGCATCGGTCGGATCGATCGTTGAACCCACCGTGTTCAACCGTGTCAGAAGCGACTCGGCATCGCGCACCGCCTGTTCGCCCCTACGATCCGTGTTGAAATAGATTTGCCGAAAGGAAACTCGCGACGGCACCCGAAATTCATCAGGATGCTCGTTGAAGTAAGTCTCCAGTTGTTCGTCGGTGGGCGCGATGGCCGCAACTAGATCATCCGTCACGAACTCGAGCTTCTGGCGCATGCGCCGCCGCACGATCATGTCGTCGCGGTCGAGACCCATCGCCATCGCCTCGCGGTAGTAGACCTCTTCGCGGATGTGGTCCTCGATCAGCCCGTTGAGTTCCTCCTCGGTCGGCGGCCGCTGCCACGTACGCTTGAAGCCCTCGGATAGCTGCGCGACCTGGCCCGCGGAGACCACGAGGGTGTCGGTCCGCGATTCCTCCGAATCGCCGACGATGTTAAATACGAGGAACAGTGCGGCGCCCAGCAGCAGAAAGTGAACCAGGGGCTCGCGCAGCAGTTTCATCTCCGAGTTCTCCGCGCCGAGAGTGCCAGGGTGGCGTCTAACCCATCAATTCCAAAGCGATCCACGGCACGAAGTTGAAGACGATGATCAGGACCTTGTAGTTGCTCAGAAACTTGAAGTACATGGCGGGCAGCTCGGAACGATCGATGCCGAGCATTCGGCTGTGAATTCCCACAAGCCAGTCTCTAAAGGCCAAAATCAGGAGGCTGGTGACGCAGAGCAGAGCCATGTTGATGGCCGTACACCAGCCTAAAAACGTGGTGAGTGTTTGCGCGTCGTTCATCGGAAACTCCTCTTCGTGCCTACTTTGCCCTCTTTTTCATCCTACGCCACTGGGCGGTCATCTTCCGCAACGCCTTGTCGACCTTCTTGTCCAGCTTGACGAGATTCTCGGGGACCACGATCTCGGCGGCGATCCCGCGCCAGATGATCGTCTCGGTCCTGGCGTCCCAGACATCGACGACCAGGGTTCCGACCTGGTAGGAGTTCACCATCGCGGTGGACACGCCGGCGTAACCGCTGTAGACGCCACCGTAGTGTTGTCCATAGTACCCGCCATACCCACCGTAACTGCTGTAGGCCCAACCGGTGGGGTAGCTGTATCCGATACTCGCGGTGTTTATCGTCATCTCTTCCTTGGAACTTCCGTGATACGTAAAGTAAACGTCCGGGTCGCTATCCACCTGGGTCAGCCCACCCTCCGTAATGTACTCGGCTATCGTGATGACGATCTGGGAGTGCAGCATCGGTTCGGTGTGTTCCAGGGTGGCCTCGCCCGACTCGGCCCACGCGAACGTCTTGATCTTGCTGCGGTCGTAATCCCTGTCGTAATCGATGTAAATCTTCTGCGCGAAAGCCGGCCCCGCCAACAGGACCGCGAACAGTACCGACAAAACACGAACGCTCATGGGATCTCCTGCTTATTCACTCGTTTTGTGCTTCTCACGCACCAGCCTGCGTTTGACGACAAGCGGAATCAACGCCACCACGACAGCCACCAGGCTGATCGGAGGGATTCCCGCCTGCCAGCCCTTTGGTGCCAACCAACCCTTCCAGCCCAGAACTACCAGATGAGCAACGACGAGGATCAGCGTCAGGTAGCCCACGCGCTGGCCGCGCTTCCAACGCTTGCCCCCGACTGCCTTCGGCATCATCGGCAGCGTCAGGATCGCCGGCGCCATCAGGAGGAACAGGGCGACGACACCGACGGTGATCGCCAACTCGCCCTGCAGATTCAGTCGACCGGTTTCGTCGAAGTACTTCGCGTAGTACGCGGGTGAAAGCAGGGCCAGGGAAAGAAAGGCGTGGATACCCGCCAGGAAGAACCCCACCAGGCCGCAGAACTTGATGACGACCAGCCTGAGAGCCTTGTCGTGGTCGTGCCAGCGGATGATCTTGCCGATCAGATAGGAACAGGACACGAACACGACAGCGGCCAACGACGTGGCCTTATTAAAGATGAAGAGCGGAAAGTGGCGCCACTCGACATCGCCCGCGAAGTGATAGCGGACGATCGCGTAGACCACCGAACCCCCGAAGACCGCAGCGAACCACTTCGCCGTCGTGGGTTGCCACAGGCGGTGCGCCGGCAGGTCCGAGTGTTCATCGCTCATCCTGGAGACCCTACCTATCACCGACTGACGGCACGTACGGATCCGGTGTCCCCAGCGGAATCGGTGGTTCCTTTCGTAAGGTCATCTGGTGAGCGACGACTCGTTTCATGATCGCCGGCATGACCCAGAAGCCGTCCTCTCCGCCGAAATGGATCAGGTCGTACTGTTCCTTCGGGTCTCGCAGCAGATGGTAGAGCCTCGGCAGCCCGGGGTTGACGATCGGCGACCCCATCGTCGCCTGCTCCGCAAAGTGGAGCTTCCAGTTTCGCCACTTGTAGGCCATCAGTCTGTCGCCGTTGTACACCGGGAAACCGTCCCGGGCTGAATGATCCGCAGCACCCGTGATGAAATCGAATTGGTCGACACCGTCGATCACACGGTCACTCGGAACGGAAGCGCCTGCCGCATGTGCGAGGGTGGGCAGCAGATCCGTGATGTGCATGATCTCGTTATGAACCTGACCGGCGGCGATCTTTGCCGGCCAGCGAATGATGAACGGGGTGCGCAGGGAACCCTCAAGCGCCGTGAAGTAGGTACCACGCCACGGTCCAGCCGTCCCATTGTGGGGGAAGACTTCCTCCGGGCCATTCTCACTCATCCAGATAACGATCGTATTGTCACGGATCCCGAGTTTGTCAATCGCATCGAGCACGGCTCCGGCCCGTGCATCGACTTCGGTGAGTACATCGGCGAAATTGCCGTTTCCGGTGCGGCCCTCGAAATCAGGATGCGGCAGTGTTGGAAGGTGTACCTGTGTGTACGGCACGAACGCAAAGAACGGTTTGTTCGCGGCCGCGTTGCGACCCATGAAGTCGACAACACGAGTGGTGAGCTCGGCGTCGATTTCCCGACGTGCCGGCACGTCATACTTCTTTACATGACGGGGCGTCTGGCCTCGCTTGCCTTCCATGATGAAAGGGGGC
>Ga0255051_10000780_pt1 | contig 11561 bp, 11 predicted proteins | sample JV7_2_9_MG_FD_181719 | JGI IMG/M metagenome (GOLD analysis project Ga0255051, IMG submission 181719) | Seawater microbial communities from Jervis Inlet, British Columbia, Canada - JV7_2_9 | ecosystem: Environmental > Aquatic > Marine > Inlet | place: Canada: British Columbia | collected 2016-10-06
TCGGGCATGGTGTCATTTCGAACGCCGAATCCAAAACAGGTGGCTGAACGCATGATGCAAGAACTGGAGGTGATTCACTATGCCGTATCGCTGGGACACCATCGTAGCCTGGTCTACCTGATGCAAACCGGTGACCTGATCGATTCATCCTATCGACTGGATGGCAAAGAACTGGAGAAGTATCGCGACAGTGCCGGTGAAGGTATTTTTCGTTTATCGGTCGGACTCGAAGATGCCAGTGATTTAATTACCGACCTGGAACGGGTATTGTAAATAATGCCAGCGCAGCCTGTATAGGAAATGGCTGAATTTATTCGGGCTCATTCGATCGCAGCCGCTATCTCCCGATTGACCTGCCAATAACCCGCCCCCTTATATTTCACCTGCTGACCAGTCCATGCATGCAATGCCGGCAGGGCGTGAAATGGAATCGATGCCAGGTAATGATGCTCGGCATGATACGGCATATTCCAGGCAAGGAAATTCACCAGCGGCACGGTATAGGTAGTGCGCGAGTTTTGCAGCATGTTGTCGCTCAGGTCGCAGCCACCGTGCTCGGCGAGCAGGAACAGGCGCAAAAACGGTTGACCGATTAACGATGGCAGTATCCAGTACCACCAGAACCAGGCATTACCGTAGATCAAACCAAATATCAAAATAACCAGGTAAGCGCCAAGATGCCAACGCGCCTCAGTTATAATTTCAGGATGGTCGCTTTCCTGCAGATAAGCTTCATCGACGACACCCATCGCATGTCGATAGATCGAGCAGATATTGCTGCGCCATAGCGGCAAGCCGCTGACATGTAATAACCAGGATCGCCGCGTATACGGCTTCTTATCGATCAGTTCGGGGTCGAGTTTCAGGTTTTGCGTGTGGCGATGATGGGCGTAATGGAAACCGCGAAAATACTGATAGGGCAGTAACTGTACAAATCCAATGCAGGCAGCGACGATGTTATTCAATCGACGCGTTTTGAAAGCGGTAAAATGGATAGTTTCGTGTAACGGCGCAAATAGAAACGTCAGGACGACCGCCTGCGCTAATAGTGCTGGTAGCAGCCACCCACTTCCGAGGGCCTGTGCAAGCGCGATCGTGGTGAGTGCCAGCAAGCCCAGATGACCCGCCAATTGCACCAGGCCTTTATAATCGGAGCGCTGGCCCAATTGATTAATTATTTCTTTATCGAGTATCGGATTATTGTCTTTGCTCATTAGCTTAAATGTTATCAGGAAATTTATTAACCTGGCCGCCTATCGATGATATTACAGGTAGTTATTTTGGAATTCACATGGATCAGTTACTTACTGGTCAAAATATAAATATTAACAGGATTAAATCTAGTTAAACAAGCGGATAACTCTCAACCACTTCGTACCGCACACCGCCCGAAATTGAAATCGATTCCACCAATACAAATCGATTCACCTGCCAATGCACCGGATCAAAATCTATAGGTTCAGGCGCCTCGATAATTTTACGTGCTACCGTCACATGCGGCGAAAAAGCACGCGCTTCCGGTTCGAATGCGCACTTGGCAATCTTCTGACCGAGGTTTTGATGCAGATCATACAAAGTTCGTGGCGCCTGTTGGCAACCGAACCAAAGCACTTTCGGTTTTTGGAAAAATCCCGAACAGCCTAGTATCAAATCAAATGGTCTAGAATTTACCAGCCTCGCTTGCGCTTCCAGACAATCGATTTCCGCTATCGAGGTATTGCCAACAAAATGCAAAGTCAGGTGCAGATTGTTATTCGCCACTAGTCTGCTTTTATTTTGATCCAAATTAAAACGGTTTAGGTTTTCGGCAATTTTAAGCCGGACCTCGTCATCCGGCCAAAGTGCAAAAAACAGCCTGGCATCTTTAACTGGCCGCATATGGTTTACTCGAGCACAATTTGCGGCACATATTCCTCCTGTAGAAATATCACCCGAATCCGCAGGTACGGGTATTTATTAACGATATTATGCCTCTAGTTGTTGAACCTCAATCTCGAATTAAGGACAAACTAAGTTATCGACACCTTGATTTTGGCGCAAGCCCAGATTAAAACGCAGTTGGGGCTAGCCCGTATATTGCACAAAGGCGGTAGCAACTTATGGCTTTTATTAATAAATTCAAATATTTAGGAGCAAAATCTGTGATATTTGAAAAATACAGTTTGTACCTGAACGAATTCAGGAAAATTCTGGCAGCTCCCGGCAAGCTGCTCCTGCGGTCGCCTAAAAGCGCCTACTTTTGGTGCTCTACCATCGGAACGCCGCATCGCTACATCCCTGTAGGCGATCTTGATCGATCCTCCTTGATCAGGGAACCTCTGAACTTCGTTCCCTTCGTGCAATATGCGGGCTAGCAATGGGTGACATGGTTTTAAAGTGCCCGCTAAGCTATTATGTAGTGCTCAATTTGTTACAGGAGTTCTCATTAAGCGACGGGCCGCGACTTCCTGAGTAGTCGATAATATTATTGAATATGATTACCACAAAGTACCTTAGAGAGAATAAAAAGTGAGCCAGCCAGCAATCAACATTGAAAATGCCGATAGAAGCGAAGTTGCCGATAAGAAGTATTTGAAGCATAGATCAATACTGGTAATCGACGACGAACACGGAATCCGAAATTTCCTCATAAAAGGGTTATCCAAATTTCTCGGTTTCATCGAATCGGCGGAGGACCTTGAAACCGCCGAGGCTTTACGCAAACGCTGTCATTTCGACCTGATCATAGCCGATATTAAACTACCCGGTGGTTCGGGCGTTGAATGGGTGCAGAGTCTGCGTGAATCGGGTTGCAATACACCGGTTATATTTATCACCGCTCACGCGCAGCTCGATATTGCCATAGAGGCGATTCGTGCCGGTGCCGCTGACTTCATTATCAAACCCTTCCGAATGGATCAAATACTAACCGCAGTTGATCGATGCATCGAAAGACAGGATATTACACGGGAGAATTTTGTTCTGCGTAGGCAGGTAGACCAAATTTATAACGGCTCCGGTATGATTGGCGAAAGTGTGTCTATAAGGAACCTGGGTGAAGTGATAAAGCGTGTTGCACCCATGCCTTCAACCATTTTGATCGATGGTGAGTCCGGTACCGGCAAGGAATTAGTCGCCAGAAGTATTCACCAGTTGAGCGGCAGGACAGGTATTTTCGTGCCGGTCAATTGCGGCGCAATGTCGGCAGAATTACTCGAAAGTGAACTGTTCGGTCATGTCAAAGGTGCGTTTACCGGCGCTCACCAGGGCCGCGAGGGATTATTCAGCTATGCCAACGGCGGCACTTTATTTCTCGACGAAATCGGGGAAATGCCACTGTCGATGCAGGCGCATTTGCTTCGCGTACTGGATGAAAAAAATATCAGACCGGTCGGCTCTAATCAGGAAGTTCCGGTCGATGTGCGTATTATTGCCGCTACCAATAGAAATTTGGAACAATGTGTGCGCGATGGTGAATTTCGCGAAGATTTGTTTTTTCGCCTCAATGTTTTAAACCTTCAGATATCGCCATTGCGCGAGCGAATAGAAGATCTTAAGGAATTGTCGGAATATTTCATCGATACTGTATCCGCTGGATTAGGTGTAAAACCATCGAGACTCAGCAACGAAGAACTGGCTTTTTTATCAGCTTACCAGTGGCCCGGCAATGTTCGCGAATTAAGAAATGTAATCGAACGCAGTCTCCTGCTCAACACCCCACCAAGCGAAGCGATCGGCGGCACAGTACAGGAAGCCTCGACCAGTGAAGCTCAGGAAACCAGCACGCTGTTAGTAGATATAGAAAGACATCATATTTTGAAGATATTAAATATCGAGAACGGTAATAAATCTGCCGCCGCTCGCCGATTAGGCGTGTCCAGAAAAACGCTAGATAGAAAAGTGACCGCCTGGGAAAACGCAACCTAGCCCACATCGATGGTCGCACTAACCAATATCATTAGCAAAATTCGAAACACGGTTCGATACAAGCTGCTGGTACTGGTTTTGTTCCCAATATTGCTGGTGATGCCTATTGCACTGGTATTGGCCATTTACTGGGGTGCAACTTTCGGTTACGAGCAACTCTATATCAAGGTAAACACCGATTTATCCGTGTCTCACGATGTATTCGAAAGAATTAAACGTGACTATTTAAATGCGCTGGGTAAAACCGCCGAATCTTTTGCTTTTAGAACCCAGTTATCATTAAGCAACACCGAATCAATTCAACAGCAGATTGCTGAACTGCAAAGGGAAAACTCATTTTCCTATATTCATCTGATCGACAAAAATGGCAGGTTGATTGACGGTTATAATATTGGCGCAAGCTCCAGGAATTCTCGTTATTCATCCGCACTAGATTTAGCAATAAATGGTGAAGCGTCGTCGGGGGTTGAAATATTTAGCGCCTCGGACCTGGATCACGATAATCTAGCCGAGCATGTACGACTGCCATTAATCGAAACCCCAAGAGCGCGTCCTACCGATAAAATAATCGAAGACCGCGGAATGATGATCAGGGCGCTATATCCGATCATCGATTCGGATGCCAAGGTGTTGGCAATCCTCGATGCAGGTGTACTACTCAATGCAAACTTCACATTTGTCGATGTCATCAGGGACCTGGTATATGGCCCCGGCAGTTTAAGAAGTGGCAGTATTGGCACTGTTACAGTATTTCTCGACGATGTGCGCATTACCACCAATGTGCCGATCAGACCGGGCGAAAGAGCTCTGGGTACCCGCGTATCAAATGAGGTCCGAACCAACGTTCTAGACCAGGGCAATACCTGGATTGCACGCGCGTTTGTGGTCAATGACTGGTATATATCATCCTACGAGCCCATTATCGACGTCGACGGCAACCGAGTCGGCATGCTTTACGCTGGATTTCTCGAAGCGCCCTTTCGCCAGGCATTGATCAATGCATTGATCGTCCTGGTTTTGCTGTTTTTCGCGCTGATGGGGCTGACCGCCCTGGTCGCTGTAAAGGGCGCCAAATCGATTTTTAAACCGCTGGAATTGATGAGTTCGGTGGTACACGCGACACGTAAGGGTGAAGAAAAAAGAATTGGTAAAATCATATCCAGGGATGAAATCGGTTCCCTCGCCAATGAATTTGACGCGATGCTGGACCTGCTTAACGAGCGTAAATTACTCATCCAGAACTGGGCTAACGAACTGGAGGAAAAGGTCGAAGAGCGAACCTCTGAATTAAAATTAAAAAATAAGGAACTGATCAACACCATCCAGGTTTTACGTAAAACCCGACAAAAACTGGTAATCGCTGAGAAATTGGCTGCGCTCGGCGAATTGACCGCAGGGGTCGCGCATGAAATCAATAACCCGACCGCTGTGATGCTCGGAAATCTCGATATTATTATTTCGGAAATGGGCTCGAGTCTGGAACCTGTGCAGGATGAGATAGATTTAATCGTCAATCAAATCTACCGCATCAAAGATATTACCAATAACCTGCTGCAATACGCCAAGCCCGACGCTTATGCCGGTTATATGAGTGAAATAGATGTCAACAGCGTTATCGAGGAGACCATAAAGCTGGTTCACCATTTACGTTCTGACCTGGGTTACAAAATAGACTTATCTCTAAAGTCTGACTTGTTGATCAATATCAACCAGCAGGAACTGCAACAAGTTCTGGTCAACCTGATCAGTAATGCGATTCATGCTCTTCCCAGGAAAGCTGGCCTGATAAGTATCACCACCAGTAACCGGCAGCAAAAAGGTGTGCAAATAGTCATCCGTGATAATGGTCATGGTATGGATGAGTATATTGTCAGCAAGGCATTCAACCCTTTCTATACCACCAAACATCAGGGCGAGGGAACAGGGCTGGGATTATCTATCAGTTATGGATTAATACGACGCTACGGTGGCAACATTGAGGTAACTTCAACCTTGAATGTAGGTACCGAATTTATTGTCTCGCTGTATTGTGTCCCGGTGATGATCGAGGACGAGGAAATGATCCAGGAGCAACTCGAAGAAATAGAAGCCAGCGCTATTGAGGCCTAGTAAATTTGTGATATTTTTGATAGACCTTTTTATACTCATCGAGATTCTCGATTAGCATTTCCTTATATTGAGATATAAAGAATTGCTGAGCCTTTTCCCCATCTTTTTCGTAATCTTCCAGGTTTTCTGCATGTTGCGATACGACGAAGGCATTGAATCTCGAGGCCGCAAACAATAGCGCCATACCTACATTTTCCGGGCTATTTTCTTCAGCCAGTTGATTCGCACTATCAATAAATGAATCGATCATTTGACGATAGATTACGTCTACTTCATCGTCGCTTAAGGTTTTCTCGGCCATTAAATTCAGGATACCCTGCGCCCAATCATCATTGAAGCTTTATTTCACCATCTATCACCAGATCAGAGCCCGGCGGGTCGATGTGCAATGTTACCGATACTTTAACCGTGTCGTGATCAGATAATGCCCCATTGCCCAGGCCTGATCTTACCGCTTGCTCAATTTCTCGTTGGGAGGTTATTCCGACTTTTTTCAGGAACTTACGAATTGACATGTTTAATTCATCTTCATCCACTATTTTTACCCCCTGGGGATTTCTGTCAGTACAGCTTGTTTGATTTAGAGGGTTACTAATATAACACGGGGAAATAGGTAGTAGTACTAACCCACTTTTTACGAAGGGAACGATATTCAGAGGAATATGGGGCTAAGCAGTACCTTCAACCAGGTGATTCGCAATCAATTCGGTTAAACCTACAATTTCGATATCCAATTCATTTTTTTCCACACCATCTGCCATTACCATCCTGCAGTTCGAACAGGCAGTAACTATCGTGTCTACGTTTATTTCATCCAACTGTGATTTTTTCCGATTAAATGCGATGAACTGCAATTTTTCTGCACGTTCATTGGTGCTCACACCGCCACCGCCTCCGCAGCACCAGTTCATCGCACCATGCTCGGTCATTTCGACAAAATTTTCTGCCAGCGGGTTGAGCAAATGTCGTGGTTGCGCCTCTACACCACCACGGCGGACTATCGAGCAGGGGTCATGGAAGGTTAGACGATCGGCTTCCTTGCCGGTCATTTTTATGCGTCCTTCACGCTGTAATTCATCAAGCAACTCAAGAATATGAACAACCTTAAACGGATAAGCCTTGCCAATAAAATTAGGTCCTTCCCACCGGAGAGCCGTGTAAGCATGACCGCACTCGGGACTAATTACATTTTTCACTTTGAGCTTTTCGGCGCCGGCCACTATGCGTTCTACCAGTTGTCCGGCAATTGCTTTATTACCGATTTGCAACCCCGCATTAGTCGCTTCGAAGGCTTCAGAACATAGGGTCCAACTGACCCTCGCATGGTGAAATATCCGCGTCAGTGCATCCAAATACTCGGGGTACATGACAATCTCCAACGAGGATAAAAGCGCCATATAGTTAGCCCCTTCCACATCGATCGGGACTTTTAATCCCGTATCTTTCTCAACATGTTTAACTTGAGCATTCAACGCAACCAGCTTAATGCCCATCGGACTGCCTGTATCGAGAGCTCTTTGGGTTACTTCTACCAATCCCTCTGGCGAGTAGTCGGCCGCAGCCAGCGCCTGTTTGACTTTAAAAATCATGCCAGCAATATCGACTCCGACAGGGCATACCATGCTGCACCGGCCACACATCGAGCAACCGTCGTAGACTAGTTCCTCCCAATTGGCGAGGTCTTCTTCGGTGAACGGGCTCATCAACCCTAATTTGGTCGCAAACTTCCCCCAGAATGTGTGTTCCGATCTCCAGATTTTGCGTAAAGGCTCGGTTTTGTAAATTGGCGTATAGCGCGGATCGTTGGTTTCCGTATAAAACAGGCAGGACTCGGCACATATACCGCAGTGTACGCAGCTTGAAAAAAATGATTTAACCTTGTAATCAATTTCTGCTCGTAAAACCTGTAAACCTTTTTCCAGTCTTTCACTCATTTGTCAGTTTTCTCGGATTTTTCCTGACTTTGTTCAGGTACAAACTGTATTTTTCCTTATTCATGACTTTCGTATCTAATTGTTTGAAATTAATTATAGATATCGTAAGTCGTTACCGCCTTCGTGCAATATGGGGCTAGGAGCCCACACCACGCCGTCCGAACCATGCGCCGGTAAATACCCGGCTGGGTATAAACGTAAAAGTATGCATCAGGCAACTAAACGGAAAATAAATCAGTAGCAGTTCGACACTGAAACGATGCAGTAATCGAAGTGCAGTAAATCCCTCGAGCAAAGTCAGGCAACCCGTCAACATCACCACAAAGGTCAAAATTGCAGCAATATGATCATCGAGCGTAGAAATAAGGCGGCTAACTAAATTTAGTATACGGCGTAACCACAACATGATTAAACCCAGAAAAGCAAACTGAGAGGCAACGATGAACGCCCAGTGCGGCATCGGAGTCCAGCCAAACCCCAAAAATTCCTCTTCAAGAAAAGACACATGCGGCGCAGCAAAAAATAATAATGCAAACAAACCGAGGTGAAACATATAACCAGCCACGACCTGCACATTGATCTGCGGTGCCATGTGTTTGTCGGGGATAAAACGGCTAAACAGGGTTTTTACAGCACCACTGGCAGCGGAATCTCGGGGTACCGATAAATCTATTTTTGTTTTACCAAATCCGATGCCTGCTAACTGCCAGACCACACCGATACTAAAAACAGCAAGGGAAAAATACCACAGCGGCCCATCAATAAAAGTTTCGATCATTTACCCTGCTCCGTCATCGCGTTTGCTAATTCACTGGCATCAGCCGCTGTTTTACCCTGTAACTTGGCATAGTTTTCTGCCGTGATGATCATATCATTTTCGTGACACTCCTTTGCCCAGCGGTCGTGATGGGCTTCGACCCAGCTAATATCGACATATCCGGTTTTCATGCCTTCAAGAGAACCCTCTGAACCCACCGAGCCCAGGTACATATGTCCTATAGATACTGCTATCAGAATGACGGCGCCACCCACATGGATGACATGAGACAATTCCATGATAATTCTCCCCTGGCCAAAATTGGGCGACACCAGGATGACACCACTCGCCGATATAACCAGGCCAACCAAAATCACCATCCAGTACCAGGTTTTTTCGCCCATATTGAAAAATCCACCTGTTACATGTGACTTACCGATCAGTCCCCCGCCTTTTAATAACCAGGTTAGATCACCTTTTTCATATATATTTCTTTTCACAAAACTGAACAGCATCATGAATAACGAGACGATAAAAATCGGACCCATTAAATTATGGCCCTCCTTGCTCGCCGATGCTAATAGAGAAAAAATTTCCTGCCCGAGAATCGGTATCAGAAATGTTCGACCTAACAATAAAGTTAAGCCGGTAATAGCCAGGAATAAAAATACCAGGGCCAGGGTCCAGTGCACTATCCTTTCGTAGTCGGTAAACCGATGCACCATGCGCCCCGACAGACCACCCTCGACACCGAGCTTTCCGCGAATCATATAAAACAGCAATAGCACCAGGGTAATTGCCACCAACGCGACAGTGCCATAAGACACCAGTTCGTTGACGCGGAATCTGGCCCACCGATCACCCTGCGAATTAATCAGTATATGGTTATCAACGCCCTTAATCTGACTGGTTCCTTCGAGTGAATTATCACGTTGCCGAATATCACGCCACAATTCACTGCCGGGATTTATCACTAAAACCCCTTCATATTTTTCATTCTCGACCGCAAAAGAAAACTGCGGCAATAATAAGAAAAGCAAGATTATTAAAGTAGAAACTCGTTTGGCGGGGAAACCGATTATTCGGTTAATGTCACGATTGACCACGAATCCATCCTTTATATTGACTGGTACCTCAAGGATAAAATAAGCACATGTTTTTTCAAGAATAATGTCAACTATTCTTGATCTCGAACAAGAAATTTATCCAGTAAGATTTTTACCGGGTCAGAAATGGGATAGAAATTTACCCTTGTGTGCAACCAGGATGTCCGAATCGATCCTCCTAACGCAATACTCTATACTGAATCGAAAGGAGACTTACCTATGATGCGGTATCGATGGACTCTTTTTGTATTGCATCGGCTTCGCTATCGCTTTGAGCCTGCTGCGAACCTTCACCTGCCGAATCCTTGACCTTCTCGTACCAGATATCATGGTGCTCTTTGGCCCAGTTAGTGTCGCAATAACCAGTCCGCATGATCTCGAATGAAGCCTCGGTTCCAATCGTACCCAAATAAATATGGCCGAACGAAGCTATAATCATGGCAGTCGCGGCTATGGTATGTATGAAGTGGTAAAACTCCATGGTTTCCCGGGTCTGCCCGAAAATGGGAAAATCCAGTACCAGACCGCTGACGATAATCGCTGAACCAACCAAAACCGCAATCCAGAACCAGCCTTTTTCTCCGGCATTAAATCGATCAGCACTCGCATGCCCTCCAAAAAGGCCACCACCTTTCATTATCCATTGCATATCAATTTTCGCTGCGAGCAGATTATCGCGTACGAATAGTATAAACAGGAATATCAGGGACACCGCGAAAGCCGGCCCAAGATAATCGTGCAGTGTTTTTGCGGTTACCGCAATATAGCTAAATCCATCCGAACCGAGCATTGGTATCAAAAATTTGCGTCCAAGCAATAAAATCAATCCTGTCAGTGCAAGCACAACAAACAGGATCGCGGTACACCAATGAGCCACTCGCTGATTCAGCGTAAAACGCAGGATTTTAACACCGGAACGACCGTCCGGCAGGATCATCTTGCCACGAAGTATTCTGAACACCAAAACACCGAACAAGCCGATAAATAAAGCGATACTGGCTTTCGGTATTAATTCCGCCATTCGGTACTGACGCCAGGATTCTCCGGAAATTCTGATCAAGACGTCGGCCCCGGTCGATTTCACCTGGCTAGTGCCGGTCAACGGGAATTCCCGCTGTCGCACATTGCGCCACAAATCACTAGCAGGGTTCTTCATTAGCACCCCATCGCCGCCATCATTCTTTGCCGCCTGTGACATCAGTGGAAAGGAGATGAATAAAAAAACTATCAACAGGGATAAGAATTTCAAGCTACGCTCCATTTTTTTAATGGGTTTCAATTAATCAGCCAATAAAATAAACCCCGATACTTCCCTGTATCGGTTTTATTTAGTTAAATGGAAAGGCCTTATAAACCACCTTCCCCGATGCTACCCTTTTTATTACGACCTTAACTTGGCGTTGTCGAAGGCCACACCCCAGTCAAGCACGCTTGCACCACGGTTAATTATCCGCTTCCTATATATATCTGAAAGTATGGCAGCGTCACCGGCCAGTAACGCCTTGGTCGAACACATTTCAGCACAAAGCGGCAACTTACCTTCTGACAGACGGTTGCGACCGTATTTCTTATACTCATCGGAACTGTGGTCTTCTTCAGGACCACCTGCACAAAATGTACACTTGTCCATTTTGCCACGCGACGAGAAAGCCGCTGCCTCGGGAAATTGCGGTGCGCAGAACGGACAGGCGTAAAAGCAGTATCCACAGCCGATACAAATGTCCTTGTCGTGTAACACCACTCCGTCAT
>Ga0255051_10000782_pt1 | contig 11541 bp, 12 predicted proteins | sample JV7_2_9_MG_FD_181719 | JGI IMG/M metagenome (GOLD analysis project Ga0255051, IMG submission 181719) | Seawater microbial communities from Jervis Inlet, British Columbia, Canada - JV7_2_9 | ecosystem: Environmental > Aquatic > Marine > Inlet | place: Canada: British Columbia | collected 2016-10-06
GAGGGTGTCATTAATGGAACTGACGATGCCCGAAAAGCCGTCAGGCAACGATATAAAAATGGTGCCGACTGGATCAAGATCACTGCAACCGGTGGAGTATTGAGTGTGGCAAAGAATGGTCAAAATCCGCAATTTACTCAAGACGAGGTTAATGAAATTGTAAAAACAGCCAAGGAATATGGTATGAAAGTGGCTGCGCACGCGCACGGTATTGAAGGGATGCAACGCGCTATTAGGGCTGGCGTAACCACTATAGAACACGGCTCATTGATGGACAAAGAGACTGCGGCTTTAATGAAAGAATACGGGACCTATTTGGTTCCTACTATTACTGCGGGTAGATATGTTGCAAAGAAAGCGAAGATCGATGGTTACTACCCGGCGATCGTTGTACCTAAGGCATTAGCAATTGGTTCCAAGATCCAGGACATGTATGGGATGGCCTATAAGGCAGGTGTAAATATCGCCTTTGGTACGGATGCCGGTGTATTTCCGCATGGCGAGAATGGAAAAGAGTTTGGATATATGGTGGAGATGGGAACCCCTCCTATGTTTGCCATACAATCTGCTACTATCACCAATGCTAAAATATTGGATATGGAAGAATCATTGGGACAACTGGAAACGGGCTTTTTAGCCGATATCGTTGCAGTGAATGAAGATCCTACCCAAAACATATATACGATGGAGGATGTGATATTTGTGATGAAGGAAGGTAAGGTCTATAAACAGTAGGTTAGATGTTATTATAGAGTAAAACCCCGGAAAGCTCCGGGGTTTTTATTAAGAAGTAGATTTGAAGGGACGAATTAAACTATCGTCACGCAGCTAAATTCTTCATAAACTTCGAAGGATATATTCCATAGGCAGATTTGAATTTTTTCGAAAAACTCTCGGCACTCTTAAAACCAAAGTCGAAGGCGATGGCCTCAATGGTGAATTTTTTCTTTTGAGGGTTGTTTTTTAATTCTTCCAGGGCGTTTTCTATTCGCAGATCGTTCAAATAATTCTTAAAGGACTTTCCCTTGGTGTGATTGATGATCTTTGATAGGTAACTACTATTGGTATCTAAGATCTTGGATAAAGAGTTTAAGTTTATACTTGTGCTCAAATATCCTTTCTGCTGTTCAAAAGCGTTCAATTTTAAAAGAACTACTTCCAGAATTTCCTTAGAAATTGGGATAACACATGGTTGCGACCTGGCAATATAAGTTGAACTGTTTCCAATTTTTCTGTTGAGTTTTTCTAATAAGATCTGATACTTTTTCTGTCTCTTCTGATGATAATTAATGAGCAGTATAGTAACTTCAGAAACTACCGTGATAAATAAATTATTAGATAGGTAACTGGACTCTTTGCTTAAAATAAAGACTTCTTTATCGAGAAATGATAAGGCAGAACTATTTACTGAAGGGATCGATGGTTTGTCCATAGCGTTAATTTTTAAACAAACTTATGGGCAAAATATTAAGATTTAGGTAATGCCGATAAAGGTTTACTACCGTGAAAATTGCTGTTAGACTAAGAACGCACCCACTTTTAGGCTTAGTTTAATACTAAATGGATGCTTTTTCGGTTTCCAGACTTCGATCCACTTTTTTTACCAAGCCCTGTAATACGTTACCGGGACCTACTTCTATAAACGTGTCGGCACCATCGGCGATCATGTTTTGAACACTTTGTGTCCATTTAACTGGGGCAGTTAACTGAGCGATCAGATTTTCTTTGATCTCTGAAGGATCCATCACCGCCGTCGCACTCACATTTTGATAAATGGGACATGCCGGGTCTGTAAATTGGGTGTTCTCGATCGCAGCTGCCAACTCTTCCCTTGCCGGTTCCATCAAAGGGCTGTGAAATGCGCCTCTTACAGGCAATAATAGCGCGCGTCTGGCTCCCGCCTCCTTGAGTGCTTCGCGGGCTGCATTTATTGCATCGACCTCTCCACTGATCACTAATTGTCCCGGACAGTTATAATTGGCGGCCACAACAATTCCCTTGGTTTTTGCGCATATTTTTTCAACTATATTATCATCCAACCCTAAAACAGCCGCCATTGTGGATGGTTCGATCTCACATGCTTTTTGCATGGCTTGCGCTCTCCGGGAAACCAATCTCAATCCATCGGTAAACGCCAGGGTCCTGTTTGCTACCAAGGCCGAAAATTCTCCTAAGGAGTGCCCGGCAACCATATCGGGTTGAAAAGTATCTCCCATCACTTCGGCTAAGATTGTGGAATGTAAAAATATCGCAGGCTGAGTTACGGCAGTTTCTTTCAATTGATCTGAAGTACCCTCGAACATTATTTTTGTTATGTCGAATCCTAAAACCTCATTCGCATGATCAAAGAGGTCTTTTGCTTTTGAAGAGCCTTCGTAAAGATCTTGCCCCATACCTGTGAATTGTGCTCCCTGACCGGGAAATAAATAGGCTTTCATCCGTTGCTGAATTTCGTTGGTTACTGAAATGCAAAAATATGCTTTTAATTTAAGAATACGACTTGACGATGTGCGCTACCTGCGACAAATAACCACTCCCAAATAAATTGAGATGTACCAAAAGGTAATACAGCTGCCATAGGGGGATACGAGACTCCCAATTTTCAGTAAGAGGAAATATCTCATCATAAATGGAAAATGTTTGAGCAGGAAAACCACCAAACAGTTGCATCATCGCCAGATCCATTTCCCTGGGGGCAAATGCAATTGCCGGATCTATCAATACAGGATCACTTTTTGAAGACACCAAATAGTTGCCGCTCCATAGATCCCCATGAATTAGCGAAGGAAGTTCCGTGGGAATTATTTCAGAAATATTTTTATAAAAGGAGTTGAGATCTGAAAAAGGATATCCGTGATCCCGGGCCAACGTAAACTGAGGCTCCAGGCGTTCATCAATGTAAAATTCAGAGGCCACATCATGAAGGTCATTCCGTTGGGGCAGGCTGCCTATATAATTGGAATGGTCGAGTCCAAACTTGCTATGGCTCGATCTATGAAGTTTTGCCAATTGTTCGGCGAAATCTGGCCAAAAACGATTTGAAGTGCCCCCCTGTTCGATATTTTCCAGCAGGAGGTAGGCCTGATCACCATCTGTTCCGCAGTTGATGATCTCAGGTATTTTAAAACTTTCTGAAGCTTTTAAAATAGACAAACCTTTCGCTTCGGCTTCGAACATCCCCGGGAATTTATCCCCTCGATTCAGTTTTATGACGAAATTTGATGTAGTACATTTCAGTAGGAAAACGTCGTTGATATCTCCGCCCGACAGACGTTTAACCTCCAGCAGTTCGAGGTTTTTTTGAGCTGCTATTTTTTGTAATAATGGAAACATATATTATTCTGTCAATACTTGAAACAGAGCTTATATCCGTACCCAGGTCTCATAGGTAAACCCATACGCATGACGTTCATCTTTTTCATGATGCTCCTCAAAGATCCTTTTCCAGTCTATTTCCGGAATTTCAGGAAAAAAAGTATCGGCTTCAAATGTACCCCGAACACGGGTCAATTCAATTCTATGAGCGATCTTTATCCCTAGTCTGTAAATTTCACCTCCGCCAATAATAAAAGGCTGTTCGTCGCCAGAGGCTTTCCGTAACGCTTCTTCCATAGAATGCACAATAACAGCACCCTCTTTTTGGTAATTTCTATTCTCAGTAATGACTATATGCGTACGATTGGGTAGTGGGTTGGGAAATGATTCGAACGTTTTCCTTCCCATAATAATGTGATGCCCTGTAGTAAGGTGTTTAAATCGTTTGAAATCATCGGGTAAGTGCCATACCAAGTTGTTGTCCTTACCTAATTCGTTGTTCTCACCCGCTGCGGCTATCATTGTGATCATCCTTCTTCCGGTGGGAATTGAAGAGGATCCTCGTTTTTTTTTACTTGTGCCTCCGCTGTAGCTTCATGCGACACGCGGTCGGCCACCCTAACTTCTTTAACTACCTGCTTTTTAATTTCAGCAATGCGTTCTTCCTGTTTGGTCTTTAGTTTTTCTATTTGACGGTTTTCCCAATCTTTGCCCATAAATTTGCTCATGATGAAAACATTCAGCAAATGGATCATAAATAATAATGCCCACAATAAAATAGCCCAGGCAAACCAGTTCTTGATGAAAAAGTCCTTACCGATCCCTAATACCGGGTTGATAATGATCAATAGGACAGAACCGGCCAGGAATAAAATAAAATGCTTCATCAACCACTTTTTTTGATTGACTCGTTTACGTGCGTAGTCGTATTGCTCCCTTTGTTCCGGGTCGATTCTTTCCGTTTCGTTAGTTTTTGAAAACATAGTTAGCTACTTTTAACCTACTTCGTGTTAGCTTGTTAAGACGCGATGTTCTTTAGTGTAAAAATACCATTTTTTCATCTTTTAGCCCAGTACTAAATGAAAGACTTTAAGGAACAGTTTCCTGTTACGGGTCAATATACTTATCTCAATACAGCTTCTTGCGGATTGCTTTCAAAGTCATTGGTGGAATGGAGAGAGGAGCACGATGAAAACTTACTGCATGGTGGTAGTATGTTCAGGGATCTGCATAAGGCACATATCCGGGAAATACGAAGAAGTGTTGGCCAATTTTTTTTTACTTCGGAAGAGAATGTCGCTTTGGTTCCGAATTTTTCCTTCGGCATGAACACTGTTCTGGATGGCCTGGTAAAAAGGCAAAAGGTTTTGCTTCTAAAAGGGGATTATCCGTCGGTCAACTGGCCGGTACAGAATCGTGATTTTGAGATCTACTATGCTGAAATTGACGAACACTTGGAGCAAAACATAGAAGCGGCTGTTGAAAAATATCGCCCCGATATATTTGCATTCAGTGTAGTTCAGTACATAAGTGGAATCTCGATCGACCTCGATTTTCTGAATCAGTTAAAGAAAGAATATCCCGATTTATTACTTATTGCCGATGCGACTCAGTTTTTTGGAACTACTAACTTTAATTTTGAAGAGAATGCGATCGATGTTATGGGTGCGAGTTCTTACAAATGGATGTTGGCAGGATATGGTAACGGGTTCTTTCTCATAAAACAGGAAGCTCAACAAAAGATCTCACCAATAACTATAGGGTTGAATTCGGCAGATGCAACTTTCGATAAAACAAAGGAAATTGAATTTGTGGGACGTCTTGAACCCGGACATCAGGATACTTTAAATTATGGGAGTTTAGGGGAGTCGATACGATTTTTGCAAGAATTGGGTAAAGATACCATCGAAGAACATATATCTTCTATCAATGAAAATGCGAAAAGAGAATTCACAAAACTCGGGCTACTGGATAGTGTCGTTTTAAATAGAGCGTCGCACTCGTGTATCTATAATATCAAAGGGGGTGGAGCACTATTTCAGAAGTTAAAAGAAAACAACATTATAGGTTCTTTGCGAGCTAAAGGAATTCGCCTTAGCTTTCATTTTTATAATTCGGAAAAGGACCTGGAAAAGTTGCTTGCTCTTCTGTACTGAATGCCGTAAACAAATGCTACAAAGTGTGATTATAAAGGCCTTATCTCCCTGTTTTGAAGGTAATGGGGATAGTATATTTAAGAGCTGTGGGCTTTCCTCCCAGCAAGCCGGGCCTGGCCATTTTTGGTATGGAACTAACATTTTTTCTGGCGGCGTCCCGTAACAATTTTGTACCGCCGGTTATACTTTCAATTTCCACTTTTCCCAGCTCATTGACGATCATTTCAACGATCACTTTTCCCTGTTCGTTTCTATTATAGGCTTCGGTAGGGTACTTGAAATTTTTACCGATATGTTGAGCCAATTTTTGCTTAAAACAATCATTTATTGCAATACCTGTTTTGCCTTCACATCCGGGCCATACCGGTGCAATTTCTTTTAAGGTAACCGTGGTTTTATTTATACTTCCCCATTCCTCTTGAGAAAAACCAATTGTGGGAATGAGCAAAATGACAATTAAAAGTAATTTTTTCATAAGTAAATTTTAAAATCACACCGCAACCGCTCCTTTGATATGGGGATGTGGATGATAGTTGACAAGGGTAAAATCATCAAAATTGAAGTCAAATATATCTTTTACTTCCGGATTAAGCAACATTTTAGGTAATGGACGTGTTTCTCTTGACAATTGCAGCTCTATTTGCTCATAATGGTTGCTGTAAATATGGGCATCACCAAAGGTATGGATAAAATCTCCCGGTTGATAACCACAAACCTGTGCCATCATCATGGTGAATAGGGCATATGAGGCAATATTAAAAGGGACGCCCAAGAATATATCTGCACTGCGTTGGTAGAGTTGGCAAGATAGTTTTCCATCGGCTACATAAAACTGAAAGAAAGCATGGCATGGAGGTAAAGCCGCCTTTCCATTGGCTACATTTTCTGAGAACGGTTTTGAAGTATCCGGCATCACACCTGGATTCCAGGCGCTGACCAACATTCGACGACTATCGGGATTATTTTTTAAGGTGTGAATAATATCGGAGATCTGATCGATCTCTTCACTATTCCAATTTCGCCATTGGTGTCCATACACCGGTCCCAGGTTTCCGTTATCATCTGCCCAGGCGTTCCAAATGCGCACTCCATTTTCCTGAAGGTATTTTATATTGGTGTCACCATTCAGAAACCATAATAATTCGTAAATAATGGATTTTAAATGTAATTTTTTGGTAGTGACCATCGGAAATCCTTCGCTGAGGTCAAAACGTAATTGGTGTCCAAAAACACTTTTTGTGCCCGTCCCGGTGCGGTCACTTTTCTCATTACCGAAATCAATTACATGTTTTATTAGGTCGTGATATTGCTTCATCTTCAATCAGAATTAGTTGGCTAAAAGTAAAAAACAAGAGGTAGTTAGAAAACTTGAATTGAAGAGTTTTATTATAAGTTATCAACCACCTTTAATGCTTATCCAATGATCATTCCCGCAATTGTTGCGGAGATAAGAGAAGCAATGGAACCTCCGAGTAATGCTCTCATCCCAAATTTGGACAATAATTTTCGTTGTCCGGGAGCCAAAGACCCTATACCGCCTATTTGGATACCTATTGAGGCAAAGTTGGCAAAACCACATAGCATATAAGTGGCCATGATAATGGATTTTTCATAACTAAGATGCATGGCGTTAGAGACATTCTTTAGATCGGCCAATTGTATATAGCCAATGAACTCACTGGCAACCAATTTGATTCCGAGCAATTGCCCCATGAGCATCATATCTTCTTGTTGGACTCCAATAAGCCACATGAGTGGGGAGAAAACAGTACCTAAAACAGCTTCCAGGGATAAAGTCGAATAAGCACTATTTGATGCCACCCAGGCATTGAACGAAGTGATATCACCTAGCCATCCAAGGATCCCATTTGCCATAGCTATAAAAGCGACAAAAACCAATAACATAGCCCCTACATTTACGGCAAGCCGTAAGCCTTCGGTGGTTCCGTTAGCAATAGCATCGAGTAAGTTAGATCCAATTTTGTCGGACGATATTTTTACATCGGTATTGACTGCTTCTGTTTGTGGATATAATATTTTTGAAATAACGATGGCCCCGGGAGCGGCCATCACAGATGCCGTTAATAAATGCTTAGCAAATACGAGTCTCATTTCCGGATCATCTCCCCCCAGAAACCCAATATATGCGGCCAATACGGCTCCGGCTACTGTAGCCATCCCACCGATCATAACCAGGAGCATTTCAGATTTGTTCATCTTTTCCAGGTAGGCTTTGATCAATAATGGAGCTTCCGTTTGCCCTAAAAAGATATTTCCTGCCACACTTAAACTTTCGGCTCCTGATATTTTCAATAGTTTGGTTAGCAACCACCCAAATCCCTTTACGATTTTTTGAATAATACCCAAATAGAAGAGTACGGAAGTTAGGGCCGAGAAGAACAGGATAGTGGGTAATACCTGAAATGCAAAAATAAAACCGTACGAATTAATATCCATCACTCCACTGAACAAAAATTCACTCCCCGATCGCGTAAAATTCAGGACGCTAACAAAGACTTTTCCAACGCCTTCAAAGATGGCTTGAATAAAAGGGACCTTTAGCACTCCAATAGCGATAATAAGTTGAAAACCCAAGCCAATTCCGGCAGTTCTCCAATTGATCGCTTTTCTATTTGCACTGAACAAAAATGCAATAAAAATGAGCGTGATCATTCCCAATAATCCTCTCCAAATACTGTTCAATGAGAGTCCCTGACTAGGGATCACTTGATCTATTGTAATGTCCTCCGCCAAATATTCCGAATGCGCTCTTGAAACATATGTCAGCACCACATTCCCATCCTTTAGTTGTAGTAATGAGTCAGATTCAGTTGTTATCTCATAGTAGATCTCAACTGCGGTTGGAACCTTTTGTTTGAAAAGAAGAAGATCGTTGTTCTGCAGCCAAAAACCCTCGTGATATGTATCGCTGAGAATGGAAGCATATGTACCGTTCGACTGCAATGAAAGAAATTCTTTTCCTCTAACAATGTCTAAACTAACTCGTAAACTATCCGGGTGCTCTTCGTAAACATCATGGGACAAAAGTTGCCAATGATCAATTTTAGTGTCCTTAAGGTCTTTGAGGTCATTCTGTGATGAAATGAAACTATACCTGACATTATTTTCAGAAAGAACAAGAGTACTATCTGTAAGTTCGTCAATGTGGTAGCGGCGTATGGTATCCTTTGGTTTTGAATAGAAAAGTACTAATAGGTTGTTCTGATAGATATAATCTCCCGATGCTTTCAGATTGGCTTTGGCTTCAAGCGAATAATTAAATACTCCGTTATTGAGATCGAATCGATCGGATTCAGAATTGATCGGGAAAAGAGACTCCCCTTCGAGGGTTTCAACAATCGAAAAAAGCCAATTCTTTTCAATATTCTGACCGGTAACAATTCCGAAGGAGGCACAAAAAATCAGGAGGAATAAATAGTTGCGCATATACTATTTTCGTTTTGAAATTTCGTCCCGGATCGCTGCAGCTTTTTCGTAGTTTTCTTGTGCAACGGCCTTATCGAGGAGTTTTTTGAGTTCTTTTAAAGTGTGTTTGCTGTAATCTTCTGAGACAAGTTTGACGGCCTCTTTGTCTTCGCCGGTAATTAACTCTTCAATAACCGCTTCTTGTTCTCCTGAAGTGTCCTTATCTTTAGGCGGTGTTTTTAAGTATATTCCTGCTTTATCCAGAATGTTTTTGTAGGTAAATATGGGTGCTTTGAATCGTAATGCCAAAGCTATAGCATCGCTAGTGCGCGCGTCAATAATTTCTTCTATCTGGTCTCGTTCACAAATAATACTGCTGTAAAAAACACCATCTACCAATTTGTGGATGATCACCTGCTTTACGACTATTTCGAATCGATCGGAAAAATTCTTAAACAAGTCATGTGTGAGAGGTCTCGGGGGTTTGATCTCCTTTTCCAACGCGATGGCAATCGACTGTGCTTCAAAAGCTCCAATCACTATGGGCAATTTTCTATCACCGTCTTCCTCACTTAAAATGAGAGCATAGGCCCCATTTTGAGTTTGACTGTAGGATATTCCTTTTATGTTTAATCGAACAAGGCTCATTTAAAATAGATGATTCATATTTCGAATTAAAAAAGGCTGTCAAAACAAGGGTTATTTCTTAATTATACAGCCCTTTTTCAAAGTACAAAATACTAAATTTTATGCGTTTTGAGCTTTAAACTCTTTTAATTTTTGAGTGAATTGTGGTACAACTTCAAATGCATCACCCACGATACCGTAGTCTGCTGCTTTGAAGAACGGGGCTTCAGGGTCATTATTGATAACTACTTTTACCTTCGACGCATTAATTCCTGCCAAATGTTGGATCGCTCCACTAATTCCGATAGCGATATACAGATTAGAGGCAACGGGTTTTCCGGTTTGTCCCACATGCTCGCTGTGTGGTCTCCATCCCATATCACTAACGGGTTTTGAACACGCTATAGCAGCACCCAATGTTTCGACAAGATCCTCGATCATTCCCCAATTTTCCGGGCCTTTCAATCCACGGCCACCGGAAACAACGATCTCGGCATCTGCGATAGTAACTTTATCGGTTGCTCGATCTACAGATAATATTGCAATACCTCCGGTATCCACCGTAGGTGAAAAACTTTCTACTGTGGCGGAAGTCGGGTTTTCTTTTACACCATAAGTATTTTTAGCCAATCCGATCACTTTTACTTCGGTCATAAATTCGGTCACCGAAAAAGCTTTATTGGTGAAAACATTGTGTTTCACTTTCAACGGAGAAGTACTTTCGGGAAGTTGAGTCACATTAGGGACATAACCAGCTTCCAGGCTCACAGCGACCAGAGGAGCCATAAATTTACTGTTGGCGCTGGAAGTCAACACGACTACACTTGAGCGTTCGGCTTTTGCCGCCTGCGCTACGACGTCTGCGTACCCTTCAGCGCTGAATTTATCCAGATCTACATTTTTTACGTCCAAAACTTTGGAAGCTCCATAAGTTCCAAGTTCAGATGCATCACCACTGTTAATTGCAATGGCTGTAACGGTTGTTCCCATCATTTCAGCAATTCCATGGCCGTAAGCAACGGCTTCCTGAGCAATTTTCTTAAATTTTCCTCCTTCAGATTCTGTATATACTAGTATTGACATATTTCTTTAAAAATTTAATAAGATCCCGAGATGAGCTCGGGATAATTCAATCTTCGATTAAATTACTTTAGCTTCGTTGTGTAATAAGTTAATAAGGTCATCGACGTTGTCAACCAATTTTACCGCTCCTCTTGGTGCGGGTTTTTCAAATTGTGTGGCTTGGGTTTCGGCGGTAACATTCACAGGTTCATTAACATGTAATGGTTTGGATCTGGCCTGCATTATTCCTCGCATGTTAGGAATGCGAAGATCACTTTCCTGTACTAAACCTTTTTGTCCACCAATAATTAATGGAAGGCCGGTTTCTAAGGTTTCTTTCCCTCCATCGATCTCTCTTACTGCCGTTGCTTTGTCGCCCTCAACTTCCAGACCGATACAGGTGTTTATAAAATTGGCTCCAATTAATTTGGCTATCATACCCGGAACCATTCCTCCATTATAATCAATAGATTCGCGACCGCCTATCACCAGATCATAAGCCCCTTCTTTCACAACATAGGCTAACTGTTTGGCCACCGAATAACCGTCGGTTGCAGGAGTATTTACTCTAATAGCTTCATCTGCTCCAATAGCAAGTGCTTTACGTAAGGTTGGCTCGGTTTCAGGACCACCCACGTTGGCGACATGTACTATGGCAGCTTGTTTTTCTTTGAACCACATGGCACGGGTCAAACCAAATTCATCGTTGGGGTTGATCACAAATTGAACTCCATTTGTGTCGAATTTTGTGTCTCCGTCGGTAAAATTGATCTTTGAGGTAGTGTCCGGTACGTGACTTATACACACTAATATTTTCATCTGCAGTTATATTTTGAATTGTAATTTTTTCGGGTCAATCCTACAGCAAAAAAGTGTTGGATTACTGGGGCACGAAGATACAATTATAATCTGAATTTTCCTATGCACGCATAGTATTATTTCCTAGACAATTCTA
>Ga0255051_10000784_pt1 | contig 11519 bp, 14 predicted proteins | sample JV7_2_9_MG_FD_181719 | JGI IMG/M metagenome (GOLD analysis project Ga0255051, IMG submission 181719) | Seawater microbial communities from Jervis Inlet, British Columbia, Canada - JV7_2_9 | ecosystem: Environmental > Aquatic > Marine > Inlet | place: Canada: British Columbia | collected 2016-10-06
CCATGGATGGACGGTAGTAGAGCAATGCAGGAGCAATTGCCGAGGATGCGAGTTGAAGCGTGCCAGCCTAAATCGGTTCATTTCCAGGAAGCCGAAGGCCGCACGATTGGGCTGCCCTTTCCTTGGTGACTTCCTTTGGGCAAGCAAAGGAAGTCACTAGAGCACTTACTCACTATTTGCTACGGAGTAGTAAGAGTAGGCGTGTGCGAAATACAGTTGATTAAATTAAAATTTACCAAATCGTGATAGCTTATGGCCTGGCACAGGCCCCATAAACCCTACCCTAACTCCACAATTTCAAAATCATGCGTAATCTCCGCTGTCTTCCCCAACATTATTGACGCAGAGCAATACTTCTCGGCCGACAGGTTAACTGCCTTCTCGACTTTGGCTGGATCCAGACCATTACCACTAACGATAAAATGTATATGAATGCGGGTAAAAACCTTCGGGACCTCTTCCGCTCGATCTGAATCGACCTCGACTTCGCAGTCGACAATCGCCTGACGTGATTTTTTCAAAATCGACACTACATCGAATGCTGTGCAACCACCAACCCCGAGTAATAACATCTCCATCGGCCGGATACCCAGATCGCGTCCACCGTGTTCTGGAGCGCCATCCATGACCACCGAGTGACCGCTACCCGATTCACCGACAAAAGTCATATTATCCAACCACTTAATCCTGCATTTCATTGATGCTTACCTATTTAATGTTGTCACAGAAAAATTGTGATATGTTACGTTGAATGAAAAATATGAAAACAAAATACTAACGATGTCCGTTAAGCCTGAAACCACACTTATACCACGTGAAAATCCCGCTCTGGATAGATTTTTACATCACTGCCATATAAAAAAGTATGCTGTGCGTAGTACTATCATTCACGCTGGGGACGAGTCCGAGACGCTGCACTATATCATCGACGGTTCTGTCAGCGTAGTGATAGAGGATTCCGATAGCAATGAAATCATACTCGCCTATCTTAATTCCGGGGACTTTTTCGGTGAAATGGGTCTGTTTGATGCCAATGTCAGACGCAGTGCCTGGATTAAAACACGAACTGCCTGTGAAGTTGCCGAAATTCATTACAGCCAGTTCATGATATTAGCCAGGGAAACACCGGAAATTTTGTTTCAGTTATCTTCCCAGCTCGCCAGTCGGTTGCGTAAAACCAGCCGAAAAGTCAGTAACCTCGCATTCATGGACGTCACCGGACGAGTCGCACGGACCCTGCTCGATCTTGCTCGCGAACCCGATTCAATTACACATCCTGACGGCATGCAAATAAAAATAACACGCCAGGAAATTGCCAAAATAGTCGGCTGCTCACGTGAGATGGCAGGCCGCGTGATGAAAACCCTGGAAGAAGACAGACTGATTACAGCTCACGGCAAAACAGTTGTAGTTTTCGGCACCCGATAGTAAGCCTCAACATCGGATTTACCTGAAAATTTATTCAGGCGAAAAACAAGGCCTGCAATTCTGTACCGGGATCTTCAGCGCGCATAAATGCCTCGCCTACGAGAAAACTGTTGACACCGTGATCACGCATTAAGCGCACGTCCTCACTGCTATGTATGCCACTTTCAGTGACTACCAGACAGGACTCGGGAATTTGCTGAAGCAAATCCAGAGTAGTCGACAGACTGGTTTCGAAGGTATGCAGATTGCGATTGTTAATGCCAAGTATATCCAGGCCGAGATACATGGCTCGCTCAAGTTCGCGCGGGTTATGCACCTCGACCAGCGTGTCCATACCAAGCTCGCTGGATAAGCGGTACAGGTCTTTCAACACCCTGTCTTCGAGTGCCGATACAATTAATAATATGCAATCGGCACCAAGCGCCCTCGACTCATACACTTGATATGGGTCAATAATAAAATCCTTGCGAATCACCGGTAGCAGACAGGCGTTTCGAGCGGCAACCAGATAGCGGTCATGACCCTGAAAAAAATCCCGGTCAGTGAGTATAGAAATACAGGCAGCACCTCCCTTCACATAGGACTCGGCAATTTGCACCGGATCGAAGTCTTTGCGTATCACACCTTTGCTCGGCGAGGCTTTTTTAATCTCAGCTATCACCGCTGATAACCCACTGGCCTGTTTGTCGAGTAATGATTGGATAAACCCACGCGTGGCCGAAGCCGCCTTGATTTGCTGTCGAAGTTGATCAAGCGAATACTGTTGCTTAGCGACCGCAATTTCTTCGAATTTACGCTGCAGAATCCGATTGAGGATATCGGGCCTCGACTCAGCCATCACGGTTTCGTTTTTGCAACCAGGTTGGCCAGTACAGCCGCTGCCCTGCCACCGGCGATGGCGGCTTTAGCCTTTTCAATACCATCCGCCAGGGATTCTGCGACACCGGAAACATAGATAGCCGCACCGGCATTCATGCTGACGATATCTAACGCCGGGCCAGGTTTATTAGCCAGCACCGATTGAATCATCGCCAGGCTTTGTTCGACGCCGTCTACTCTTAAGGCACTGGAGTCAGCGATTTCGATATCAAAGTCGCCGGGTGAGATTGTATAGCGAGATACTTCACCGTCCTTCAGTTCAGCGACACTGGTTTTTGCCGAAATACTGATTTCATCCATGCCATCCTCTGCGTGCACCACCATCACGTGGCGACTGCCGAGCTGTTTTAGCACATGTGCGAGCGGTTCGATCAGTTCGCCATCGAATACGCCAATCACCTGATTGGGCGCACCGGCCGGATTGGTCAAAGGACCTAATACATTGAATATAGTGCGCACCGCCATTTCTTTGCGCGGTCCGATTGCGTGGCGCATGGCGCTATGGTGCTTCTGCGCGAACATAAAGCCGACACCGACTTCTTCGATACAGGCGCCTACCTGTTGTGGATCAATATCCAGATTAACCCCGGCCGCTTCGAGCACATCGGCGCTACCCGACTTACTGGAGACTGATCGATTACCATGTTTTGCCACCTGTGCGCCGGCTCCAGCGGCAACAATCGCACTCGCGGTAGATATGTTGAAGCTACCCGAGGCATCACCGCCAGTGCCACAGGTATCAACCAGGTGTTTGGCATCAACATTGACACGTGTCGAAAGTTCGCGCATCACAGTAGCCGCGGCGCTGATTTCGTCAATACTTTCGCCTTTCATGCGCAAACCAACTAGAAATCCACCAATCTGCGCGGGCGTACATTCACCGGTCATAATCTGCTGCATTACCGTGGTCATATCCTCCCTGCCAAGGTCCTGCCCTGCAATCACCGTTTTTATCGCTGTTTGAATATCCATTGTTCCCCCAATAAAATCATTAGAAAACTCTACATTTTGCGGCGTTTCACATATTCAAAAAATTGCGCAGCAGATCGTGTCCGTGCTCGGTCAATATCGACTCGGGGTGAAACTGCACGCCCTCGATAGCCATTTCCTTGTGACGAACGCCCATAATTTCATCAACACTGCCATCGTTATTCTCGGTCCAGGCGGTTAACTCAAGGCAATCCGGTAAGCTCTTTTTATCAATTACCAGCGAATGATAACGCGTTGCTTCGAATGTATCAGCCAACCCTGAAAATACCCCTACACCTGTATGCTTCACCATCGATGTTTTACCATGCATGATTTTGCTGGCATGAATAATTGTTCCACCGAATACCTGGCCGATGCACTGATGTCCCAGGCAAACACCGAGGATCGGCTTAGCCCCGGCCAGGGCTTCAATTGCGGCCATCGAAACACCCGCTTCGTTCGGTGTACAGGGACCAGGCGACACCATGATATGACTGGCGTCGCTATTGAGAATTTGATCGACGCTGATCTGATCGTTACGAACCACCTTGATCGCCGCACCTAACTCACCCAGATATTGCACCAGGTTGTAGGTAAATGAGTCATAGTTGTCTATCATTAATACCTTCATGACAAAGACTCCTGATCTTCGGCGCAAGGATCTCTTGCTGGCAATCCCGATTCGGCCAGCGCTACGGCCCTAAAAATAGCGCGCGCCTTGCTCATGGTTTCGATCCATTCTTTTTCGGGTACCGAATCATATACGATGCCGGCGCCTGCCTGAATATAGAGCTGCTCGTCCTTAATCACCGCGGTACGAATTGCAATTGCGGTATCCATATTTCCACTCCAGGATATATATCCCACAGCGCCGGAGTAAATGCCGCGTTTGACAGGTTCGAGCTCATCAATTATTTCCATGGCGCGAATCTTTGGCGCACCGGAAACCGTTCCGGCCGGAAAGGTCGCGCGTAGTACATCCATCGCCGACATGTCAGGCCTCAACTTACCTTCTACATTCGAAACAATGTGCATGACATGCGAATATCGCTCAACAATCATTTTTTCGGTCAGTTCCACACTACCGATTTGACTCACCCTGCCGGCATCGTTTCGACCCAGATCGATTAGCATCAGGTGTTCGGCGAGTTCTTTAGGATCGGCGAGTAATTCTTTCTCCAGAGCCAAATCACTGGTCCTGTTCTTACCTCGCGGGCGTGTACCAGCAATCGGACGCACCGTAACCGCACCGTCTTCCAGACGTACCAGGATTTCAGGTGACGACCCAACCACATAATGATCGTCCATGTTTAGGTAATACATATAGGGAGACGGATTAAGGCTGCGCAATGCACGATATAAATCGATCGGCTTTTGCTTGAACGGAATCGATAATCGCTGCGACAACACGATTTGCATGGCGTCGCCATCGATGATGTATTGCCTGGCTTTTTCAACTGCAGCCTTGAATTCTTCACGGGTAAATTCAGAAGTAAAATCGTCTTCCTTGACTACCTGCGACGCTGCTCTGGGCTGCCTGACCAACCGCGTCTTATTAAGCCTTTGCTCAAGTTGCTCTAAACGTCGCTGACCCGCTTTCCAGGCCTGCTCCTCCGCCGGATCGACATGCACGACGATGAACATGCGAGATGCCAGGTTGTCATACACCACCAGTTCGTCGCTCAGCATTAGCAGGATATCTGGTGTCTCATGTTTGTCTGGATTAGGGCAGTCAGCCAGCTTTGCTTCGATATAGCGGATCGTATCGTAAGCAAAATAACCCACCAGTCCGCCGTGAAATTTGGGCAGGCATTCAGCCTCGGCAACCTTGAAGAAATTCAGATAGTCTTCGATATATTGCAGAGGATCGGCGGTTTCTTCTTCGGTGACAATTTCGCCATCGACTTCAAGCATGGCTCGATGGCCGAATACTTTCAGTCGCTTGTTGCAAGCCAGTCCAATGATCGAATATCGCCCCCATTTTTCACCTCCTTGTACTGATTCAAACAGGTAGGAGTAAGGTTCGTCCGCAAGCTTCAGGTAAGTACTGAGTGGTGTATCCAGATCGGCGAATACTTCGCGTACCAGTGGGATGCGGTTATATTCGTGCTTTATCTGATTGAACTGCTTAAGATTCATGGGAATAACTCAAAACGGGTTAACAAAGGTACAACGGAACAACAGTGTGGGATCACCATCGCCAGTAAATATTGTCTACCTTGTTATGTTTGAGTATTTGAATCATTAGATTATTGAGCGTCTGTTAAATTATATCTTCGAGTTCAACCATGGAATCTATCACAGCATCCGGCCCATATCTACGAATATCTTCACCATGGTTATAGCCATAGCTGGTACAGATAATCTGGAAACCTGCTGCTCTCGCAGCTCGCACGTCATTACTCGAATCACCCAACATCAATGACTGTTGTGGGTCGACCTGCATTCGTTGTGCAGCGGTTAACAACGGCATTGGATCGGGCTTCATTTTAGGCGTGTCATCACCGCAAATAATCACCTCAAAATAATCACCTATGCCTAATTCATGTAACAACGGATGGGTAAATTCAGCAGCCTTGTTGGTGACGCAGCCCATGCGATAAGCACGGCCCTGCATGTAATCCAGACCCTGTTTCACGCCCCCGTAGAGGTGGCTACGCTTTGAATTATTCTCCGCGTAATGCGATTTAAATAGCGGTAAAGCACGTTGATACAGGGCCTCGTCCGGATCACCATCAAACGCATTGGTCAATGCTCGCTTGACCAGACGTTGAATACCATTACCAACCCACTGCCGTACCTTTGCTTCACCGCGCACCGGCATGTCGAGGTCTGTTAACATCTGATCGATACTAAAGGCCAGATCGGGCACGCTGTCTACCATCGTGCCATCGATGTCGATTAGCACCATTTCGGGAGTTTTGATTAGCTTCAAACTGCCCCGACCGTGTCCAGTGCGCTCCTCATCTTCGCCACGATGCTGTTGTAACGGTTGTCATCACTATCACTGCCAAGGCCGAAAATGCCCGAGCCTGCAACAAAGGTATCGGCTCCCGCGGCTGCTATTTCGGCGATATTATCAACCTTAACACCACCATCGACTTCGAGCCTGATATCGAGTCCCGAGGCATCGATGATTTGCCGCACCTGGCGTAATTTATCCAACGTGGATGGAATGAAACTTTGCCCGCCGAATCCCGGGTTGACCGACATCAGCAAAATCATGTCAACCTTGTCGATCACGTAATCGAGATAAGATAGCGGCGTCGCTGGATTAAATACCAGTCCCGAACGGCATCCGCATTCCCGAATCAGGCCCAGGCTGCGGTCGATGTGGCCTGAAGCTTCCGGGTGAAAAGTGATATAACTGGCGCCGGCTTTGGCAAAATCAGGAATGATACGATCTACCGGCTTGACCATTAGGTGGACATCGATAGGCGCACTGACACCGTGATTTCGCAGTGCTTCGCAAACCAGGGGGCCGATGGTCAAATTCGGTACATAGTGATTGTCCATCACATCGAAATGGACGATGTCCGCACCCGAGGCTATGACATTATCGACTTCTTCGCCCAGCTTCGCGAAGTTGGCAGAAAGAATCGATGGCGCTAGTTTGTAATCCGGCATGAATACTCCATGGTTAGGACAAATTTCGCTGGCAATGTACACCAAAACCGGTCCTATTTCAGCTCGAATTACGTTTCCTATTCCGAAATACCCGCAAGCTATTGCAAAGGGGATAGGTACTGCACAAAATGCTTTTGGTGTATCCAGGTAGAATACCTGTTCATAAAAGTACCGGGAATAAAAAAACCGACTAAAGTCGGCTTTTTTATTCTCGTTCTGTTTGCTTACTTCAAGCTACCGATATAATCGGCAAGATTTTTAATATCGGCATCGCTAAGACCGGCAGCCATCGCATTCATGGTCGGGTCTTTACGTGCACCACTGCGAAAATCGGTAAGACTCTTACTCGTGAATTCGGCACTCTTGCCTTTCAGCGAAGGATAAGTAGGAACAACACTTACTCCACCAGCACCATGGCAGCCAATGCAACCTCTAGCGGCAAAGGCAGATTTACCAGCCGCTGCATCGGCAAAAACCGAACCACTCAAAGCTAATGCCAATAAACAGACTAATGCTGCAACAAACTTCATAACTTCAAACTCCCAGGTAGCAAAAAACGGCGAGTCAATAGATAATATCAACAGGCAGCGATAAAAATTTCGCGCCATTGTGGCAAAGCCATTCACCGATGTAAAGGTTAGCAGACGCAGCTTAATCAGTGCTGAATATATGATTAATCCAAAAGACTATAATAAAAAGATCAGGCAGGACCTGAAAATTTGCTCGAAGGCTGACAACCATTCGTTGACTTTTTATACCACCTGGGGACTGTTCTCTCCACGCACAATCGACGATGGCTCGCAAATGCTCCTCGACTATCTCGACATCGCCGCCGATGACGACTGCCTCGACCTGGGATGTGGATATGGCGTGCTCGGATTATGTATGGCCAAATCAGCACCAGCTGGACACACCCTGCTGGTCGATAAGGATTTTGTCGCAGTTGAATACTCGGAAAATAATCGACTATTGAATAAAATCGACAATGCCAGTTGACTGTTGAGCAATGGTTTCGATCAGATTCCCAAACAGCAATTCGATTTGATCGTTTCTAATATCCCCGCCAAGGTAGGTAAGGAAATGTTATATATTTATCTGTTTGACGCACTCGAATTCCTGAAACCCGGCGGTTCATTTTATATCGTCACGATCACCGGTCTGCGTCAGTTTTTCAAACGCGGGTTTAACGAGGTTTTCGGGCACTACGAAAAAATCAAGCAAGGCAAAACCTATACAGTCGCTCGCGGGACAAAACAGTCCAAAAAAGATTGACTGTTAGGGGTTATTCGAGTGTTGTTGAAGCAAATAAACATTAACTCTCGTAAAGACGCAAAGAAAAGACCAGGAATGTTTTGATTGAAAAACCTCGATAACCCCTGGCGTGCTTTGCGTCTTTGCGAGAGTCATAAATTGCTTGAAATCCAGGCAAACGTTTCTGATGAATCAGTTTTTATTGCCCGTAGGTTGGGCTGAGCCCAGCTTTTGCTTTAGATCGTCTAGTTGCTGGCGGGCTTGAATCGTATCCCTGGCCAGGCAATTTATATGCCCCATCTTGCGACCAGCCCGCGCCTCGGTTTTACCGTAGAGATGCAATTTCATATTGCCCAGGCGAAGCACTGCATCCCAGGCGGGCGTGCCATCTTGCGGCCAGATATCGCCAAGAATATTCCACATCACCACCGCTGTATGTTGCCTGCTCGACCCCGCGGGCATTCCGCACATCATGCGCACCTGTTGCTCAAACTGCGATGTCTCGCAAGCGTCGATAGTAAAATGACCCGAATTATGCGGTCGTGGCGCCATTTCATTGACCAGCACTTGCTCATCGGTGGAGATGAAAAACTCAACCGCTAGCACACCACAATAATTCAGACCATCGGCAATTCGACTGGCTGCCTGTATCACTTCGAAGTTTAGTTTTTCGGAAAGACTGGCCGGCACAATCGAAAAATCGAGAATGCCGTTAAGATGTTCGTTTTGCGCCACCGGGAAACAATCGACCTCACCCGCTTCGCTGCGGCACAAAACCACCGACACTTCCCTGACCAGATCTATTTTTTTCTCCAACACACAGGCGCGCGCGCTAATTTGATCGTAGGCTGCGCGTAGTTCGTCAAACGAATTGCAAACGAACTGCCCCTTACCATCGTATCCTAGCGTCGCAGTTTTTAGTATCGCCGGGTATTCAAAACCTTCCGCCTGTGCTAAATCGGCTTCAGAATCAATCGCAAGATAGGGCGCCGTGTTTAAACCCATGTCGTTAAAAAACTGTTTTTCCAGGACCCGATTCTGCGCAATCCGCAATGCACTGGCCGAAGGATGGACCGGCAAAGACTTCGCCAGGTAATCGAGAGTGTCGGCAGGAATGTTTTCAAATTCGGTACTGATTGCGGCGCAATGTTGTGCCAGGTAATCGAGCGCGTCCCGGTCGTCATAAGCCGCCTCTAAATGCTTGCTCGCCATCTTACCCGCCGGGCTGTTGGCATCCACATCGAGTACGATGACTTCGTAACCCATGGTTCTCGCCGCAATCACAAACATGCGCCCGAGCTGGCCACCACCCAGCATGCCCAGCGTACTGCCGGGGAGAATCGCCATCAGTTTTGTGGTGGTAATGTCATTTGCAACACCGCATCGCGCTGGCTCGCACGAAAATCAGCGAGTTGCTTTTCAAGATCGGCATCGTTCAGGGTCAGCATCGATATTGCAAACAACGCAGCGTTAATTGCGCCTGCCTTACCAATCGCAAAAGTAGCCACCGGAATACCCTTGGGCATTTGGACAATAGACAACAACGAATCTTTGCCCTGTAAATGTTCGGAGGGAACCGGTACACCGAGAACTGGAATGGTCGTATTGGCGGCCAGCATGCCGGGCAGATGAGCGGCCCCTCCCGCTCCGGCGATGATGCAGGAAAAATTTTCAGCGCGTGCAGCCTTAGCGAAATCGGCGAGTAAATCCGGCGTGCGGTGCGCAGAAACGACTCGCAGCACGTAGCCTACGCCGAAGCGCTCAAGGTATTCAACCGCGTGCTGCATCACCGGCCAATCACTATCACTGCCCATCACTACAGCAACCACAGAATTCGACATAACTTTCTCCAAGTGTTCCAAAAAAACGAGCGATTATAACTCTTTTTATCGCGAAAAAACTAATCCAGCAATCGCTCTATGATATGATTTCGCCCTTGATTTTTCGGCCCATCGACTAACCCACGCTAATATCAGCCAAATGAACTCATCTGACGGTCAATCCGCAATTTTTGAAACCAACATCGAAAATCTCAATTTGATCGCGAGAGGGAAAGTACGCGACATATACCACATCGATGAAGATCACATGCTCATCGTCACCACCGATCGTTTATCTGCTTTTGACGTGGTTTTCCCTCAGCCTATCCCGCAAAAGGGCGCATTGTTAACCCAGGTATCGAATTTTTGGTTCGAAAAATCCGCTGCGCTGATAAAAAATCATTTGAGCAACCTGAATCTACAGGATTATGTCTCGGAAAAGGATTACGACTATCTTGCACCCCGATCAATCATCGTCAAGCGGCTAAAAACTTTGCCGGTTGAAGCAATTGTGCGGGGCTACGTCATCGGTTCAGGCTGGAAGGATTATCAGGCCAGCGGCCAGATCTGCGGCATTCAGTTACCGCCGAATCTTCAACAGGCAGAGAAACTGCCCGGGCCTATATTTACACCCTCGACCAAGGCAGCAGTCGGTGACCACGATATCAATGTCAGTTTCGAGCATACAATCGAATTAATTGGCGAAGATAAAGCTGAAAAAATTAAACAGATCTCAATCAATCTGTATAAGATGGCTGCCGATTACGCCGCTACCAGGGGCATCATCATCGCCGATACTAAATTTGAATTTGGCGTCGATGAAAACGATCAGATAATACTAATCGATGAAATCCTGACACCGGATTCGTCCCGTTACTGGCCAGCAGACCAATATCAGGCTGGCATCAGCCCGCCCAGTTACGATAAACAATTTTTGCGTGATTATCTGGAAACTCTGGACTGGGATAAGACGCCCCCAGCGCCGCAGGTTCCACAGGATATTATCGAGAAAATGCAGGGGAAATATCAGGAGGTTCATGATATTTTGCTTGGTGAAGGTGGGTAATTGATTTTATTCGCTGTGGCATCTTTTAGTTCAAGTAGGGTGCAATAAACGGAGTGCATTGCACCGTTACTATTCGTATCGAAACGGGTTTTCGCACACCAATGCTTTCACTACTCCGTAGTTAATGTTGAGTAAGTGCGCGAGTCACTTTTCTCGCGGTGAGAAAAGTAACCAAAAGAACCGCCCCCGAACAAGCCCTTTAATCGCCAAAATAGCGCCCATATCGGGGTCGACCCACACGCGCTCCCAGCACGGGTGGGCCTAAAACAGCATCCCTGCTGTTTTACCCTAATCTGAACACTATTTTGCCGAGGGCTTGAAAGGGGGGGGAAGAAAAAACCACTAGACCTGCTATCAGTTTTTCTACTGCTTCAACGCCCGCCGTAACCGGCCGAGCGAAGCGAGGTCCAGCCAGCTTGCTGGCGATGCTTGACGGCCTTGTTAGGGCGCGTGGGATTATCCTCACGATAGACGTGATT
>Ga0255051_10000785_pt1 | contig 11518 bp, 8 predicted proteins | sample JV7_2_9_MG_FD_181719 | JGI IMG/M metagenome (GOLD analysis project Ga0255051, IMG submission 181719) | Seawater microbial communities from Jervis Inlet, British Columbia, Canada - JV7_2_9 | ecosystem: Environmental > Aquatic > Marine > Inlet | place: Canada: British Columbia | collected 2016-10-06
CATCATTTCCACTGCCACCCGGTTCGGCGGAACCACCGACATCTCCTCTGTACGCAGATCCTATGCAGGACACGCTCCTGGAACGCTATGGAATCGAAGTGCCCGTCATTCCATGGCCGGCCGCACCACAACGACTGGTCCGATTGTCGGCTCAGGTCTACAACACGCTGGATCAATACCAGCTCCTCGCCGACGCATTGCGAGACTTGTTTGCTAACGGGAGCCACGGGTGACGCTCGACGATGCTGCCAATATTGCCGAATTGATCGGCGGCATCGTGGTATTGGGCGGTCTTGCTTTCGCCATTGTGCAACTCGCGCAGCTTCGACGCCAACGGCGGGATCTGGCGGCGATCGAGCTGGCGCGCTCGTTCAGCAATCCGGCCTTTGCGGGCGCGCTGCAACGCGTGCTCGCGCTCCAGCCAGGGCTGGCGGTTCATGAATTGGAGCAACTCGACGACGAGAGTCGGGAAGCCATGATGCTGCTGAGCCTGACGTTCGAGTCCGTAGGGATTATGGTGTATCGGCGGATTGTGGACATCGACATCGTCTGGGATCTGATGGGCGGTGTTGTGCTGAGCACCTGGGAACGATTACGACCGTGGGCAATGCTACAGCGCGAACTCAGCGGCCGTGAGAAATTCGACGAGTGGATAGAATGGCTTGACGAAGTATTGGTGAAATACGAAGAAGCTCAAAGGCCCGATCCGGCGTTTCGCGCACACAGAAACTGGCGGCCCTGATTCGTGATGGATACCCTCGCGTTTGAGCGTCGAGTGCTGGCCACGTGTGGACTGCCGGAAAATTGCCGGAATCAGCAATCGCCATGAAATCGAATCGGAGAGATTTCATAAAGATCGCCGCTGCAGGCGCGACGCTGCTTGCAGGCAATAATGTCCGCGCGCTTGGCACGTCCGGGCCAAGCGCTGAGGAGCTGGACAAGGCCGCTGCGCGCCCCGTATTGCGCTGTGAACTATTTCGATCCCCCGTCCTCATCGCATCCGTCGAACTCCTGCGCAACGACAGGGAATTTCTCGTACGTGTTCGCAGTGAGGATGGCGCCGAGGGGCTTGCCGTCTCCAACAGCGCCAAGATGCGCTCCCTCTATCCCCTGTTCCTACAGCAGATCGCCCCGTTCTTTGTAGGCAAGGACGCTCGTGATCTCGACGCCCTCATCGAGGGCGTGTTCATCTGGAAATCGAACTACAAACTGCAAGGCCAATCCTTTTGGGTCTGCGTCGCCTCTGTCGAATTCGCAATTTTGGATCTGCTCGGAAAAATCGCCGGCAAACCTGTTGGTGAAACTCTCGGCAACGTTTACCAGAGGAAGGTCGCCATCTACCGCGCCAGCGGCAACCGGGGCAACACACCCGAAGAAGAAATCGCCGTACTCGAAAAAATGGTCGGCGATACCGGTACCAATGCCATCAAATTCAAAGTAGGTGGCAGGATGCAAAGGAACCGGGACTCGCTGCCAGGGCGCAGCGAGGCCCTGATCCCCATGGTCCGCAAGACATTCGGCGAGGACATGACCGTCTACGCAGACTCAAACGGCTCCTACGACGTCGAAAACAGCATCCGCATTGGCCGCCTCATGCAGGAAAACCGGTTCGCCTTCTTTGAGGAGCCTTGCCCCTTCGATCAACTCAACGAGACGAAGCAGGTCGCCGACACGCTAACTATTCCTATCGCCGGTGGCGAGCAAGAGAGCAGCCATCACCGCTTCCGCTGGATGATCCTCGATGACGGCTTGCAGATCGTTCAACCGGATCTTTTCTACTTCGGCGGCTTCATCCGCACCATTCGCGTTGCGCGGATGGCCCAAGTCGCCGGAATCCCTTGCACTCCCCATATGTCCGGTACCAGCCTCGGGTTCATGTACGTCCTGCACTACGCCTCGATCATGAAAAACTGCGGCCCCCACCAGGAATACAAGGGCGGACCCAGGGTCCCCCTCTCCGAACCCACCTCCTCGTTGCTTAGCGAAGGCGGCACGGTTTCCGTACCCACCGGACCCGGCTGGGGCGTCACCGTGGATCCCGGCTTTGTGAATAAGGCGGTACTGGTTTATTGACTGCCGGATGTGCCGCGATCAGTCCTGACCGGTTATGACTTGTTAGGCACTTTCGTCCACGGGCGTCTCAGGCACCCTTCAAGGCGATCCAAGTCAAATCCTCTCACCCCGACCACTTTTTCCATTACCTGTCAGATATTTCCTGGCATCCGTGCTTTTTTGGTAAGTATATAAATACCTCATTAATTCACGAAATACGTGACTTTTTGGTGTTTTTCTATATTATCGCAAAATCATGGCAACAAAACTCTCAAAAGCGCGCCAACGACTGAGCTTCGTTCTCAGAAACACGGGCGCCGCCTTCACCATCGCTGACGTCGCCGATGTACTGGATCTGGAGTCAGTTGAGGCATCCAAAATACTGGCTCGTTGGGCACAGCAAGGATGGGTGATTCGTCTGCGGCAGGGCCTATATGCAGCCGTTCCACTGAAATCTCCGGGTGGCGAGATTGTGCTTGAAAACCCGTGGCTGGTCATACCCATTCTTTTCAACCAGGCATACATAGGCGGCTGGTCCGCGGCCGAGCACTGGGGTCTCACCGAGCAGATCTTTTCCAGCGTCTGTGTAATAACGTCCGACAAAATACGTCGTAAGAATCAATCCATCGGTGGTATTCGATTTGTCCTCACTTCGATGCGCGAGGACCGACACTTCGGGCTACGGTTTGAGTGGGTCGGCAATCAACGCATTGCTATTTCTGACCCGGAGAAAACCGTCATCGACATATTTTACAAGCCCGCGTTAGGAGGCGGAATCCAACATGCGACTGAGTGCCTGCGAAATCTGTTTATGAATCGCGGCGGCGAAACTGACAAGCTCATCGAGTACGCACAGCGATTCGAAAGTGGTGCAGCAAATAAGAGACTCGGACTAATCGCAGAGGCGCTTGGATTGGACCAACTGGCTCGATTCAGCATGTCTCACAAATCCGCAGGAAATGTCCAGTTAGACCCAAAGAATCCAGGCGAGAAACTTGTCACTCGTTGGGGAGTGTGGGTACCCAAGCATTGGGACAGGCGGATACGTGAATGATAGACCAGAGCGAAATTTCGAGGTAGCTAACGAAACCGGTCTTCAGCCGCACGTTATCGAGAAAGACTATGTCATCGGATGGGTACTGGCTGGTATCTATAGTCATCCTGAACTCCGCGACAATTGGGTTTTCAAGGGTGGTACCTGCTTGAAGAAGTGTTTCTTCGACACATACCGCTTTTCCGAAGATCTCGATTTCACACTTCGGGATCCGAGCCATCTCAATGAGGAATTTCTGGCACGAGTCCTCGGCGAGGCGGCTGACTGGGTGTATCAATCATCAGGCATACAAGTCCCCGCCGATGAATTGAAAGTAGAGGTGTACACGAACAAAGCGGGAATCACCGGCGGCCAAGGCCGGATCTATTACAGGAATCCACTGCAACACACGAGAAACAGTCCTGGAAGAATAAAGCTCGACTTAACAGCACACGAAGTGCTCGTTCGCGAACCTGTCCGGCGCGAGGTCCTTCATCCATACTCCGATAGACCAACTGATGGCATATTTTCACTGAGCTACGATTTCGCCGAGGTATTTGCGGAGAAAACGCGTGCTTTGGCGGAACGAACACGACCTCGAGATCTCTACGATGTCATCAATTTGTTCCGTAGGCCCGAGGCGCAGGATGCTCGGAACGACATCAGGCAGGTACTCAGTAAAAAGTGTGCTTTTAAGAATATCAGCGTACCAACGCACGCGGACCTACGTCCCTTTCGGGACGAAGTCGCCGCGACCTGCGTATGCCTGTATGAGACCGGGATCGAGTTCGATCGCCCTTGAGTAATGTCGAACCGCTTCTTCCAGGTTTACGTTGCTACCAAGTTCCTGTGCATGCAGGAATTCGGATGCAGCGCTTAGATTCGCGACCCAGAAGGACCCCGAATTATCGCTACTGAAATCGCCGTTCGTATCTCCCAGTTCCGAACGAAGTTCTATTGCCAGGCTGGCGATTGCCGTGAGCATTTCTTCGTCGTTCTCGGCAGATTCCGACAGTTCAAAAAGTATGGTCTGGTCCGCCGAATTAACGCCGGCTATCGCAACCAAAATTTCTCCATTGCTCCGACTGACATTACCGCTAACGACGATGTCTACGCCTTGTCCAATTGCTACCTGGCTGGCCAACTCTGGGGAAAGTATCGTATTAGCATCACCGGACGCGGCAATCTCCGAAGCAAGCTTCCGCGTATCTTTGCGCGGATAAGTCTCAACAAATCGGGTGGCCTCTATGCCTATGCGGAGCGTGTCTTCTAGAACGCCGGTAAAGAGTTCATTGCCGCTGTCGTTCGTAAAGTCCGCAATCAGAATTGATACCGGGTCCGGCAGCACTAGCGAATCCGGCGGAGACCGCAGATTTGCATAAAGCGACAAGCTCAGGGCTGCGACTAAGAAACCGATAACGATGAAATCCAGTTTCCGGCCGGTTACGTGGGTAATGGACTCCTCAAGCGATACATCCTCAGTACGCTTCAGGCCCGTAGTTGTGATTTCGAACGCCCATGCCAGCACCAAGCTTATGGGAAAACCGATGGCCAGCAACGCAACCGTGAGCGGAGAATAACAGCAGTTAGAGGCGAAATTGGACTATTCGCTGCGGTGCAAAAAACCCCGCCACGAGGGCGGGGTCTTTCTGCATGCACGCTTACGGATCGACAAGCGTTATCGGCAAAGTCAATGTATTGAACACCACACCAAATTCGCCGACAAGCGAAAACGTGATCGTCGCCGGACCCGCGATCAGAGTTCCAGGACCCGCAAGTGAATTTTTCGCCGTAAACGAAAAAGGAAAGCTGCAGGGTCCTGGTGTCAGAACCCCGTTGCCCGCGCCACAGGTGACCACCCGGGAGCCAGACGGTCTCGAAGCCGCACCTTGATCTATCCGCGACGTCAACATGACGGGGAGCAGATTGCCAGCCGTATGGTTGGCGACATTGGCCGTAGACAAAGATGCTACTGTCGCCTCAATTATCATTACCGGGTTGTCCAATATGACACTAACAATAGTGGCGGGGAATTCGCGCACGAGGTGGCTCGCAGTGACTGCACTCGAATCCGCGTCCTCAGAACGACCAGAAACGAAAACGTTGGCATGACCCGCGGTCCCGGCGGTGTTGACCGTAAAGTGACCTACGCGATGCCCCCCCAAAGGGTGAACGTCGGAAACCCGTGCGCCGGAGGCGGGCCCGGGACCACAGGTGGGGCAGGTCGTACCCATGAGGCTCAGCAGGGTCGTGGCCGGGACCAGGTTCGCCGTGTCGAAAGTAAAACTGTCAATACCGACAAAGCCTATGTTCGTGTAGAGGGTGATGAGCTCGGCCGCCGAGGCGTAGCGGAAGCCCTCGAATTCAGCGCCAGCACCAAACTTCGAGTTCACGTCGTTGAAGCTGCGACCGAGGGTGAAGATAAGGTCGAGCCACCCTAATCCCGTGGCCCTGTCCAGCGTGAGCGATCCGGCGCCGAATGTGGGGTCGTCCGCCGAGCTAATCGTCCCCGTCCCCAACGCGGTGGCCGTGACCGTTATGCTTAGGGACCGCTGCGCGATCTGGTCGTCGTCTATCGCTCGTACATCAAAGTTGAAAACACCGTCCGTCGTCGGCGTGCCCACGATTTGGCCAGCCATGCTTACTGACAGGCCGGGTGGCAAAACAGCGCCAGGCGCCTCTGACCAGACCACCGGACTGCCGTCGCCGCCGCTGGTGGTCAGGGTAGTAACTGGATAGGCCGTGCCAACCTCTCCGGTGGGCAGTGCGACCGGGTCGATGACGAGCGGCGGCAAGGACGGCGCCAGGACGACGACGGGCGTAGGTTGTGTTTCGAGCATTGCCACGCCTGCCGAATCGACCGCCTGGGGCACGACGGATTGCGACAGGCCCAGTTCCAGGAGCGTATCAATTGTTGACGGGTCGCCCGGCGCAGCCGGATCCGGAACAATGCGCAAGGTCACGATGACATTATCGCCCGGCGCGACGTAGAAACTCGTGGAATCAGTATTGAGAAGATTACCGTTCACATCCGGAAACGTTTCGTTCACGAGCTGCTCCTGTACCAGTTGCTCGGTCAGTGTGCAGCCATCGGCCGATAGAACAAGATAGGTCCGATAGATCATCAATTGAAACAGGAAGCCTGCGGGCACGTCCTGCAGATCGAGATTCAGGCTGTAGGCTGTGGTGGCATTACCGGTGTTCTCGACCATCACGGTCGTTTCAACGAGCGAGCTGTTGAATATCGCCGGATTGAATATCGCCGGGTTGAATATCGCCGGGTTGAATATCGCCGGATTGAATATCGCGGGATTGAATATCGCGGGATTGAATATCGCCGGATTAAATATCGCCGGATTAAATATCGCGGGATTAAATATCGCGGGATTGAAAATCGCGGGATTGAAGATTGCCGGGTTGAAGATTGCCGGGTTGAAGATCGCCGGATTAAATATGGCCGGGTTGAAGATCGCCGGATTCAACAACGAAAGACTCTGCATAGCCGCCTGTAGAAACGCGTCGCCTTCTGTATTGTTGAAAATTGCGGGATTGAAGATCGCCGGGCTGTAGATGCCGACCGCCGCGCCCCCCAACAAAGTCTGATTAAAGATCGCCGGATTGATCAATGCGGGGTTGAAGATCGCGGGCGTATAGATTTCCTCAGTCAGGATATTGTTGGCAGTAGGTTGCGGCGCCGTGGAATCAGGGTTGATTCTCATCAAAGCCGTCAGGCCATTCGGTACCGGAATACCCGACTCATATTCCTCAACGCGGATGTCAATGGACGCCGACGCGAGGCTCGAGGTGACAAAGACCGATTGGGAGATGCTCGAGCTCCGTTTGATTACTACGTCTATTTCTGTGTCCAACGAGAATTGCTCGAACGACGCTCTTCCGGCAGTGCCAGAGCCAGGTGGCGGTTGATTGAGAATTGTCAGCCGGAACGACCTGTCTTCGTCAGTCATGTTCTGCACGAAGCCGACGAACGCGCGCTGAATGATGCCAAGAGGCCGATTGTTGCCAGGTATTGCAGCGGCAAGACCTTGTGTCAGTCGTGATGTGTAAACATTCTGATTACGCATCTGCGTACGGTCATCGTGAAAGCTGGGTGTACAAACCGGAACGGTTTGGGTGGGGTCGAATTTGCTCTGCTGTCCGGCGCCGCCTACGGGCACAAAACCGCTCCAGTCCCCGTCTAGCGGCGCGATAACGTCGCGATTGTCTGTCCATATCGCATGGGCGACCGACGCGCCCCTGGCGGCGTCAGTGTCAAACTGCCAATTACCCAACTCATCAGTAACGAAATGCAGTGTGGCAATATCGACGTAATCGCCAAAAAACGGCGCCGTGCCATCTTTGAACATCGGTAAATTGGGCAGATTGAACTGCGTCTGCTGACTGAATGGCAGATCGAACTCATCGTTCAGTACCAGGAACGGATACCGGGAGGTCTGCGTCGATGGGAGTGTATCCAGCACCGAGTAATTGGTGAACTCCGGCACATCGGCTGCATCCGCAACGGCAGCGCGAACGTCCGTACTGTGCCGGGGTGTGGTCGGGTCAATGGAAAGATCGACGATAAAACGGTCGAATACGCCCGATAGATCACGGCGGAAGTCGTAGTACAACAAAAACACCTGGCCGCGGCCAAAATCGAACGCCGGCATTATCTGGTGCCCCGGAACCAACGGCTCATCGATCGGTTGTGCCGCAGTCCACGCGGTTCCATCCATCGACGTCGTCACAACGATTCGAGAATCGCCACCGACTGGGTCCGAATCCGAAACCGCCATTCCGCGGGTTGCATACGCAATATAGGAGCGACCGTCACCATCGAATGTCATCGTTGGATAGCCGGTAGTGCGAAAGGAGAATCCGGTGGTGCCCTGTTCGAAGGGATGGTAATCAGAGCCGGTCACGGCTACAGGTGACGTAAATGTCTGTCCGCCATCCGTCGAGCGCGCGACAAGTATCGCGTTCGGATTCAAGCCGCTTAGGCCACCGGCTGGCAGATCATCGCAACTTACCAGCCCGAATTTTCCCTGGTTGAAATCACGCAGGATTTTTCGCAAGGCGTTCCCTTCCGCCTTGACGCCCTTTTTCGGCTTCGACCCGGGTGGATTGTCAATGAGCCACGCTTCGGCAGCCGCCATCGTAGCCGAGACATCACGAATATCGGCTCCACTAAGTGCGTTAAGCCTTGCACTTAGAAGCTGGCGCAAGACGAGCCATGGCATGCCGCCTTTGCTTTTCTTACGCGGAAAAAGCGCCGCCGCGTCGCCACCCGAATACGTGATGCCAGCCACCTCGATCTCGTCGACCGGCCAGGCGTCGGAATCACTCCGCCAAAAGTTCTCGTCACGTACGCAATCGAGGGTTGCGTTTTCGAATTGGCGCCAGGCGACCTGTATGTGACCGGAAGTCGGTTCTATAGCGACCGACGCGCCCTGATTAATCGTGTTATCGGCCGACACTTGAATGGGCAGACTGAAAGACGCGCCACAATCTACGGAGCGACTGAACATTATCTGCGATTCGACCGCAATAGTGCCGTCCCCTTCTATTCGCGCATAAGCGACATAGAGATTCCCGCATTCGACGGTTTGTGACACGCCCTCAATGTCCGTCTCGTCCAGGTCCAAGTGCACTTTAAGTGTTGCCGAATTAGCGCCATTGCGCGGCTTGTCGACGGCAATCCACGGTTTGTCGACGAAGTAGCTGGTGCCGGCGCCACCCGTGTCTTCATCGAATATCGCAGTGCGCACGTATCCTGTAGTGTTTTTTCGTTCGTCGTTGTTAAGATCCATGAACGTTGCGACGAACCCGGCGCTTGCCGGCTCATCGCCACGATTGAATGCAATGCCGCTGTAGTAAAAAAGACCGTTAGTGCCGGCGCGTATCACCGGATCGGCGGACGCCTCGAATCCGCGCATAAATAGTGGCGAATTATTACCCTGAGTCGTAATGTCCTGGGGGTAACCTGGTAGCAGCGTCGACGTCCAGCGACCACCGCCATCGATTGAAAAGTACGTTGATATCCAGGAATCGCCTATGGTCTTGCCCTCCGGGAGGCCCGGAAGGTCCACGGTGCGATAGTCGTTGGAACCACCCGTCAGATGGAACTCGTTGCGGGTGGAGACGGCCAGCGACGGTTCGTTTTGCCGCTGCAGGAAGGGATCCCCGGCCGGCCAAGTCTTACCGGAGACCATGTTAATGTTCTGACCAGCGATTAGTCCTGATTCTTGCGCGAGACCATTGACAGCGCAAAACGCCAACGCGGCAATAGCCATGCGCGCGGCGCAGCGGAAGTAGTCAGCCATGGGATCCCCCCAACTGTTTGTCCCGAGCAGGTTCTCTCGGTGTTTATTGTTCGTAGCAAGCTGTCACCCGAATTATAGCTGAAAAATTGTCGGGTGCGGGCTGCCGGCACAGCCGGCAACAGCGAATCCCGGCAGACAATGGTTTTTCGACTACAATAACGAACGAGGACTTGACGTTATTTTCAAATCGCTTCTGATTTGCCGTTGGGAGATAGAACGAGTCTATGTCCAGGCTCAGCAAATTGTTTGAGGAATTGCGGCGGCGCAAGGTCATTCGCGCAGGAATCGCCTATGCCGTTAGCGCATGGCTTGTCGTGCAAATCGCCGCTATTCTCCTGCCGATTTACGATACTCCAGACTGGGCCATGCAGGTGCTAGTCAGCGCCTTCGTAATCGGTTTACCCATCGCATTGGCGTTCGCCTGGTCTTTTGACTTATCTGCTGCGGGCATCAAGCGCACAGAGAAGATTCCAAGCAGTGAATTGGACGTCCCACAGTTCGATCGCCGTATGGATTTCGTCATTATTGGCCTGCTCGCGGCAGCACTATCGCTGTCTTTGTATGGCAACTTTCGCGCTCCCGATGTATTGCCAGAGGCGGTATCGATTTTGATCGCCGATTTCGAGAATGAGACCGACAGCGATCTCTTTTCCGGCGTACTTGAGGACATGCTGGGTGTTGGGCTGGAAGTTGCGCCGTTTATTGAAACGTTCTCGCGCAAAACGGCTACATCCCTGGCGGCAAATTTATCCGGATCCGATGCTGATTCGACAAAGCTAGACCTGGAATCTGCCGGTCTTATTGCGCTTCGGGAGAGCATCAATATTGTAGTCGGGGGCAACGTACGCCGCAGCAACGGCAAATTAACGGTTTCAGTATCAGGGTTTGCGCCAGGAGACCAACAGGAACTGTTTGCTACGACCAAGACTGCGGCGACGGACAGCGACATCCTTAACACTGTCGCAGAAATCTCAAAAGTTGTGCGGCTGGAATTGGCAAGAGACGTTGTTGCGTCTCGATAAATTGACAGAGCGCGGGCAGCTAAAAACGCTTGGCAACTATTACATGATTAACCAGCGCGACTATGACAAAGCGTTGGAAACCTACGAACGCCTGGTTGACAAGTATCCGGCAGACAACGTCGCCCAAAATAACCTTGCCGTTACCGCATTTTATGCGATGGATTTCGGTCAAGCCCTGGAAATCGGACGAGCGGTTGCGGATCGGTTTCCAGACCACAGTGGATACCGGGCAAACGTGGCCCTGTACGCGATGTATGCCAGCCGCTTCGATGAAGCGTCGAATGAGGCACAGAAGGTTATCGACGATGATCCGAGCAGCGCATACGCGTTTTTCGTTCTGGCGTTAACAAATGCTGCTGTGGGAAACATCGATGCGGCGGAAGATATTCATAAACGCATGACCGGGCTGGGTCAGTTCAGCAGACCCATCGCGACCGAGGGTCTCGCCGACCTTGCGCTCTATCGGGGCGATGTGGAAGCAGCCATAGCCATACTCGATGACGCGATCGAAGAAGAACCCGCATTGAATGCGAACCAAACAGCGGCAATAAAGCAGGTGATGCAAGCGGAGACATTGCTACTTGCTGGCGAACGTGACAAGGCTCAATCTGCAGTCGATACAGCGCTGCAGTATGCAGGTGGTGACCCGGCCATATTGGTGCCTGCCGCAATTGCGCTGGTTGAATTGGGTGAAACCGGCAGGGCTAAAGCTATCGCTGCGGAAATGTAAGACAGTTTTTCAATATCCAGCCGAGCGTATGCCGACGCCATCCGGGCGCAAATCGCCTCCGCCCAGGGGAATGCGGCGTCTGCCATCGAACTTGCAAATGCCGCCATTTATTCGTCCGACCTTTGGCGCATTCGTCTGATGCGGGGAAATTACTATTTACAGGCAGGACTCGGCGCCGAAGCGGCAGCTGATTTGCAGAATTGTCAGGAACGTATCGGCGAAGGCATAGCCGTATTCTTAAACGATCGGCCATCGCTGCGCCGGTTACGAGCGTGGCGTCGCGCTAGAGCTGGGCTTCCTCCCCCTCGCCGAGCGCTATCCGAAGCTGGCCGTGTGGCTCGAGCGGATGGAGGCGCTGCCG
>Ga0255051_10000787_pt1 | contig 11483 bp, 10 predicted proteins | sample JV7_2_9_MG_FD_181719 | JGI IMG/M metagenome (GOLD analysis project Ga0255051, IMG submission 181719) | Seawater microbial communities from Jervis Inlet, British Columbia, Canada - JV7_2_9 | ecosystem: Environmental > Aquatic > Marine > Inlet | place: Canada: British Columbia | collected 2016-10-06
CCTGCGGGTGCGACGCCGGCGAGACAGTTGACCTGCGTGTTACCGAGAGCTTTTGCATATTCGATCGCCTTGGCCACCCCAACGCGAAATTCACCGACGCGGTCAGGATGACACGCAATGCCGCGCTCGCCCTCACTCCAGTTTCCGGCCGGGAGATTGAACAGAATCTGCGCGAGTCCGTGCGCTTTGAGCTCAGCACTGATTTCCTCTTTGGCGAAGTCATAGGGGAACAGATACTCCACCCCCTTGAACCCCGCCTTCGCAGCAGCCGCAAAGCGATCCATGAAGGGCAGTTCAGTAAATAGCATCGATAGATTGGCAGAAATTCTTTGCATATGGAGCGCTCCTAAGCGACCGCTATTAGTCGAGCATCGCCATTGCGGTTGGCGCATCCGCCGCATTCTGCGCGAGATCTTCAAATTCGGTTATGTTGTTGAGTTCCGTACCCATGGCGATGTTAGTTACGCGTTCAAGAATTACCTCGACGACGACTGGCACGCAGTGCTCTTTCATCAAAGCCTGCGCCTCCTTGAATGCCGGCAGAAGTTCCTCTGGTTTTGTCACACGGATTGCCTTGCAGCCAAAGCCCTCCACGACCTGGACGTGGTCAACGCCATAGCCCTTGAGTTTGGGCGCGTTGATGTTGTCGAAGGCGAGCTGGACGCAATAATCCATCTGGTAGCCGCGCTGTGATTGACGGATTAGGCCAAGATAAGAATTGTTCACCAACACTTGAATGTAAGGAAGGTTGAACTGCGCACCGACAGCCAGTTCCTCAATCAGGAACTGAAAATCGTAATCACCCGAAATCGCAACCACTGGGGTTTGTGGCTTCGCGACAACGACGCCAAGAGCGGCCGGAATTGTCCAGCCAAGCGGGCCAGCCTGGCCACAATTGATCCATTGGCGCGGCTCAAAGACGTGCAGGAATTGCGCCGCAGCAATCTGCGACAAGCCAATCGAGCTGACATACGTTGTGTCTCGACCAAAGGCCCTGCTCATTTCTTCGTAGACGCGCTGCGGCTTGATCGGAGCGTCTTCGAAATGCGTTCGACGCAGCATCGTCCGCTTACGTTCCCGACATTCGGCAAGCCAGGCGCTGCGATCCTTGAGCACGCCGCCTTCTTTCATCTCCTTCGCTACTTGCGCGAAGAGCTCCAGTGCCGCCCTTGCGTCGGAGACAATGCCATAATCAGGCATGAACACGCGACCAATTTGCGTTGGCTCAATGTCTACATGCACAAATCTTCGGCCCTTGGTGTAAGTATCGATTCCGCCGGTGTGACGATTCGCCCAACGATTGCCAATGCCAAGCACAAAATCAGACTCGAGCATCGTCGCATTGCCGTAACGGTGGCTGGTTTGCAAACCCGCCATGCCTACCATCAGCGGGTGATCGTCTGAGATCGCACCCCATCCCATAAGCGTCGGGATCACGGGAACACCGGTGATTTCCGCAAATTGAACCAACAGCCTCGCCGCGTCTGCGTTGATCACGCCGCCACCGGCCACGATGAGCGGGCGCTCAGCCTCGTTCAGCATTGTCAGGGCTTTTGAGATCTGCTCGCGCGTCGCTTGCGGCTTGTGAATCGAGAGCGGCACATAGGTATCCGGATCAAACTCGATCTCGGCGACCTGCACATCGAAGGGCAGATCAATCAGCACAGGACCAGGACGGCCCGAGCGCATCACAAAAAATGCCTGCTGGAAGACATAGGGCACCTGCGCGGGCTCGCGCACGGTAACCGACCATTTAGTGACCGGCCGGGAGATCGACTCGATGTCAACGGCCTGAAAGTCTTCCTTGTACAAGCGTGCACGCGGGGCTTGACCGGTGATGCAGAGAATTGGGATCGAATCGGCCGCTGCGGAGTACAGCCCGGTAATCATGTCGGTGCCAGCTGGTCCGGACGTACCTATGCAGACCCCGATATTCCCCGCCTTCGCGCGTGTATAACCTTCCGCCATGTGCGACGCGGCTTCGACGTGGCGCGCGAGAAAGTGCTGGATCTTGTTCCGCGGCCGCAATGCTGCATAAAGCGGATTAATAGCCGCTCCAGGAACACCAAAGGCGACCGAAACGCCTTCCATCTCCATCACCAAAACAGCGGCTTGGGCTGCAGTCATGCGCGCCATGCTAAATCCTCCCAGAACATGCATCGATTGGGCATCGCAAGCGGTGGATCCGCATCGCGCCTTCATTCACGCGCGGATCAGCCAGGCACCGCACCTGACGCAGCACGGGTTGAAGGACGAACTGGCGGCGCGCGGCGTCTGTGTGTCACACAACGCGGTCTAGCAATTTCTGCGGCGCGAGGGACTGCGGTTCAAAAGGCGCTGCTCGCCCTTGAGCAGGCCCGTTCCGACGTCGCCCGCCGGCGACGCCGCTGGCCGTCATGGCAGGCTGGCCTCGATCCCGGCGCCTGGTTTTGATCGATGAGACCTGGATCAAGACCAGCATGGCCCCGCTGCGCGGATGGGGACCGAAGGGCGAGCGCCTGCGCGGCTTCGCGCCCGATGGCCGCCGGCGGACGATGACTTTCCTCGGCACCTTGCGCTGCGATGGCCTCACCGCCCCCTGCGTCTTCGACGGGATCAACGGTGAAGACTTGCGCGCCTATGTCGAACAGCAGCTCGTGCCAGCACTCAGGCCCGGCGACATCGTCATCATGGACAATCCCGGCAGCCACAAGTCGGCGGCGCTGCGCCGCATCATCCGTGCTGCCGGCGCCAGGCTCTGGTATTTGCCGCCCTACTCACCCGACCTCAACCCGATCGAGCAGGCCTTCGCCAAGATCAAGCACTGGATGCGCCTCGCCCAGAAGCGCACCATCGACGACGCGTGGTGACACATCGGTCGTCTCGTTGCCACAATCCAACCCGCCGAATGTAGCACCTACTTCACCAACGCCGGATATGCTTCCGTCAAATGATCGCTCTAGGGATTGTGTGCCGCCGGCGTCGACTCGACACGGATGGCCACTGAACAATCGGACGACACGGGGCCCCGTCCAGATCGCCATGATCCCTTCCGAGCCGCTGCGCCCGCTTGCCATCGAGGATGTTCCTGCGGCAATCGAGTTGAAGGAACGGGATAGAAGCGATAATATTAGGCGTTGATCGCTTGGCTCATCCGACGCAAGCGAGTTCAATGAACGACAAGATTTAAAAATTCGGCATCACAAAATGCGCTGAGAGGTTAAGGCAATTGCTCGCGCGTTAGGCTGCCGCGCGAACGGTCGATACAAAGGCTCGAACCTGATCTTGCAACATCTGAAATTCCTGTAGAAGTTTTTGGCTGGCGGAGAGCAACTCCTGTGTGGCTGCACTTGCCTCGGTAATATTGGCGACGGCCGAAGATACGTTCTGCGCTACAATCTGTGTGCCCGACGCGGCGCGTGACACGCTGCTCGAAATCTCACGAGTTGCAGCACTCTGCTGCTCGATGGCGCTGGAAATACTGGTGGTGATCTCACGAGAGCGATTAGCGACCTCCGCAATCTGTCGAATCTCGATCACAGCTTGTGCGGTGGCGGCTTGTATCGCCTGGACGTTCGCCGAGATTTCGCCCGTCGCACTCGCTGTCTGAGCGGCGAGTGACTTTACTTCCTGCGCAACCACGGCAAAGCCTTTGCCGGCAACACCAGCCGTCGCCGCCTCGATTGTGGCGTTCAAAGCCAAAAGATTCGTCTGCGAAGCGATCTCGTGGATCAGCCGGACAATGTTTCCGATCTTCTGTGCCTGCTCTGATAGCTCGGCGATCGTCCCGGAAGTGCCCTCAGCGGCGTTGGAGGTGATACTGGCTATCGTAGCGCACTCTTGGACCCGATTCGTAATTTCGTCGATGGATGCAGATAACTCTTGGGTTGCGGAAGCGACGGTCTGTACGCTGTCCGACGTGCTGCCGGTTGCCTGCATGATGGCGCGGCTGTTTTGCTCGGCCTGGGTCATCCTGCTGGCCACCGCTTCCGTTCTTGTACCCACCTTGGTGCAAGCGACCGCGATGCTGGTGACGACAGAAGAGACAGTCGATTCGAACTGGCCAACCATACGATTGAGCAAATCGAATCTTTCGCGCTCGGCCTGATTCTTCATCGCATCCCGCTCACCGTTGAGCCGAGCAACCTCATTGGCATTCTGCTTGAACACTTCGACGGCATGTGCCATCCGGCCGACTTCGTCCTGCCTATCAAGCGCCGGGATGATGGTGTCGAGTCCGCCCGAGGACAATTCAGCCATGGCATTCGTTAAGGCTACTATCGGCCGGGTGGACCTCCTGAGAATCCCGAACAGGAGGCCGCAGACGACAACGAGCAAGCCGGCGCCAATTAGACTCAATAAGATGCCTTCCCGGAAAACATTCTCATCAGCGAGCGCCGTCGAGACGCGCAGCTCAAGCGCACCAACAGTTTTTTTCTGGCCCTTGTCATTTCGGACGACAGGCACTTTCTCGGCGATCATCGAACCGGATTCTGAAAACTTAGCGCCATTTGCGACGAATACGTCGCCTCGGTCGTCGATAATTGCGCTTCCTACATATTCGGGATCAACAGCGAGAGCTCCAAGCAATTCCCTGCCGGCCGTTGCGTCCAAATTCCAGAGTATGTCGGCCGCGCTGCGGCCGGCAATCTCTGCAATCAGCTTTGTCTTGATGCTCAACGCGGTGCGCGCAGTCTCTCGATCCTTAATAAGGACGCCGATAACAGATCCAGCGACGAGGGCAACCAAAAGCCCCCCAACCGGCAAGAGAACCCGGAGCATGAGGCTGCAACGAACTAGATTAAACACTTTCAAATGAAATAGTCGCCTCACCATGACCCCCAGGGTTAACGATCGAGATTTATGCGATCTTAGGGAGATGGCTCGCGCACCTACTTCGAAACTACCCGTCGTTCAGTTGGCATATTTGGAATATTGCCGAGCAGCTTGAGGAAATCCGGATCAACTCTCAGTTCGCCAAGCGCAGAATTGAGGCGTGCCAGGTCTCGTTCAGTATATCTCTTACGGGACAACGTCATTGCCAGAGGAACCTTGTTGACTGCGACGGCCTTGTCCAAGGAGTTACGTGCGGCGAAGTCTAGCTCGCCAGCCACGAAATTTGCGATAATGCCGTCGAGTCGGCCGGCCAGCAGCTTGTCGATATTCTGCTCCTGCGTATTGACCCGTTCGATTGTTATCTCGGAATACTGATCTAAAAGGCCATACGAAAAGCCCAGCCGCCCCCCCAGCTTCTTGCCAGCAAGATCATTTATCGTCTCGAACGGAAAAGTCTTGCCTTTGAGCACGAAAATAACGACGTAATCGGTGAATATCGGCTCGGAAAACCACGAGCCACGCTCACGCGCCGGAGTTGGCGTCGCGTCGATTCCAATGTCGAGGGTGCCCTCTTCCACGTCTCTATAGAAGCGCTGGGCCGGTATCTCCGTTGTCGTTCCGGAAATTCCGATCTTCGAAAGAGCAGCAAGCGCCGTCTTGAGCACGATACCGTCGCGAGCACCATTCTCGATGACACTGTAAGGCGGATTCGACCGAATGCCGATCATCTGCGCCGATGCAGTCCCTACCGAACAGGACACGGCAATCATCATAACAATAGCAAGCAGAGCAGTCCGTCGAAATCCAACCAGCCTTTTTGAAATCCACTCAACCATAATACCCCCTAGTACATTGTCTCAAAAGCCATTCCTGATTCTACTTGTCGAAACGATATCACCGCGAATTGACCCGATTGCCTCTCATCTTAATGATCAGTTTCAAATCCGTTGCGAAAGTGCGCACCTCCGCCTCCTTCAGCGACAATGAGACTTCGATGCCGCCGCCGGCCACCCCCCACACCACGATGCTGAATGGCCGCTGTCCGACAGAGTTGGCGCCGGGTGAGGCGGAAGCAAGCCGCGTCGATGATCGAGAATATGGCTAATCTTGGCCTCTGAACTGAGGAGGCGCGTACTGGCATCCGGATCTATTGGTACAATCGAAATTCCAGCCTGCCGTATACGGGCATCCAATTCCGCGGCGGATAGAAGGCCGACGGCGATTTTCTGATGCATGATGAACCTGTCGACGACGAATGGCTGGCCGGCCTGCCGGCAAACCGTCGGAATGGTGCATACGGCCAAGCCGACGTTTTTCCTGATAGCGTCTGTCTCCTTCGCAACGATAGTCAAACTGCGCTGCGCGTTGTCCCGGTACGTCTGGCTCGTCAGGACCAGATAGGGTTCGAAGCGAGAAATCAGAAGCAAGCGCAAGATGACGACGGCCAGGATAGTAGTCTTCACCATACGTGACGTTGCCTGACGGCAGCCGATGCCGCCCAACGCAAGTCCGAGACCGATGGCTATAGCCGTGACAAGCTCGAACTGCGAGTTCGTGTCGACTCCCTCGCCGGTTTGCTGGAGGAGGTGACTGAGTAAACCGCAAAGGCAGAAAAGCCCGCAAAATTGTGCCTGCCAACTGTTTCGCGCCTGCACGATCCAGATGATGACAATCACGCCGGCCGGAGCGATCCACTGCATATGTCCGATACGCTGGACGATACGGAAAAGCCGGATCTCTCGCGGCGACGATAATTGATACAGAAAATCGGGCCCGAATGCGATCGTAGAGGCTACGAAGCCGACGGCAATCAGTGCGGTCGACGCCGCCATCGCTCTCATGGCCGTGCGCCGATCGTGAATCAGCAGCCAAACGATCGCGGTCGCAGGCGTCGCGAACAGATTATGCTTGAAGAAGCCTGCCAATACCATCAGGGCAAATGCCGGGATCACTGAGCGGCGATCGCGGTAGGCGACGATAAAGCAGACCATACCCGCCATCATGATACTGCCGGCGAAAATCTGCGGATCGTTCATGCCGGCGAAAATGTCGAAATGACGCGACATCACAGCGACGTACCACGCGACGGACAGTGTTACGGCTGCCGCTCCCCCGCCCATGATCCGGGTGGAAAGGCCGCAACCAGCTGCAGTTATAAGGATACCGAGCAGAGAAAGACATCGACCGATAATTATGGCGTCAAGGCTCAAAACTCTCGTAAGCCAATGCGCCAGGATGAATGAAAGAGGAGGATAGTTATTCGCGATCAGCGCGTCAGACGGAGGATAGAGCGGCAACCCGGCGGCCAGTCTGTCGCCTGATAAGCATTCCAAGACTCGTTGACATCGATTTCGAGCGGCCATTGCGCACGCCACACGAGCCAATTGAAGAAAATAACTGCTAGAGCGACGAGCAGAGCGATCAGAATGTTGGGCGAGCCAAGGCGGCTCCTAAGCGCGGTCATACAGCTTCTTTCCTAAGATCCCGGGGTCGCTGTGGTAGTCGCGCGCAAAGTCTTCAGGGATGTTCATCATGGGTGAACATCCTCTCGCGCGACTAATGGCGTTTCGCCGTTGTCAGTTTTCAAACCGCTTCAAAAGCTGCAGGACAGCGCGAGCATGACGACAGGCGCCAAACCTAAGATCTTGGCTCTGAATAGACCGCCAAGTTCGCCCAACGCTCTGGCGCATATGCCTTCGAGAAACTGACGATGAATCAGGTTCGCACGCCCTTAGCGGGGCACGACTCCGAAACTCGTCAAGCTCAGATCAGGAAATGGGGGGACGATAGAGGCGAACTGGAGCATTGTCCGCGACATTACGGTTGAGGGCGCCCACGCAAAGCGACGGCGGAACCGAAGGCTGCACAAATTCCGTAACCGTCGCCGGCAACGCCGTTACACAAGTCAGTCCGCAGCATTGACTGTCTGCAGACTTGTGCTGATCAGATGATGGCGCTTCTGTGAACACTGACGGCCCGCGTTCACCACGCGCTTGCTTTGAAAGCGGGCTCGAATATTTGTCGGCTTCAAAGTCAACATCGGCGTGTTGTACAGTACGAGCATCTTGACCGTGGACATGCGCAATGCCCGCAGCGCGGTTCTCGTCGGCAAGACATTGCGCTTTCCGCGCTTCGCTGAACGCGAAGGAAAGACCCGGCACCAACACGCAAAATTGATAGATCACCGCGAGTAGCAGTCCTGCCCTCAGTCGCATTGATCTGTCGACATGCGTCAACATGAATGTGGCTTATCTCGAGAATTGGATGCTGAGTACTATGCATAACACTTACGTCAGATCGTCGTTTGCGCCAAGGCCTGTCATATCTCAACCCAGTATTTCCTTCGACTGTTGCGACACGATCTGCCTGAACGCGATGCGTTGTCAGCTTGCGGGTCTCCCCCTCCAGAGCTTCCGGCTTGCGCACCGCGACGCGCCGCAAGCCGACCCGCAACGATCCCGCCGGGAAAACTGATTGCAAGCGGACGGGAGAGCTGCCGACTCCCACGCTCAAGGACGATCTGCCGCACCTCTTGGACTGGCAACAGTATGGGCATGTTGTTATCTCGCAACAATGACGCTGAAGACGATCCGGCCATTTCTAGCGCTGATCTTGACGTTCGCTCTGCTGCTCGGGCACATGACACATGGTGCCCAGGCAATTGCGATGGACGCCCGAATGACCTTCACCGCGACTGAAGCGAGCGTGTCAGCGGAATGTGACGGCTGCGCCGATGGCGACAGCAGAATGACCGAATGTGCATGCGCCATACCGTGCAGCAGCATGGTCGCGATTCCGGCGGCGGAGTTTATCCTTCCTGCTTTTCCTCTCATCACTTTTGATCAGGTCGCGACCCCTTCGGGTACTGAATGGATCGCCCCGCCGATCGCATCCCCTCCAAAGTTTGTTATCCGGACCTAAGGCGCGTCGCGTTCCGCGATAGCGCCTCGTGTGCGCGGTATCGGTATGTCTCTTCTGACACACGGGTAGCGCTTCCAGCCCTCCGCAGCAGCCCAAGGATGACGATCAATGACACCAATTCACTCTTCGATGCTCGACCGACGAGCAATTCTCCTCGCCGGCGCAAGTCTTGCCACAACAGCATCCTTGCTTCGTGCCGCACCCGCTCCAGAATCGCCGATCAAGCAATTCAGACTGATTGCCGCTCCCAGCCGTCAGTCTATTTTTGGCGCTTCCGGTCCCGACACAGATGTCTGGTCATATGGAAGCAATGTTCCAGGCCCGGAACTTCGGGTCCGTCAGGGTGACCGCATCCAGGTGCTGGTCGAGAACCGATTGCCCGAGGAAACGACCGTACATTGGCACGGGCTGCGCGTACCCAATGCCATGGACGGTGTCGCGCACATCACCCAGAAGCCGATCGGCCCCGGCGAGACCTTCACGTATGAGTTCGACTGCCTTGATGCGGGTACGTTCTGGTATCACCCGCATCATCACAGCTCCGCACAGGTCGCGCGCGGTCTCTATGGAGCACTGATCGTCGACGAGCGGAATCCGATCGCCGTCGATCGTGACATCACATGGGTGCTCAGCGACTGGCGCCTGCAGAAAGATGCATCGATCAAGAACGATTTCAATAACCTGCACGACGTCGGCCACAACGGCCGCATCGGAAACACCGTCACCGTGAACGGCCGCATTCCCGGCAACTTCGACGTCCGCGCCGGCGAACGCATCCGTCTGCGCCTGATCAACGCTGCCAATGCACGCATCTTCGGTCTTGAGTTCGAGGGGCACACACCACAGGTGATTGCCCTTGATGGCCATCCGGTCGAACCGCACGCTCCTGCCAACAATCGCATCGTCCTTGGTCCCGCCATGCGAGCAGACATCTTGCTCGATCTGCGTGGACAGCCGGGCAAGCGCTACCGTGTAGTCGATACCTTTTATCGCCGCCGTGAATACAAACTCCTGGACCTTGCGTATGACGATGCGGCCCAACTGCGGGATCTCGCAGACGCAAAGCCGATCCGCCTCCCCGCCAATCCGCTGTCGGAACCCGATCTGGAGAATGCCGAGCGGCACGACATCACGCTCGGCGGAGGGATGATGGGCGGCATGATTTCAGCGATAATGGACGGTCAGCGCGCCAACATGCGAACGCTCATGCACAACGGCCTCTTATGGTCGATCAATGACGTTGCCGCCAAAGGGCACACCCTTGATCCATTCCTCACACTGAAACGAAACCAATCCTGTCGCCTGACCCTCATCAACGACACGGCTTGGCACCATCCGATGCATTTGCATGGTCACGTCTTTCGGGTGATAGCGCGTAACGGTCAGCCGACACGCCACAGCGAATGGCAGGACACGGCGATGATGGACCCGCGCGAGCGCGTCGAAATTGCGTTCGTTGCGGACAATCCAGGCGACTGGATGTTCCATTGCCATATCCTGGAGCATCAGTCCGGCGGCATGTTCGGGCTGATACGCGTCATATGAAGGCGGCGCGCGCTGGTAGCGCCCACATGCATCCGGCATGATCGGCTGAGCGTCGCCACTCAAAATTGCGACCAAACGAGAACCTGTCGTTCGCCGGGGCTTTCACCCAGACACCGGCGCCAGACGCCGAAGAACACGTCAAACCGCCAAGCCAAGTGCATACAAGGCCCTCTTGAGATACGCCTGCAAGGTTTCGCTTCACCGAATTTCCGCTTCAACTCCGATCGGCAACATCATGAGAAGGCTTCCACCCGTTCGCGACAAATCTGGGTGCCAGGAGATACTCGCGCGACGAACCTCCTTGAAACCAGCATGAAAATAGAATGCGACAGCTTCCGTGTTGTCCGCCCAAACATGCACCGTCACAGACGGAAACAACTGCCTTGTGCCGTCTTCGATGACCGCAGCCAGCAAAGCCGCGCCTACGCCCAGCCTGCGGTAACCAGGCAGAACAGCGATGCTGTTTAGTAGATAGCTAGTGGGTTCGTTGAGCTCCACGCGTGGCCGCAGCAATTCCTCACGCTCAGTCAATACCAAACCCGCGATCTCAGATTCAATCAGCCGGGCGGGAAACGCGTTTGCCATGCCAACGATTCGATCGCCTGACTCCGCAATTATGCAATTCTCATGCGAGAGTATTCCCGTCGTCGCAGCAGCCATCTCGCGATAAACTGGCATTGCTTCTGCTGTAGGGTCGATCCCGCGCAGGATGAACGCAAGTGTATCGCCATCCGCGAGATAGGCCAATTTCGCAATCATACCACTGTCTTCGCGCGTCGCAGGTCTGATCGCAATGTGTCTGCGGCCGGTGGCTTTGTTCGCAAATGCTGGAGGCCTGCCACCCCTGCCCGAGCTGGTCATCGGTAAGCCCACGTCGCTGAGAGCAGTCTATCTTCCCACAGAGGGCTTGACGTCGCGAAGACATTGTAACCCACCCAGGCGTGCCGCTTGATCCGATCAAGATCGGATGGTTCGGTCACCGCAAAAAAGAGGCCTTTCGCTGGGTCGAAGGCAAATGTCTTGAGGCCGGTACTTTGAATAAGGTGACGAGTGACGCTGTGTGTCCGGTCGGCTCCGTGATCTTCGCAAACAACAACGCTGTCGCCAGCCAACATCTGGCGAGCCCCTCCCAGCGACTCTATCTCCTGCCCTTCCACGTCCAACTTGATCAGACATGGTAAGGAAGTGTCGATGAGCCCTTC
>Ga0255051_10000788_pt1 | contig 11479 bp, 7 predicted proteins | sample JV7_2_9_MG_FD_181719 | JGI IMG/M metagenome (GOLD analysis project Ga0255051, IMG submission 181719) | Seawater microbial communities from Jervis Inlet, British Columbia, Canada - JV7_2_9 | ecosystem: Environmental > Aquatic > Marine > Inlet | place: Canada: British Columbia | collected 2016-10-06
ACGTGCACCACTGTAGCCGGATAGCCGCATCACCACCCGCTGTATGTGTTCGTCATAACACGCCAGCACAGATCGCAGTCGCCGGTCGGTGTGGCGGCGTAAGGCATCGGTCAAACCAAAGTCGAGCGCGTGAATAACGATCTGCATGGGGTCCTCCGCGGACATCTGTCCTGACACTGGCATTGATATGCTAGGCAGCTTCGATAGACAAGAAAAGTCGATTATAGTGAGCATATTCGTCGAAAATTGCGAAGTAACGGTAAGCCAATGATTAACTACAAACATTTGCACTACTTTTGCATGGCGGCCCGGGAAGGTGGCATCGCCCGTGCCAGTGAACGGCTGCACGTAACGCCACAAACCATCAGTGGACAGTTAGGTTTGCTTGAAGAATATCTTGGCGCGGATCTGTTCGCGCGGGTCGGACGCAACCTGGAACTCACTGAGGTCGGTCGGCTGGTACTAAGCTATGCCGATGAAATTTTCTCGCTCGGCAGCGAGTTGGAAGAGGCGGTCCATCAACTGCCCGGCGGACGCCCTCATGTGTTCAGGGTTGGGGTCGTTGATGTTGTGCCGAAGTCCATCGCGCACCGTTTCTTGATGCCCGCGTTGAATATGGAGGAGCCGGTACGAATGGTCTGCCGTGAGGCGAGTATGGACACGCTGTTGGCCGAATTGGCTGTGCATCGCCTGGAGCTGTTGCTGGCGGACCGGCCAATTCCCCCTACCGTCAGCATGCGTGGTTCCAGTCACAAACTCGGCGAGTGCGCGGTCAGCTTTTTTGCTACCGGGACGATCAAGAGGAACCTGAAAGGTGTTTTCCCCCACTGCCTGGATGGTGCACCGATACTGTTGCCCAGCAGCGACAACCAGCTGCGCTCGGCCATCGACCAGTGGCTGGACAAGCATCGCATCCGTCCACGTACGATCGCCGAGTTCGATGACAGCGCGCTGATGAAGGCCTTCGGGCAACAGGGTGCAGGGATCTTTGTCGCGCCCACGGCGATCAAAGCAGAGGTGGAGCGGCAATATCAGGTGACCACGATTGGCCGGATTGACGAGATCAAAGAACAGTTCTACGCTATATCGGCTGAGCGCAAGATTCTGCATCCTGTCGTTGCCACGGTCGTAGCGGCAGCTCGGACGTTACTGCTCGTTGATCAATAGCCGTGGGTCGACTGAGACCAAATTCAATAAGGCTCCGGACACCAAGGGGACCTCTGAAACACGATATTGCCGCTCAAGCAACCAGCTCTTGGGCGACGCTGTAGATGATTGCAGCAAAGATGCACAGGTTAGTAAGTACGAGTATCCCAAGCCCCACTCGGGAGGGCCCTTCCGACAATTCATTGCGCGCTCGTAGCGCGGTATTTTGGAGATCTGACCTAGGGATCGCTTTCTTCCTTTTGGCAGCGAACAGTCTGGTGCCGTCTATGTGGACTGTAGTGCAAGGTCTTACACAGGAAAATCCGATTTTTATGGAGGAACAATACGAGTTTTTCTGATGATTGACCTGTGTGTGGTGAATTGATAATTTGCTGGCAATCTGTAAATAGGCAACGAAAAACGACTCTCTATCGGCACCGAATATTGGCCCACCCAGAACGGGTTATTTGCACTAATCTCTGTGCTTGATTCTCCACCTGTCGTTACCAGTTTGACGTTAACGTCGCTCTGGACTAAGCCGCGCAGAATTCTGCAAGGGTTGCTGCGTTGCTGGTACACTGCGGCAGCCCATACTACGGGCACTACAGTGGGGGTAATTTCTGGCGTAACGTTCCAGCTGAATGATCCAGAAATGTCGGTGTTATTGACGTTCAGGGAGGTTTTCGATTCCGACCCTAGCCTCCATTTTCTTGTTCAGGACATCCAATAAGGTTTAAGAAAGTACAATAAAGTACTGAAAAATCAAGAATACATGTTCTAAGAGATCCGATCGCTCAGACCGCGTGAGAAGCCATTTAAGGCCCTTGATGGCGGTGCCTGTTTCTGCACATCACGCCCCAGGGCGGACGCTGCTGGGGTGCGCATGGTCGGCTACAAGACTCACCGTATGCGGACGTTCGGATCTGACAGGAGTAGCCATGGATTCATTCTGGCAGGAACTCTGGATATTGCTGGCCACCAACTTCGGCGTTGCGATCGGCGCCGTACTCGTGTTGTGGCTGGTGAGCATTCCGTTGCGCGATGCGAGCATCATCGACATGTTCTTTGCAGTGGTGCTCGCCACAATCGCAGCCATAGGTTTTGTTTTCGGCAACGGTGTTGTGCAGCGAAAGCAGCTCGTTCTTCTGCTTGTGGCCATCTGGGCGCTGCGCATTACCGTCCACCTCGTCAAAAGAAACTGGGGACAAGGAGAGGATCCTCGTTACACGCAGCTCCGCAGTTGGAGCAAGGACGACCGGGGTTTCATCTGGCTGAGCCTGCGCAAGGTTTTCCTGTTACAGGGCATCGTTATCTGGATCGTGTCGTTGCCGGTACAGGTCGCTCAGGTCTATACGACGCCTTCGTCACTGGGATGGCCAGCGTATGCGGGTATTGGCTTGTGGACCATTGGTTTCTTCTTTGAAACCATCGCCGATGTTCAGCTGACCCGATTTCGGGCTGATTCCGGCAACAAGGGCACGGTGTTACAGACCGGGCTGTGGAGATACTCTCGTCACCCGAATTATTTCGGCGAATTGTGCGTCTGGTGGGGCCTGTTCCTGATTGCCTGCGACAATTCGATCGGCCTGATGACGGTCGTCGGACCGGTCATTTACACATACTTGATTGTCAACGTTACTGGCCAACGCACGCTGGACAAAAAACTAGCACGCGAACGACCCGGGTATCAGGCATACATGGAAAATACCAGTGGCCTTATTCCGATGTGGCCCCGAAATGCCTTACACACGCTAGATGACGACGGCGGTGCCGGAATCGGTACCGGCGGACACCACGAGAGGGAAAAACCATGACAATGCAACGCGGCGGTGCGATCGGCACGACATGTTTTTTTCTATTCGCATTGACGTCATGCGAACAAGATGTCGACCTGCGGGCTCAGTGTTTGGCGATGTCATCCGGCGAATTCCCTGGCACGACTATAAGTGCGACGGCAGTAGTGACAGATCGCGAAGACCTGCCGGGCTTTTGCCAGATCCAGGGCACGATCGATCCAAATGTCGGTTTCGAGGCGCGCTTCCCATTGGCCGACTGGAACGGAAAGTACTACCAGTCCGGCTGCGGTGGATATTGTGGCACCATAATGGCCGACAAACTCGGGTTCTCGAACACGATCAACGAAGCGCTGAAGCGCGGCTACGCGGCGATCACGACTGATAACGGCCACAAGGGTGCGCTGGGGGACGCGTCGTGGGCCAAGGGCAATCCAGAGGCGGTCGATGTATACGCACACCGCGGCATCTTTCTGACTCACGAGGCGGGCACCGCACTCACGCGGTCATTCTACGAGTCAAAACCGAGCCGCAAGTACTTCAGTGGCTGCTCGAATGGCGGACGCATGGCGGCGATGACTGCACAACGTTACCCGACATTGTTCGACGGTATTCTTGGCGGTGGTGGTGTGCTGAATCTGTCTTACTCGGGTGGCGTCTACGGTTCCTGGATCGTGCAGTCGAATACCGCTGACGACGGCCAGAGAATCCTGACGCATCAGAACTTTGCGGTGAAGCTCCCCGCGCTTGAACAAGCGGTGATCGAGCAATGTGATGCAACTGACGGTAAGGCAGACGACGTCATCAGTCTGCCAAGACAATGCGAGGTTGACGTTACAACGTTACCGGCCTGCGGTAACCAAACTACGAGCCAGTGTTTCACTGATGCTGAATTGGCCGTTCTCGAGAAGTGGTATCAGGGACCGAGGAATTCGGCGGGCGAGCAGCTGTATCCGGGCATACCGGCCGGTAGCGAGCGATACTGGGAGATCTGGTTTCTCGACAGAGAGGGCCTGATTGCCGGAGGCAATCAGCTCGGTGGGCGCTATGCGAAGTACCTGGGTTTCGAAGACGGTACACCGGATGGCTACACGGCGCTGGATTTCGATTTCGACAAAGACCCGCCGCGACTGGTGACGACCGGAAAACTGCTCGATGCACTGGATCCGGACTTGACCGCATTCCGCGATGCTGGCGGCAAGTACCTGATGTGGCACGGCTGGGCTGACCCGCTGGTATTGCCGGATCAGAGCCTCGACTACTACGAGAGTGTTGCCGCAGAAATGGGCGGAGTCGCTAACATCAAGCCCTTCTATCGACTGTTTATGCTACCGGGGCAGGGTCATTGCTGGGAAATGCCTGCACAGGTGCCCGACCAGTTCGACCCGATCGCCGCACTGGACAACTGGGTCGAGATGGGAGAGGCGCCAGAGAGACTGCCCGCATTCGCGCTGGATCCGGATACTGCGGTCTTCACGAACGCCGTTCTTTGCTCGCACCCCGCCACGGCAATTCACCTGGCCGACGGTGTGTCAGCGGATGACGTGGAGTGCGAATCACCCAAGCAGTGAAATCAGGATGATTGGGGACGGGTAGGAACTTGCATAACAGTACTTACGTGTACTATTATGCTGAAGCCTAGTTTCGGGGGACCACGATGAACAATAATCACCTTATTAGCAGCTTCATTCCAGTCGTGGCATTGCTTGCCGCAAGCAACGTTTCTGCACAGGATTCAGCTGCGCTCGACGAGATACTTGTCACAGCGCAGAAACGTGAACAGAGCCTTCAGGATGTACCGCTTTCGGTGACTGCGATTAGTGGTGAGGACATTGTCGAAGGCGGTATCACGAGCTTCCTGGATGTGGCGATGGAAACGCCGAACTTCACAATGACGGTGTACAATATTGGCGAGCCGCAATATTTCATCCGCGGCATCGGCACGACACTGGATTCAGCGGGCGCTGATCCAGCCGTCGCGACGTTTATCGATGAGGTCTATATCGGTCGAGCAGGTGGCTCATCGATGGACCTCTACGACCTCGAGCGCGTCGAAGTGCTGCGTGGCCCTCAGGGCACGCTGTTCGGCAAGAACGTGGTCGGCGGCGCCATCAGTATTCACACGAGCAAGCCGAGCGACGAATTTACCAGCAAGATTGGATTAACTGTCGGCAACTATGACGCCATCTCGGTTCGCGGTCTGATCAGCGGTAGCATATCGGATACTGTCAATGGCTCATTTTCGTTCAGCAAACGTGGTCGCGACGGTTATGTTGAGAATGTCGTCGACGGCAAGGATTACCACGATGAGGACAACATCAGTCTTCGCGGTCAGCTTGCATTCGCGCCAAGTGACGCGGCCGAGATTCGATTGATAGTCGACTGGTCGGAAGACGATCACGCGGGTAACTGCCGTAACGTCAATAACCTGAGCCTGAACGACCCCCTCGGTCTCGCAGCTGTATATCCCCCGGTAATCGACTCAACCACAGGTGGCGACATTCGCAAATGCGCATCGTCGCTGGGCGCGCATCAGAAGCGCGAAATCGGCGGGCTGACGGCCCGGATTGACTGGGATTTGACGAATTCGACGTTGACGTCGATCACTGCGTATCGGGAAACAGACTACTCATGGTCAGAGGATCTTGCGGCCATGCCTCTTGGTGCGACGCCGTTCAATCTTATCGATGCGGCTGTTGAAGACTCTGATCAGATCAGTCAGGAGTTGCGCCTGACCTCGACTGGCGACGGCTCGGTCGATTGGCTCGTCGGCGCATTCTTCATGGAGGAGAACGTTGAGCGTGCCGAGAATTTCGTCGGCTCGTTTGGTCCGCCGATTGCCGCGGCGGGGTTTGTCCTTCTCGACGGTGATATCATTTATGCTCAGGAAAACAAGACGACGAGTACGGCGCTGTATGGACAAGTCGACTGGCATATCAGCGACAGTTTCTCCTGGAGCATCGGCGGCCGCTACGCGAACGACGACAAGAAAATCACGCAGGCGCTGATTAACCTCGAGGATCCGGCGTTTGATAGTGCAGTGTTGAGCGCAATGCTCGGTTTTCCGATCGACTTGGTCATTCTGGGCATACCTGCGAACGGTCCCGGTGAACTGTTTGCCTTTGTCGCTACTGGCGATCCGTCCGTTCTGAACGTTCCGTATACGGCAAACGCATCTGATGACTGGAGCGAGTTCGTGCCGTCGACGAGCTTCAGTTGGCGATTCGGCGATAACAACCTCGTGTACTTTGCGGCATCTAAAGGCTACAAGAGTGGCGCGTATGTCGCGCAACGGACGACCCCTGAAACTGCCGTCATACCGCTGGAACCGGAGTTTGCGACCAATTTCGAGATCGGGCTCAAGACTCAGTTTGCAGATGACCGGGTACGACTCAATGCCAGCGTGTTCACGATCGACTACACGGACCTGCAGGTATTCCGTCTGGTGGGTTCGTTGCTGGTCGGGGCAAGTGCCGACGCAACCAGCAGCGGTCTCGAGCTGGACATGACTGCACTGCTAACCGACAACTGGGTCGTCAAGGCCAGTTACGGTTACCTCGACGCGGAGTATGACAAGTTCATTTCCGGGTCCGACGATTTCAAAGGAAATACCCTGCCGAGGTCGGCCGACAGCAGTTTCAGCATCAACAGCAACTACACGTTCAATCTCAATGGTGGGTCGACAATCGATTTCGGACTCAACTACACGCAAAAAGGTGATTACTTCATCGAGGTCAGCAATTCGCCGGCGTCCAAGGAAGACGGTTTTGGCCTGCTGAATGCAAGCCTGGCCTGGGCCAGCGCAGACGGCAGCTGGGAAGCGGTTGCGTGGGGCAAGAATCTTACGGATGAGGAGTTCCGTACTCACAGCATCATCAGCAACATTGCCGGTACCGTGGATCTCTGGAACACGCCGGCAACGTACGGATTGACGGTCAACTACAGCTTCAAATAGTGGGCGGTAATCCTGCAGTATCATCAAAGGGGGCTTGCGCCCCCTTTTTTGTGCTGCTCGCACTTTGCTCGGGAATCGTCGCATGTGGCCGTATTGCGAGCGATCCTGAAGGCGAGGCCGTGCAGTACGACATCGTTCTTGTCGGCGGCCGGGTTATCGATCCCGAAACGGGACTCGATGCGATCAGAAACGTCGGTATCGTCGGTCGAAATATCGCAGCAGTTGCGGCTGCGGCAATGCAGGGCACGACGACGATCGATGCCAGCGGTCTTGTCGTTTCTCCAGGCTTTATTAATGTTCATAGCCATTCGTGGACTCCACTCGGGCAGGAATTCGAACTCAGGGACGGGGTGACAACGGCTCTCGAGCTTGAGGCCGGTGCCTACCCGGTCGGCAAATTCGGGACGCACGTTCCGATCGCCGTCGCCGGCAATGCGCGTATCAACTTTGGTGCGTCGGTTGGTCATGCCTGGATACGCTCGGCACTTCTCGAGGGCCAGAATTTCTTAACCGGAGCCGACGAAATGATTTCGCGCGCGATTGCGTCCGGCGGAGCGGGTGACATGGAAAGGCCGGCGTTTCGGTCGGTCCTGTCGCCGCAACAGCGGCAACACCTGAGGACACACCTCGAGGCCGGTCTCGACCACGGCGGACTCGGAATCGGCATGCTGCTTGACTACATGAGTGAAGTCGTCGACGACGCGGAAATGCAGGTCGTGTTCGACGTGGCCGCCGAGAGGCAGGCGCCGATAGTTGTGCACATTCGGCGCGGTATCGCTGGTGATGTGTCCGGACTGCGCGAGATCATCAGGTTCGCCCGATCAAGCGGCGCGCCTGTGCACATCTGCCACGTTCAAGCTAACGCGATGGGCAACATTCATGAGTTCCTGCGCCTGATTCGTGACGCTCGCGCGGAAGGTGTCCGCATCACCACTGAATCCTTTCCCTACAATGCCGCCGCGACGTCGAATACTGCCGCCGTCTTCAATCGGGACTGGCAGACGATATTCAATATTACTTATGAGGACGTCGAATGGGCCGCGACTGGCGAACGCTTCAATGAGGAAATGTGGCACGAGTATCGAGAGAAGCGTCCCGGTGGATGGGTGATACACCACTACAACAAGGAAGAGTGGACCAGTGTCGCTACCGAAGCTCCCGATGTAGTCGTCGCGGCGGACGGTTTCCCTGTATTTTCGCTTAAAAAAAAGGTCGCGCCGTTCGGGATTGGCACGAACTCCCGCGTGCTTGGACGTTACGTCAGGGAAAAGGGCAGCCTGAGTCTCACCGACGCGATTGCCAAGATGACCTATCTGCCGGCCAGCATACTCGACGGCTACAGTCCGGCCATGGCGCTGAAGGGTCGCATCCAGCCGGGGGCCGATGCGGATATCACAATCTTCGATCCAAATACCGTCATTGACAATGCGACGTTCGAAGACCCGTACCAGGCTTCAAGTGGTATCGACTATGTCATCGTTGGTGGAGAGATCGTCATTCGTGCCGGTGAGATGCAGGAGAACGTTTTCCCGGGAAGGCGAGTATTGCGGGGCGAGCCCAAATAACGCCCTGCAGATCTCGGTTTTCAAGACATCTGCTGACCTTCCACTATTTCCTTGAGCCGGCGGCGTAGCACTTTGCCCACGGGGTTCCTTGGTAATTGATCCACAATTACCAAACGTTCCGGCAGCTTGAATACCGCAATTTTTCTTGATTTTAAAAACTCGATAATGTCCTCGAGACTCAGCGATTCGCCTTGCTTTGGCACCGCCACCGCGCAAATGCGTTCTTCCATCACTTCGTCGGCGTAGCCCACGACCGCGACCTCTGCAATACCGGGATGGCCTGCAAGAAGATTGTCGAGTTCGTCCGGAGATATTTTCACGCCGCCGCGAACAATGATGTCCTTGCAGCGTCCGACAAAGCGGTAAAACCGGTTTTCTTTCCCTATGTCTGCAATCTCGAACATGTCTCCGGTGTGAAAGAAACCGTCCTCGGAGAAGACCTCCTGGTTTGTTTTGGGTGCATTGTGGTAACCATCGAACACTGATGCACCCCAGATCAACAACTCGCCAGGCTGGCCGGGTTCAGTGATTTCTTCGCCACTTTCAATGTCTGTAAGTTTGGTTTTGATTCGACTGGCGACGCGGTTGTTCCACGCCAGTCCCTCGACGCCGAATCGGGGGAAAAACTCGGCCCGGACTTCCGGATCAGGGATGTCGTCATATCCGCTGATCAGGACCATGCCTTCGTTGGATCCAAAAATATTGATGACGACAATATCGTGCTGCTCCTGGAATTCCTTCACCATCCATGGAGACAGTGGCGCCCCACCCGAGCCGATGACCCGGACGCTCGACAGGTCGACGGCAGACATCATCGCGGGATTTTTCAGGAGCATGGTAAGAACGGCGGGCGGTGCGATGGTATAGGTAACTTTCTCTGTCTCAATCTGTTTCAGGAACACCTGCAGGTCCAGCGGATGGTGTAAAACAAGCGTGCTTCGGCTTAACAGCCAGTTGTATAAGAAACCTCCGATGCTGGCCATGTTGACGAGCGGGAAGGGGTTGAGAAAGACATCACCGTCACGAAAACGCACACAGTCATAGCTCGTGTAGGCGCTGGTGAACCACATATTGTGGCTTCGGGGAACGCCTTTCGGCTGACCGCTCGTACCTGAAGTCCAGCAAATCGTAAAGACGTCATTCGCCGATATCGACAATGACTCGAGATACGACCCGAGCGACTCGAGTTCCTCGTCCGTTGGCGTTTCGTCATCAAGGGCGACCGCATCATCCGGCGCATTCTGGCCGAAGACGAGGGTGGTGCACTCAGGCGGAAACGCCTCACGGTTTTCAGCCGCGAGATTGGTTCCCTTGAAGTCCGTGGTCGAAATATAGACCTTTGGTTGCAGTTCCTTCTGGATCTTCGCAAGTTCATGGACGCCGTATTGCACCGGCACAGGGCTGACGACTGCCCCCAGTCTGGCCAGCGCGATATATAGCATTGCCAGCTCGACGACGTTGGGCAACTGGATAACCACGACATCGTCCTGGCCGATGCCGTGTGAGTGAAAGACTGCGGCAAGTTTCTCGACGCGGACGGCAATTTCCGCGAAGGTCAGTCTCTGCTGGTCTCCACCGGTGAGATCAGAGCGATTGAACTGATCGACCAGTGCCAGCCTGTCCGGGCAATCGGCGACGGCCTGATCAAAAATCGAGGTCAGCGTATCCTCACCCCACCATCCCCTGGCAGTAAAATCCGCTATCCTGTCGCCCGGTGTTGTCCGCATGAGTTCAGTCTCTAACGTGATATAGATATCAGATAATTCGCAGGTCATCCATCACTGCATTCGAAAACCACCATCCACCTGTATGGTTTGCCCGTGAATCCCTGTTGAGGAATCACAAGCCAGGTACACGACGCTATCGGCTACCTCTTGTTCGGTTGGCATACGACCGATCGGAATATCCTTGGTAAAGAACTGCTTTATCTCCTCAACGTCTTTGTTATCTGCCTCCGCCCTCGCGGCGAACGCACGGCTACTGCGTTCACCCTCGATAGGACCGGGGACCACCGCATTCACACGTATGCCCAAGGGGCCCAGCTCGGCAGCGAGCGTATGGCTCAAACCGATAACACCCCAACGCGTGACAGCATAGGGAGCACGCATTGGATAGGCCGTGCGGCCGCCAACCGATGAGATGGTAATGATGTTACCCGACTTCTTTTCCAACATGACTTTTGAGACGTACTTGCAACAGTAGAAAGTGCCGGTGAGGTTGATGTCTATGGCTTCTCGCCAGTCATCTGTATCAACGTCCGGAATCATCGCTGTCGGCCCGGCGATCGCGGCGTTGTTAACCAATATCTCTATCCCACCATACTTGTCGACCACCGTCTCTACCATGTCCCTGACGGCATTCTCCTTTCCGATGTCGACAGTCAGCGCCAACGGTTCTGTATTCATATCGCGCAGTTCGTCTGCAACCTCTTCAAGTTTTTCCCGGCTGCGCGCCGCAACAACTACGTTGGCCCCTAGTCTGCCGAAGCTCAACGCAATCTGTTTGCCGATGCCATAGCCACCGCCGGTGACGATGACGGTCTTGCCTGCGAATGTTCGGCTATCAAGCGGTGACTGTTCGGTACTCATTGGCGGCTCCTCACTTCACCCACAGTTCAATAATGCAAGTATACTGGCCAGTTGTGCAACTCAACAACTTGAAATCATGCTAGACGAAACGCTGGACGCCGTGGTCATCGGCTCCGGAATGGGTGGCATGTGCTGTGCCGCATGGTTGGCAGCACGTGGGCTGAAAGTTGTTGTTGTCGAGAAGTCTCCTTACCTGGGTGGACGTTGTTCCCACCGGAAACGTAATGGCTGCACAATAACAACCGGCGCCATCATGATTCCCATGGGAGAACACAGCGCTATCCGCCAGGCTTTCGCAGCAGTAGATGCCACGATGGACATGGTCGAGACGACTGGTGCCATCCGCTACCGGCTGCCGCACGGTGATTACGACCTGCCACCAGGCAGGGGCGGGCTTTTGGGCATGATTGAGTTTGCCCTGCAAGGTGATGA
>Ga0255051_10000790_pt1 | contig 11473 bp, 10 predicted proteins | sample JV7_2_9_MG_FD_181719 | JGI IMG/M metagenome (GOLD analysis project Ga0255051, IMG submission 181719) | Seawater microbial communities from Jervis Inlet, British Columbia, Canada - JV7_2_9 | ecosystem: Environmental > Aquatic > Marine > Inlet | place: Canada: British Columbia | collected 2016-10-06
CAGTGACGCCCTGACCTTCCGGTTTCAGCGCGTGCAGGATCTCTGACTGCACAATATTCGTGTCCTGGTATTCGTCAACGAGCACATGATCGAACCATGCTCCGATCTGCCCGGCGAACTCTTCATCAGCAACGAGGTGGCACCAGTAGAGCAGCAGATCGTCATAGTCGAGAACCTGGCAGTGCTGCTTGCGCGCGACGTAGTGCCTGAATAATTCACGCAACTCAGATTCCCAATCGGCACACCACGGGTAGGACTCGTTCAGAACGTCGGCGAGCGAATTGCGCGTATTGACGCAACGCGAGTAAATGGCAAGACACGTGTCTTTTTTCGGAAAGCGCCGTGACTTTTTCGTCAGCGCCAGCTCATGCCTTGTTACGTCGATGACATCCGCCGCATCGCTTCGATCCAGGACCGAGAAACCCGGGTCAAGACCTAGATTTGCAGCGAATCGACGTAGCAGCCGATTGGCAACTGAATGGAATGTGCCGGACCAGGGCAAAATGCCAGCCGGTATCGCATTTGCGCTCCTGCCGGCCAGCGCCTGACGCACGATGGCATCGACGCGTCGCGTCATCTCCTGCGCAGCCCGCCGTGTAAACGTAAGCAGCAATATGCGCTCGGGGCTCACGCCTTCGATGATCAGGTGGGCAACGCGGTGCGCAAGCGTCATCGTCTTGCCCGTGCCGGCACCGGCAATGACGAGCAGCGGCCCGGAACGGAACGGCTCGTTCGGCGCCTTGCTGCCGTATTCGGCAGCTTGGCGCTGGGCTGGATTCAGCAACGCCAGGTAATCATCGGTGTGCTCGGCCGCCTGCACCTCGTCTCCCCAGTGGAAAAGTCTGTATTTTTATACAGTACTGGATGAATTTACAAGGTCAGGTGATTGGTTTTAGAAGAAATTCTTCTATAAGCCGCGCCAGAACGGCCGGTTGCTCGAAGTGCAGCATGTGCCCCGAGTCATCGATCCATTCGGTTTGGCGCCGCGGAAACGGCAGATTTTCTGGTGACGCAAGGTCGCTGTCACGTCCTGCGACGAGCAGCACATCGGCCGTCACCTCGCGCCAGCAGGCTTCAACTTCAGCGAGCCGGTACAAGACGGGATTTGGCAACTTGTGCGCAGGGTGGTGTCGCAGCCGTACCTCAGCATTGCCGACGTCCTCAGCCCATTGCCGCGCCACAAACTCTGCTTGTGGCCGACTCATGCGCGGACTCCTGCGCCGGATCACCTCGGCCAACATTGAGTAGTTGTCGCGCACTGTGGCATCCGGCAGTTGACGGCCGCGCTCCACCCATTCCCGGTAGCGGCGCGGTGCATCCGACGGTGCGCTGTCAGGCAAACCGAATCCCTCGACGTTGACCAGTGCGGCAACACGCTCCGGAAATGCCCCGGCGTAGAGCCCCGCTATGTTGCCACCCATGCTGTGGCCAACGAGGCGCACCGGGCTGTCCGCACTGTAGTGGCTCAGCAGTCGATCAAGGTCTGCCAGGTAGTCCGGGAACCAAAATGCTTCCGTTTCAGGCTGCGTACGACCAAAGCCCCGCCAGTCAGGCGCGATCACTCGCCACTCGTGCCGAAATTCATCAACAACGAACTGGAACGTCGCTCCGGCATCGGCGAATCCGTGCAGATAGAAGAGCAGAGGCGCGTCTTTGTCGCCCCATTCGGTCACGGCATAGTCGACGCCGCGAACAGCGAGCCGGACCACTCGTGGAGCTTCTCCCGGTTCGTAAATCTGCTCTTCGGTCATGGGAATGCATGATGCCCTATTCGGCGCGCCGCGTAGTCTGTATAAATGCGCTCATGACTCTCGACATCGCAATTGTCCTGATCATCCTCGGCATCTCGCTGATCCTCTTTATCAGCGAAGTCATTCGTATGGACCTCGTCGCGTTGCTTGTTCTGGGCGCGCTGGCGCTTACGGGCCTCGTAACGGCCGAGCAGGCGTTCGACGGCTTCTCGAATGGCGCCGTCATCACGGTCTGGGCGATGTTCATCCTGAGCGAAGGCCTTACGCGCACAGGGATTGCCGACATAATCGGCCGGCAGGTCATGAAACTGGGTGGGAAGCGCGAGATCTCGATGATCCTGGTCATTATGGTCACAGGCGCTGTGTTGTCGGCATTCATGAACAACATCGGAGTTGCGGCGCTCATGCTCCCCGTCGTCGTCGATGTCGCACGTCGCACACGCATTCCCGCGTCGCGTTTGCTAATGCCGCTGGCGTACTCGACGCTGCTGGGCGGCCTGATGACCATGATCGGCACGCCACCCAACCTGCTCATCAGTGAGTCGCTGACACGTTTCGGTTTCGAGCCCTTCAAGTTGTTTGACTTCACGCCGCTTGGCGGCGCAGTCATGGCGGTCGGGGTGATATTCGTTGCTTTCTTCGGCCGATTTCTGCTGCCCAAGAAGATCGCGGAACACGGCAAACATGTCAGTCAACGCAGCCTGCGGTCACAATACAAGTTGCACGAGCGCACGTTCATGGTGCGAGTGCCCACGAACTCCATACTTGTCGGCAAAACCCTGGCTGAGAGTCGCATTGGCACGTCGACCGGGCTGATTATTCTTGCGCTCGTGCGCCAGGGGCGCAGCGATCCGATGCCAAGCCGGCAAATTGTACTTCGTGGAGGCGATGGCATTCTCGTGCAGGGTCGCGTCGACCAGTTCCGTGAATTGCGGCGCTGGAGCGACCTCGTTATCGAGCGCGAAGCGCCAGTGCTGAAATCCATGGTTGCCGCGAAAATCGGATATGCAGAGGTCACGATCTCGGATACATCACCACTTGTTTCGGAACTTGTGCGTCATGCCGGGTTTCGCTCGCGATTCAATGTTGCCGTCGTCGGTTTGCGGCGGCGCAACCAGTACCGCCTGACGAATCTCGCCTACGTTCCGTTGCGCAAAAGCGAGCGTATTCTCGTGCAAGGCGAGGTCGATTCGATCGCACAGCTCGAGAAATTCTCCGACTTCACTGCAGTCGAGATCCTGACGGACGAACGCCTCGACGAGCAATACCGCACCGATGAACGCATGTTTGTCGTAAGACTGCCGAAGGAAAGCGATCTTGCCGGCGCGTCGCTGGAGAAAAGCCGCCTGGCTGACGTTTTCGATTTTCGCGTTGTGGCGATTTTTCGCGACAGCGCCCTGACTGTGATGCCACGTGGTGACGAAATTCTCATCGGTGGCGATCTTCTCCTGATTGAGGGGCAGCCCGGTGATCTCGATGTACTGCGCGGCCTGCAGGAATTTGAAATCGAAACCTCGGTCCCGGCCAACCTGGGTGCATTTGAGTCAGAACGCCTGACCCTCATGGACGCAACGCTCGATCCGCGCAGCACGCTTGCCGGTCGTACCGTCGGAGAACTCAACTTCCGTGAGCGCTACGGTCTCGAACTCGCCGGTATCTGGCGCGAAGGCGAGACTGTCGGCACCGAACTCGCCGACGAGCGGCTGCAGATCGGTGACGCCCTGTTGCTGCTTGGACCGCGAGACCGTTTGCAGCTGCTGTCGACGGACTCTGACTTCCTGATATTGACACCGCTCGGCCAGGAACCGCCCGACACACGCCGTGCGCCGTTGGCTGCATTTATCATGCTCGCGGTCGTCGTGTCCGTGATGATGGGTAAGGCACCAATTTCTGTCGCGGCGGTTGTCGGCGGCAGCATCATGGTGCTGACGGGCTGTCTCAATATGGAACAGGCGTATCGAGCGATTGACTGGCGCGCGATTTTCCTGATCGCTGGCATGCTGCCCCTGGGAACGGCGATGGCTGATTCCGGTGCCGCTACCTTTCTCGCGGGCCAGGTCATGACGCTACTCGGTGACGCGGGCCCGTGGCCTGTGATTATGGGCCTGTACGTCCTGACGGCCATGGCGACAATGATCATCCCGACAGCCGCACTTGTCGTCCTTATGGCACCGATCGTGTTGTCGGCGATGGGTGATATGGGCCTGCGGCCCGAAACCGCAATGATGGCTGTCGCGATGGCGGCGTCAGCGAGTTTCACCAGCCCTATTTCTCACCCTGCAAACATCCTCGTTATGGGTCCAGGCGGTTACCGGTTCATCGACTACCTCAAGGTCGGTGTTCCTTTGACAATTGTCGTATTTATTGCGGTCATGATTTTGCTGCCCATCTTGTGGCCGTTACAAGTAATGTAAGGAAGCAACGAGACATGGTAGATACAATCGTTATTGCGGGCGCCGGACACGGCGCCGGTCAAGTTGTCGCAACGCTCAAACAAAAGAAGTTTGCGGGCGAGATCATCCTGATAGGTGACGAAGCACACCTTCCCTACCAGCGACCACCGCTGTCGAAGAAATTCCTGTCCGGTGACCTTGATGCCGAACGTCTGCATTTCAAACCGGCGTCGTTCTACGACGACCCACAGATCGATGTGCACCTCAATACGAGCATTGAAAGCATCGATCGTGCCGGAAAAAAAGCCATCGCCAGCGACGGTGTCAAATTTGCCTATGACAAACTCGTTCTCGCACTTGGATCACGAGTGCGCAAGATTGAGGTACCGGGACACGACCTGCCCGGCATTCATTACCTTCGCAGCATTGCCGACGTCGAAGCAATCCGCAGCGACATGTCGGGTAACAAGAACGTCGTTATCGTCGGTGCCGGCTACATCGGGCTCGAGGTAGCGGCTGTCTGTCGCCTGCAGGGTCTGGATGTAACGGTGATCGAAATGGCTGACCGCGTTATGAGTCGAGTCGTCTCACCCAATGTATCCGATTACTACCAACTCGAGCACACGAAACACGGCGTAAAACTCCTGTTGTCGACGAGTCTCGCGGAATTCAAAGGCAAGCGACGCGTCAAACGTGCCGTAACCGTCGATGGACAGGAGATCCCTGCCGACTTCGCCGTTGTCGGTGTCGGCATACTGCCGAATTCAGAACTCGCCGAGGCAGCCGGCCTCGACGTAAATAACGGCATCGTCGTCGATGACACATGCTGCACAGCCGACCCCGATGTTTATGCGATCGGTGACTGCACATCTCACCCCAATAGTATTTACGGGCGGCCGTTGCGACTGGAGTCAGTTCATAATGCGCTCGAACAGGCGAAGACGGCCGCCAGCAATATTTGCGGCGTTGAATCGCACTACTCCCAGGTACCGTGGTTCTGGTCAGACCAGTACGATCTCAAACTTCAAATTGCGGGGTTATCACAAGGCTACGACGACGTTGTGTTGCGCGGCGACCCGTCGAACGGTAGTTTCGCGTGCTTCTATCTCAAAGAAGACGAGCTCATCGCGGTCGATGCAATTAACTCACCGCGCGAATTCATGCAGTCAAAAGAGCTGATCGCGAAACGCGCGAAGATCGATCGGGGAAAACTCGCCAACGCCGAACTGGCGCTTAAGGATCTGGTGTAGCGTCCAGATTTGGCGCCGGCAGCTCGACAGCCAGCTTACCGTCGACAGCGACCGGCCCGTGGTTTGCGGAATAGGCTTTTGCACTGAGCGACTCGACACCATCAACCTCGAGGTCCGCAAATTCTCCGCTGCCACCGAAGACTCTCGCTGTACCCAGCGCACCGGGCCCCGACGTGATGGTGCCGCTCCAGTTGCCGCGCCAGTTATCACCGGAACTACGATAGGCTGGAATAACGATTTCTCGCAGATAACCCCAGTAGTTTTCCTGCTGTTCGACAAACAGGCTTCCCCGGCCGGGTACGTATGTGCCAGGCGCTGTCAATGATCGCTTCGCCGTTGAGAATTCTCGTACTCTCGGAACGTGACGAAAACTTGATGCCGATGGCAGCCGGCTGATTGCGACTGTCCCGCATCACGGTCGCCATCGTATCGGTGAGGCGTACGGTTGGTTCCCAGAGCTGCAGTACTTTGGAAGGATATGGCACAACTGTCGACTCGCCGTCGTTCGTATAGACCAGCGCATCTGTAGCGACTGCGGAGTAATTGAAATTGATGACGACGTTGTCAGAGACTGACAGCGGCGACAATTTGTTCTGTGACGTCATGGGGTTGTAGTACAGCAGCGCCAGGAACGCAGCCACGCCCACGGCCATGCCGACGACAAGCGAAATCAGGTACTTCATTCTTCCTCGACCTCTCTCGCAACAAACGAAGTGGTGAGTTCGATACGCCCTGCCGGTGCGTCCTCGGCGCCAGACGTATCTGCCACCCAATGCTCGGTGACGCGGCCGACCAGTGGGGCAAACTCACGAGTTCCCGTTGCAAGCGTGCCTGTGCGATATCCGTCCTCCAGCGGTTCAGCCTGCATGCGCACGTACGCCGAACCGCGCGCCGGAAGGTGTAATACCCACTCAACGATGTCTCCTGATGACTCATTATTTGCGGCAATACGGCTCGCGACTCCCACGACTGTATCTTTGCCATTACGAACTTTGAACAACTCTGCCCGCGTATCCGCGAACAGCGGGTCAACAGGCCATTCCAGCCCGACCGGCAGCGGCTCTTTTTGGGATGGAGCGCCTGTCATGACGCGATCCATCGGAATATTGACGTGGAAAGACTCGGTATTGCCGCGGTTCGGGTGAACGACGATCAATGACTGCTCACGAGACTGGTTGACGGCCGGAAAGTAATACAAGGCTGCCGCCGCACCGGCGACGCCAAGCAGGATTCCCGCTATGAAGGTCTTGAACATGCGCCAAGTTTAGTTAAATTGGCTCTGCCATCACACTCCACACCATTAATTTGTGACAGAACGCACATTAGGCAGGCCACATAATCATGAAAACGCCCATTTGCCTCTGGTCAGGCCCTCGAAATGTGTCGACAGCCCTGATGTACAGCTTTGCCCAGCGCGATGATATGCGCGTCGTCGACGAACCTCTGTATGGCCACTACCTGCGTGTATCCGGCGCCGATCATCCAGGCGGGCAGGATGTGATTGACGCAATGAATTGCAATGGTGATGCCGTGATGCGCGACTTAATCGATCAACAAGCTCTTGATTCAGCGAGGCGCCTGTTCATCAAGCACATGGCACACCATCTGGTCGGTCTCGATCTCGGCTTCCTGCGCCAGACCTGCAATCTTTTTCTGATTCGGGACCCGAAGGAAATGTTGTCGTCGCTGACTGTCCAGGTTCCCCATGCACAACTTGCGGATACGGGTTTGAAACGGCAGTGGGAGTTGTACTCAGAAATGCTGTCTGAGGGGCAGCGGCCCGCTATTCTCGATTCGCGAGAGTTGCTGCTCGACCCTGAAGGCGTCCTGCGCCAGCTTTGCGATCACCTTGGTCACGTATTTTCAGCGGACATGTTGCAATGGCCGGCCGGGCCGCGCGCCGAGGATGGCGTATGGGCGCCTCACTGGTACCATGCCGTCCATCAAAGCACGGGATTTGCAGCGTATAGACCGAAGCCTGATTTTCCCGCACCCCTCGAGCCGCTTCTGATGGAATGTCAGCCGTGGTATGACCTGCTATTCGAACAGGCGATTCGCGCCACAAACTCCGGAGACCAACCATGAAATTGCCAGACCCGCGAAACAAGGACATCGTGGTTTACGTTGGTGGAAAACTTGTCCATCGCGACGAGGCGCGTGTTTCCGTCTTTGACAGCGTCGTGCAGGGCGGCGATGCCGTCTGGGAAGGTTTGCGCGTTTATGACGGCCGCATTGCCGCGCTCGAAGGGCACCTGGAACGCTTACAGAACTCCGCCAAGACACTTGCATTCGAAGCCGTGCCCTCGAGCGACGAGGTACGCGACGCGATATTCCAGACGCTCGAGGCAAACGGCATGCGCGATGAGGCACACATCCGGCTGACGCTGACGCGCGGTGAGAAAGTCACCTCCGGAATGAATCCGAACTTCAACCAGTCCGGCTGCACGCTCATCGTCCTTGCGGAATGGAAGCCACCCGTTTATTCCGACAACGGCATCCGCGTCATCACGGCATCTACTCGCCGTAACACACCGCAATGCCTGGACTCGAAGATTCACCACAACAATCTACTCAACAATATCCTTGCATCAATCGAGGCCAACGTCGCGAACGTGGACGCTGCGATCATGCTCGACATCCAGGGGTTTATTTCCGAAACGAACGACACAAATTTGTTTGTCGTCAAGAACGGCACTGTCAGCACGCCGCATGCCGATAGCTGCCTGCCCGGTCTTACGCGAAAGATGATTCTCGATATTTGCACTGAGAACGAAATCCCGGCAGACGAAAGGAACCTCTCGTTAACCGAGCTGTATACGGCCGACGAGGTGTTCACCAGCGGTACGATGGGCGAACTCACGCCCATTCTCGAGGCCGATGGACGACAAATCGCCGACGGCGCGGTCGGGGAAATGACCTGCCGCTTACAGCAACTTCATCGGGAGTTTGCGTTCGAACACGGCACGAAACTGCCGTTCTGAATCATTCCGACGCGAAATAATTCTCGAGGTATTCGTCGAAGCTGATGTCGTCGCAGGCTTCGATATCATTCTGGCGCTCGAGCGAGCCTTGCACCTCCTGGCTGAACTCTTCGTGCCGCTCCTTTGACATCGGGTTAATAGCTGCGAAGTAGTCACGATGGCCGCGCGCCACCGAGATTGCATAATCGAAGAAGCTGTTGCCACCATTTTTCAATTCGTGAAGCAGTTGCGCCGAAGGCGTCGTGTCCGGAGTATCGACAACGGCCCGCATGGAGTCGACTGCCTGGATATAAGACTCCCCGCCCTCCGTCACATCTATCTGACTTGCAATCATGCCGACTTTGTCGAGGATTTCCGTCGCCCATGTCTGCAAAGGAACCTCTTTGCCATCACGCAGGAGACGGAACGCGGGATCGCGGCCTTCTCGCGCCGTGTGCGACTGATTTCGCGACGTTTCAGCGAGAGCCACGGCATCGAACGGCTGACTTTCTTCAAGGAGGCAGTAAATCAGGAATGCTTCCATGAAGCGCATCGTATTCTGGTTGATACCTGCGGGATCGTCGACATTGATATCGAGAGACCGAATCTCGACGTACTCGATGCCGCCCCGCTTGAGCGCCGTTGTCGGCCGCTCACCGGAGTGTGCGACGCGCTTTGGTCGAACGGAACTGTAGTACTCGTTCTCGATCTGCAGTTGGTTAGCCGACAACTGGCGGTATTTGCCGTCTACCCTGACACCAATTTTCTCGTAGTCGGGCTCGGGTGTGTTGAGCGCGTTCTGCAAATCGCGGATGTAGTCATCAAGGTTGTTCAACGATATGTTGATGCGCGACTGATTCTGATTGCTGTAGCCGAGATCGCTCATCCTGAGCGACGTTCCAAACGGCGCATACCAGGTATCGTCACTGAGTTCCTGCATACCGATGTCGGTACCGCTGCCGAACGATTTGCACATCGCCGGTGACGCACCAAACAGATACAGAGTCAGCCAGCCAAAGCGGCGAAAATTTCGAATCAGGCCGAGGTACTGGTTGGAGCGAAACGCCTGCCCGTCACCCGCGTCATCGACGGCCGCCTGATACCGGGGCCAGAACGATTCGGGGAGTGAATAATTGAAGTGAATTCCGGCTATCGTCTGCATGTGACGTCCGTAGCGGAAACCAAGGCCTCGACGGTAGATCGTCTTCATTTGCCCGACATTGGATCTTCCGTAGCGGGCAAGTGGAATCTCCGCATCCGCGGGAATACGACACGGCATGCTCGCAATCCAGAGTAACTCGTCGTCAAGGCACTCGTAGGCAAATTGATGCACGTCACACAGGAACCGAAGCGCTTCCCACGTACTTGAATACACGGGCGTAACAAACTCGAGCAACGCTTCTGAAAAGTCTGTCGTTATGAATCGATTGGTCAGCGCAGAACCGAGCCCCGCCGGATGAGGTTTGCGCGACAGGTAACCATCCAGGTCGAGCCGCAGCGCTTCCTTCTCAATGCCTTTCAGACCACCGCCGAGTGACACACCGCCTGCAGTTAAGGCATTGAATCGTTTGTCGAATATCTGGCTCAAATTGTTCTTCTTTGTCGAGCGCCTGGTCAATTGATGGCGCGTTCTTCAAAGTCCGGCCCGCTGTTTTACCATAAGCATCGCGCCGGTGCGTGCATGCCATTATCCTGCTTGTTAGTCTGGACAGCGAGATGAAACTGCGAATTCAGAAATTCATCGTCATCTGCAGTGTGTTTGCCGCCACAATGTTGTTGTCCGAACCCGCCGCCGCGTTTCGGTGCGGCAGTAAGCTCGTCAAGGATGGCATGCACGAGCTCGAGGTCGTCAAGATCTGCGGAGCACCTGCATCTGTTCGCCATCTCGGTTATGCGGTCCGGAGCGTCGACATTCGCGCGCACCGGCCAACGGTGCCAGGTTGGACAATTTCCCGCTCCCCCGGTTATCACTCCTATCCGGCTGAGGTAATGGTGACTGAGTATGTTTACAACCTTGGCCCGCAAAAGCTCATGCGCCGACTTGTATTCGAGGGCGGCTTCCTGGTCTCAGTCGAGACGCTCGGCCGCGGCCACCGAGACTAAAGCACTGACACGTGGCCCGATCTGAGGGTAGACTTCGCTCTGGCGCTCTCTATCCACTCATGGAAACACCTTTATGAACGAATCTCGCTTGCGACGCTTGCGCGACAAGTCTGCCAGTTCGGCCACGCTGATCAATGAAGGATGCAAGATCACTGGAACCATCACTGGCGCCGGCAGTTACCTGGTCAATGGCGAAATCGACGGTGACTGCGATCTTGATGGCACCGTGACGATCGCCCCCAATGGCTTTTGGAAAGGAACTGTCAAAGCATCGGACGTTATCGTCGCCGGCCAGGTTGAGGGCGACATCATCGCCGCGGGCAAAGTCGAGATTACGGATACAGCACGCATCATCGGTACCGTGTCAGGTGAAGCAATCGCAGTTGCCGAAGGTGCCGTTGTCGAGGGCGTCATGAAAACGACAGGCCCGGCTGATCCGCTGGAATTTGTTGAAAAGCGTAAAGAAGACTGATCGCCTGATTTTTCTGTATGTGACACAATTTCCCCATATGTGGTGAAATGGCTCACAATGCCGCCCCAACAATAGTCCACAGTGGAAATACACGTCCGCCGACGTGGCCGATGCTACACTAGCATTTGGCTATATGCCCCTGACAACTATAAGAAAAAGGGCTGGCGCAGATAATTATGATTGGCAGCAAAATTCCTCGTTACGTTTTAGTCATCCTTGCCCTCGGCATCGCCGTCGCTGCCATCATGTTGATGTGGTTTTACAGCCAGTACACCTGGCTGACCGACGAAATTGCCTCGACCTCACCCGCGCAGCACGAAGCCCTGGTCGGCACCAGTTTTCGTTGGATCGCGGGCGGCAGCCTGGTCGCTCTGATTGTCGGACTTGGCATCATCGTCCTGATCGTTCGTAGACAAAGCGCCCGCATTCACGATCTGAGAATTCAGGCCGAGAAGCTGCGTGATGCAGATTTCGGCGAACCGTTATTGCAGACGCAGAGTGGCGCGCTTGGTCGGCTTGCGGGCGTTTTCAACGACATGCGTGA
>Ga0255051_10000792_pt1 | contig 11471 bp, 8 predicted proteins | sample JV7_2_9_MG_FD_181719 | JGI IMG/M metagenome (GOLD analysis project Ga0255051, IMG submission 181719) | Seawater microbial communities from Jervis Inlet, British Columbia, Canada - JV7_2_9 | ecosystem: Environmental > Aquatic > Marine > Inlet | place: Canada: British Columbia | collected 2016-10-06
GTGTCCGGACTTTCCTACCCACCATAGGTGGATCGATAAGGCGGCCTGCACAGCAAAAATAGGTCAAATGTTAATAACTAGCGTAAATTTGGAAACACTATTTTTTAATAACTAGTTATACATTTTTATATTTGTTTTACTTCTATGGAGCACTTTATTGTATCAGCCAGAAAGTACAGACCCACACGGTTCAAAGAGGTAGTGGGACAACAGGCTATTACCAAAACACTCGAAAATGCGATCGAAAATGACCACCTCGCGCAAGCATTACTTTTTACTGGTCCGAGAGGCGTTGGCAAAACCACCTGTGCCCGAATTCTAGCGAAGAAGATCAATGACGACGGTACACATCACGAAGATGAAGATTTTGCCTTCAACATATTTGAATTGGATGCAGCTTCTAATAACTCGGTAGATGACATTAGGAATTTAATAGATCAAGTACGTATTCCACCTCAAGTGGGTAATTACAAGGTCTATATTATTGATGAGGTGCATATGCTTTCTTCAGCTGCCTTTAATGCTTTTTTAAAGACATTGGAAGAACCGCCAAAGCATGCGATTTTTATTTTAGCTACCACGGAAAAACACAAGATAATCCCCACCATATTATCACGCTGTCAAATATTTGATTTCAGAAGGATAACCGTTAATGATATAAAAGGCCAACTTGCCCTTGTTGCTAAAGCCGAAGGAATCAATGCCGAAGATGATGCGTTACACGTGATCGCCGAAAAAGCGGATGGCGCCATTCGTGATGCGCTTTCCATTTTTGACAGGGTTGTAAGTTTTTCAGGAAAAAACCTGACACGACAATCGGTAACTGAAAATCTAAACGTCCTCGATTATTCGTATTATTTCGAGATAACCACTTTATTATTGGAAAACAAAATTCCGGAGGTTCTTATTCTATACGATGACATATTAGCCAAAGGCTTCGACGGGCACCATTTTATTTCCGGTCTTGCTTCTCATTTCCGAGATCTATTGGTATGCAAAAATAAAGAGACCATTTCATTGTTGGAAGTAGGTCAACAAGTAAAGGAAATGTATTTGGAACAATCTAAGCTTGCACCACATTCATTTTTAATTGAGTCAATCGACTTAGCGAATAGCTGTGATTTTAAATACAAAAACAGTCGTAATCAAAGGCTTTCGGTAGAATTATGCTTACTACAGCTTGCCTCATTGACGTTTCAAGACGAAAAAAAAAAGCTTAGTTTCTTTGGAAGAAGGAATCCCGAGCAATTTGTAATTCCGCCTTCCTATTTCAAAAAAGTAACGCCACCTATTGATGCTGAAAAGAATACTTCCGAAGCGGCTATGGTATTATCTCAAACCAATACAGAAACGAGTGTTCAAGAGCCAATTGAACAAATAGGTACTAAACCTGAAAAAAAAGAATCCGAAGTTTCGACACATCCCGAAAGAGTCATTGAACGACCACGTATATTAGCAGAACGCAACGCAGAGAAAGTATCGGCATTGTCATTGAGAAGTATTCAGAAAAAAAAGGAGCTTGAGAAGGAAATGGTCTCGAAGCAACCAGATAATAAAGGCCTTCCCGCAGAAGACTTCACTGAGATTGAAATGCAATCTTCCTGGAGAGATTATACCAATAAGCTAGAACAAGAAGGTAAATACAACCTACTTTCACATCTCACCATGGGAGTGCCCAAACTGGAAGGTAATTTGATCCATCTGGTGTTTCCAAATAATACGATAAAAGTAGAAGTAGAACATGCCAAACATGACTTGTTAAGACACCTGCGCTCTTCCTTAAAAAACCACAAGGTTGATATATCGATCGAAGTTAATGAAGCCGAAGTTAAGCGCTACGCCTATACTCCACGTGAAAAGTTTGACAAACTAAAAGAGAGAAATCCGCTGATCGAAAATCTTAGAAAAGAATTTGACCTGGATGTGTGACAACACGATACGTAAGAGTTGTATATAATTACCACCTCCATCCATTTTAATATGAACCGAATTCTATGAGTATTGAAAAAACAGGCAGTATAAAGATGTTAGGGTTAAAGTTACCTACAGATCCTCGCTGGGTAAATATAGTTGAGAAAGATGTAGAGGAAATATTGACCGATCATGCTTACTGTGAACAAAAAGCGGCCTCAACCGCTATTTCTCTCATCGTGTCTTTCCCGGAATATACAGATCTGGTAGAAGAAATGATCGATCTCGCTCAAGAGGAAATGAGCCACTTTAAAATGGTGCATGATATAATTACTAAAAAAGGATGGGCGTTGGGCAGAAACAGAAAGGATATGTATGTGTTACAAATAGTAAAATTCTTTCCCAAGGGAGGTAGTCGAAATACTCAATTGATCCACCGACTTCTTTACGCTGCACTTATTGAAGCCCGAAGCTGCGAGCGTTTCCGATTATTAAGCGAAGAATTAGAAGACAAAAAACTAGCTAAATTCTACCGCAAGTTAATGATCAGTGAAGCCAATCATTATACAATGTTTTTGGGTTTTGCGAGGAAATATGGAACTCGCAAGGAAGTAGATAAAAAGTGGCAGGAGTTACTGACCTTTGAAGCCGGGATAATGAAGGACTTAAGTAAATCGGTAGCCGTCCATGGTTAAACAAAACCAGCAAAATGAACGGCCTTTTATGGCTAAAACGGATTGAAAAGTTGATAATAGAAAATATTTTTGCGTAACAATGAAAGTAAATGGCGAATACTATCGTACTATTTGGATAAAGCCGGGAGATAAAAATACCCTGCAAATTATCGATCAGCGAAGATTACCCTATGATTTCATTATAGAAGATCTGTCAACTGTAGATCAGGTAGCAGTGGCGATCAAAGATATGCATGTTAGAGGTGCCGGTCTGATCGGTGCCACAGCGGGTTATGGTATTTACATTGCCACCTTGGAGGCTTTGAATAGCCCTTCATTTGAAGAGCATTTAAAATTAGCTGCTGAGCAGTTATTAGCCACCAGGCCCACTGCTGTTAATCTTGAATGGGCAATTAACAAACAGTTGACAGCCATTAAAAAAGGAGGTGCTAACCGGGATAAAGTAGCTATTGCGTATCGAACGGCTATGGATATTGCGGATGAAGATGCGAATTATTGCAGGAAAATTGGGGAAATAGGACTTAAAATAATTAAAGAATTGAGTCTTAGAAAGAAAGGGGGGCGTATTAATATTCTAACACATTGTAATGCCGGGTGGCTTGCATTTGTGGATTTCGGTACAGCTACATCACCTATTTACGCTGCCTTTGATCAAGGAATAGACATTCATGTTTGGATAGATGAAACCCGCCCAAGAAATCAAGGTGCGCGTCTAACAGCCTGGGAACTAAATGAGCATGGAGTACCTCATACGGTAATAGCCGATAATGCCGGAGGCCACCTTATGCAACAGGGCCTGGTAGATGTTTTTATTACGGGTGCGGATAGGGTCACTTACAGCGGGGATGTCGCGAATAAAATTGGAACCTACCTAAAGGCGTTGGCGGCGAAAGACAATAATATACCTTTTTACGTTGCCTTTCCTTCGTCAACTTTTGATTGGAAAATTAGGAACAGTTATACTGAGATACCGATCGAGGAACGTAATGGGGAGGAAGTTCAATATATCGAAGGTTTGTGTGATGGAAAAATAAAGAAAATACTTCTGACCCCGGAAGAAAGCCAGGTGGCTAATTTTGGGTTTGATATAACTCCATCACAACTTATTACCGGCCTTATAACAGAAAGAGGAATTTGTAACGCTAATGAACAAAGTATTTCGCATCTCTTCCCGGAGTATAAAAAATAAAATATCGTATGAGAAATTTGTGGAACAATTCAGAAGCAAAAAAACTTGGCAGTGATATTCTAAAATTGCGGGTTTATTCTTCCCGATTGCTGGGAATGGAGAGTGATCTCGTACTACATGGTGGAGGCAATACTTCAGCTAAAACCACAATAAAAAATATCTATGGCGAGGATGAAGAGATAATTTACGTAAAGGGCAGCGGTTGGGATTTGGCCACTATTGAAGAAGCAGGGTTTGCAGCGGTAAAACTAAAGGCCTTGCAGAGACTAGCTGAACTGGATCATCTTTCCGATATAGAAATGGTCAAATATCAAAGAATGGCCATGATCGATCCGGCTTCACCAAATCCTTCCGTAGAGGCGATATTACATGCCGTCATTCCATTTACCTACGTTGATCACACCCATGCCGATTCAGTTGTGACCATTAGTAATACTCCAAATGGTAAAGAAAGGATACAAGAACTATATGGCAGTAAAATGCTTGTCGTACCCTACGTTATGCCCGGGTTTTTTTTAGCAAAAGAGATTTATAGGTTAACCAAAGGCATGGATTGGGATAAAATTGAGGGTGTCATATTACTTAATCATGGTGTTTTCACATTTCATAATGAGGCTAAGTTGAGCTATGAAAAGATGATCGATATTGTTACAAAAGCTGAAGAATATATAAAAGATCAGGTTGAAGCTACCGTTACAAAGACAGCAAGTAGAAATAATATTAATACTGTAAAGATCGCCCGGTTAAGGCAAAATGTCTCTAAAGTTTGGGGGAAACCAATATTGGCTCACTTTGATAATTCAAAAACGAGTACCGAATTTAGTGGATCATCCGATCTTTACAAGATTGCCAACAGGGGGCCATTAACCCCCGATCATATTATCAGGACAAAACGAACGCCCCTTATTTTATCTCAGGATCATGAAGACGACCTGATTAACTATACCAAAGCCTATGAGGAATACTTTAGGGAGTTTGCCACTGAGGATCTCAATTGTTTAGATCCGGCACCCAGATGGGCCATATGGCCTGGTCAAGGTACTCTGTCGTTCGGAGATAGTGTGAAGAACTATAAGATTGTGCAAGACATCAGTTTACACACTATGAAAGCGATCCTGGAAGCAGAGCAACTCGATAAGTGGCATACACTTAGCAAAAACGACTTGTTTGAAATGGAATATTGGATACTCGAACAGGAAAAATTAAAAAGGGACAACACTCCAAAATCCATGCAGGCAAAGATCGCTTTGGTCACTGGGGCTGCCAGCGGTATTGGAAAAGCATGTGTTGAAAAACTAGTAGATGAAGGAGCTGTGGTCGCGGCGCTTGATATTGATCCGGTTATCAAAACTTGTTTTGGTCAGGATGAAGTCCTGGGAATTGAATGTGATATTACTGATAAAGAACAATTAAAAAAAGCTATCGAGAAAACCATTGCACATTATGGTGGATTGGATCTACTCATTGCCAATGCGGGTATCTTTCCTGAAAGCTATCCTATTGGTGAAATGGATGACTTTATTTGGAGCAAGAGTTTGGAAGTAAACGTTACCGGCCACCAAAAGCTATTAAAATTGTCACTGCCTTATTTGGAATTGGGTATGGATCCGGCTGTCGTGATCATAGGGTCAAAAAATGTTCTGGCTCCTGGGCCCGGCGCTTCGGCTTATTCAGTGGCAAAGGCTGGGCTTACACAACTTGGGCGAATTGCCGCACTGGAATTTGGAGTAAAAGGCATTCGAGTGAATATGCTTCACCCTAACGCAGTATACGATACCAATATCTGGACAGACGAAATAGTAAGAAAGAGAGCTGAACATTATAAATTAACAGTAGAAGAATATAAGGCGAATAATATACTAAAGGTAACTATATCCTCTGAAGATGTAGCAAATTTAGCGGTGAGCATGTTAGGATCGACCTTTTCAAAGACCACCGGTGCACAACTTACCATAGATGGTGGTAATGATCGAGTCATTTAATAATTACAGAAAGGGAAAAGGTGCTTTTAGACTTCCTCGGGTTCCAACTGAGGTTCGTACCAAATAATTTCCGATTTTTTCTCTTCTGATAATTCTATATCGTTTTGTGGAATATCAGTTTCTGTGTCTTTTCGATATGAGACCTGTTCTTCTATTTGCTCTTTTACCATCTTACGGTAATAAACGAAATGTTCAATGAAGGCTGCATATGACAAGTAATTTCCAATACCGGCCCGATTATGCTTCCACATTTGCCATAGGTATTTCCAAAATATCACCCGCGTATTACGATAAAGTCCTTGCTTCCAGAAAATTTTCAACAGGATTAGCAGTCCATTTAAATTCTTATCGGTTTTATGTTGATTGGCCAGTTCTTTTCGGATTATTGGATCACTATGCACCTCGGCTTTTCCAACCATTCTGAAGTGCTTATAAACCCGGGTAAGATAATTCTTGGGCTCATAAAGTTTCCAGAATGTCTCAACATATTCTTTGGAAATTTCTTCAACCGGTCTTGAAGGAATAAAATTGAGCAGGGTTGTCTGATTTAAGTTCGCCGCATCGAGCAATCTGCCCTCTTTTTTAAGCCTATCCCATAACGCTGTTCCGGGAAGTGCTTGTAGCATGCTATAAGTCACCCCTGGTATGGCATTTTCGATCGCAAATTGATAAACCCTTTCTCCGGCACCCTTCTTTTCACCATCAAAACCAATAATAAACCCACCCATAATTCTGATTCCATAGCCTGCAATTTTTTGCAAAGACTCATTCATGGGAACCTTTGTATTTTGATTTTTTAAAGTGAGCTTCAGGCTATCCGTATCCGGCGTTTCAATACCGATAAATACAGTTGAAAACTTACTGTAAACCATAAGTTTCAGCAAATCGTCATCGTGCGCCATGTCTATGGATGCTTCGGTGTAGAAACTAAAGGGATATCCATTCTCTTTCTGCCAAACAATTAGATCCTCTAAAAAGGGTTTCACGGTTCGTTTGTTTCCAATAAAGTTGTCATCAACAAAGAAGATACCACCTCTCCATCCTAACTCTTTCATAACATTCAACTCCTTTTTTATCTGGCCGGAAGTTTTGGTGCGGGGTTTTCGGCCGTAAAGTATAATTATATCACAAAATTCACACTTAAAAGGACAGCCTCTGGAATATTGTATAGCCATTACAAAATAAGCGTCCATCTTAAGAAGGTCAAAACGAGGGATTACGCTTATGGATAGATCAGGTTTTTCTTTTGACCGAAAAATTCCGGACTCGTTCCCGTTCTCAAGAGCCTTCAAAAAAAGAGGAATTGTATATTCACCCTCATCCAGAACCAGGTAGTCCGCTCCGACTTCAAGGAAGTCATTTGGCAATGACGTAGCATAAGGACCTCCAACGACTACTTTTTTACCCCTTTTCTTAGCTTCTCTTATTTGCTCCAGGAAGTCTTTCTTCTGTGCGATCATTCCGGACATGAGGACCAGGTCTGCCCACTCCCAATCTTCTTCTGAAACCGATTCTATATTATGATCTATTAATCTGAAATCCCAACTTTGAGGAAGCAAAGAAGCTACAGTTACCAGGCCCAAGGGTGGCATAAAAGCTTTCTTTCCTAAGCCTTCAACGGCTTTCTCAAACGACCAAAAGCTGCTAGGAAATATGGGATATAAAAGGAGTGCTCGCATATAAAATAAGTGGTTGGTTATAATAAATACAAAGCCAATGTAGTAATTTTATATTTATGTATTTGAATATAAGAGGATTAATAATAGCAACCGATATAAAGAAAAATACGATATATTGTATGAATTACCAATCGATCAATTGATATAAGCTAATATTTAGTCTAAAGTTTAAAAGCCATGGCAACTGACTATTATCTTTAAGGAATAACTACTCATTTATCTTCTCACTATACAAACTCCTAATAATGCCGTCGGAGAGCCCAATTTTAGGTACATAGATGTGCTCTGCCCTACTCCATTTCATGGCCGATAAATAGATCCGAGTGGCCGGAATGATCACGTCTGCCCTATCCGGATTCATTTGTAATTCGAAAATACGATCGTGATACGAATACGATTTTAATTTCTTGTAATAATTGGTTAAATAAAAATAGCTTAGCGGTCTTCCTATCCTTTTTTCGCTGCTTTTATAGATACTATTGATGTTTCCACCAGAACCGATCAGGTTTATATTTTCGTACTCAGATGTATTTTTTTTGATCCATTTTTTAACCTCTTCCCAATCTGATTTCTGTACCATGTCGTTAAGAATTCGGAGGGTCCCAAGTCTAAAGGATTTTGAAGCAATTGTATGCCCTTTAGCGAAGACAGTGAATTCGGTGCTCCCACCACCCACATCGACATAAAGGAATGACCTATCAGTGTCTATTAATTCACGTAGATCTGTCGACGCGATTATAGTTGCTTCATCTTTTCCATCGATTATCTGAATTTCAATCCCGGTTTCCTTTTTTATCCGCCGAACGATCTCGGCTCCATTGCTCGCTTCTCGCATAGCCGACGTAGCGCAAGCTCTATATCTAATAACCTTATGGGTCTGCATCAACAATTTATAAGCGATCATTGCATCAACCAAACGCAAGTAATTTTCTTCCTTAATCGCACCTTCCAAAAATACATCTGATCCTAATCGTATAGGCACCCGAACCAGCGATGTTTTTTTAAACTGAGTAGTTCTACCCGCTTTTTCAATAACAGTAACTATCAACAAACGAATCGCATTAGACCCAATGTCGATAGCAGCATATTTTTCAATATTCAACAATTTATTTTAGCTTTTCTTGGTAATATTCGTACAATTTGAACTGGGAACGCACTTTAGAATTATTGTTCGATCGATAAATATTGTCTGGTTTATTAGAAATAATACGGGCTTTTACATTATCCTCCCAGGAAATATTAAAGGTGTCCGTTAACTGCTCTTGAATGCCCTCATCGTAAATAGGACATGCGATTTCAACTCTATTGTCTAAATTTCTTCCCATAAGATCGGCTGAGGAAATATAATATTTTGGATCTCCGGCGTTTTCAAAAATAAACAAACGTGGATGCTCCAAAAATTTATCGACTATACTAATTACCTCAATGTTCTCACTCATACCTTTTATACCGGGAATCAAGCAGCAAATACCACGAACGATCAGCTGCACTTTCACCCCGGTTCTACTGGCATCATAAAGTTTATCGATCATTCCAAAATCCGATAGACTGTTCATCTTTAACCTGATCCCACTGGGAAGGCCATTTTTATGATTCTCAATTTCAACTTCAATCAAATGATATAGAGCGTTTCTCATATAATGAGGCGATACAAGTAGATGGTTGTACTTTTTAATGCGATAATTCACTTCTAAAAAATCAAATATCTTATTGATCTCCTTGGCAATTTTATTACTAGCGGTAAAAAGTGTGTAATCTGTATAAATACGTGCTGTGGACTCGTTGTAATTTCCCGTGCTGATAACCGAATAGCGTTGTGTCTTCCCCTTTTCAGTGCGTTCCACAATACATGCCTTGGAATGAACTTTGAGGCCGGCTACTCCAAAAATGAGCTTGACCCCTTCTTTGGTCATGTCTTCTGCATAGCGTATGTTCGCGGCCTCATCAAAGCGGGCTCGCAATTCGATTTGAACTGTCACTTTTTTACCGTTTTTCGCGGCATTTATCAGAGAACTTGCGATATGGGATATTTGCGCCAGACGGTAAATAGTAATTTTAATTGAATTCACATTTGGGTCCAGAGCCGCTTCTCGAAGAAATTTTACAACGTAGGAGAAAGATTGGTAGGGCGCAAACAAAAGGTAATCTTTCCTGGCGATCTGGGTAAATAAACTCCCCTGCAAATTCAAATCTGGTATGGGTAAAGGACGTATGCGCGCGTACAACAGATCTTTACGTCCCAAACTTGGAAATTTCATATAATCGCGACGGTTATGGTAACGGCCACCGGGGATAATGCTGTCTGTACTTTCTATGCCCATTTTATCAAGTAAATAGGCCAGAGTTTCCGGGTCAATACTTTTGTCATACACAAATCGAACCGGATCACCGGAACTACGTTCTGCAACACTTTTTGAAATTTTTTCCAGAAAACTGCGGCTCAAATCACTGTCGATATCAAGCTCGGCATCACGAGTGATCTTGATCATATGAGAGCTTATACTTTCATAGTCGAAAATACTGAAAAGACTCCCCATGCGATGACGTATCAAATCATCGAGCATGATGATATAATGCTTGTCATCCTCTACAGGTAGTTCTACAAACCGATCGATGGTACGAGGAATCTCGATCAATGCGTAATTGATCACGGCTTCCTTCTCGTCCGCTTGTTTTTTACATACCATCTTCACAGCCAGGTATGCCGCGCTGTCTTTTAACTCAGGAAACTTATCCAATTCCGATATCATGATGGTCATCAATGCCGGGCTCACCTTCTCGAGAAAATAATCTGAAATAAATTCACTTTGTGTTTCTGAAATCATCGTTTCGTCGATAACGAAGATATTCTCTTTCTCCAGCTCCTGTTCAATATCCTTTAGGGTCTTAAGGCTATGTGCTTGTTGATCTATCACGATATGAGTGATCTCTTCCAACAACTCTTTTGCTGAAATACCTCCTAACTCACTTCTTCCTCCCTTACCGGCTTCTACGATTCGTCGTATGGTGGCATAACGCACCTTAAAAAACTCATCCAGATTATTCGAAAAAATCCCTAAAAACCGTAGTCTTTCGATCAAGGGCACAGTGGCGTCTTCAGCTTCCTGCAAAACACGGGCATTGAACTGTAACCAGCTCAATTCCCGATTGAGGTAAACATTTTGTATTTTCTTTACTGCTGTAGTTGTCGCCATTTACTCTTTAAGATCTTTAGGAAATACAGTCATGATGGTTTTACCGGTAGTGATACTCTTCCATGAAAATTCGTCGAATTCCAAATGTACAAATCCACAGGTGGGAACATTGTCAATATAGGTGTTTCCCAACATATTCGCAATGGACGTAAAGGCGTGATTATGCCCCACGATCATTACCCGGTCAAGACTATCGTTCAAGTTTTTAATAATATCAATTACGTTACGTCCGCTAAAATCATACAGACTGTGGTTGGTCATAAAATCGGCGTCTTCTACGTCGAAAGCTTTCTTGAGATACAAAGCGGTGGATAAAGCCCTTACGGCATCGCTGCTAATTATCTTTTGCGGCGGCTTTACTTTTTCTTTTACAAATGCCGAGACCAACTTGCCATCCCGCATACCTCGACCTTTTAACGGACGTTGATGATCGATAACATCATGTTTCCAGGATGACTTTGCATGACGAACCATATACAGTGTTTTCATAAAAATAGTTTGTTAGCAATTATTCTATGGTGCTAATCGATCGATGATCCAATCCAGGCCTTCTAAGCGATATCGAATGCGATCATGCAAGCGATTAGGCCTGCCTTGCCAGAACTCGAATTCCACAGCTTTTACAACGTAACCACCCCAATTGGTCGGTTTTGGCACGTCAATACTTTCAAATTTGGCTTCCAACTCATTCAATTCATCTTCCAAGACCTTTCTACTAACAACTATTTCACTCTGACTGGACACCCGCGCACCTATCTGACTCCCTTTAGGGCGAGATGCGAAATAATTTTCCGAGTCTTCCGCGCTGGTCTTTTCTGCAA
>Ga0255051_10000794_pt1 | contig 11460 bp, 10 predicted proteins | sample JV7_2_9_MG_FD_181719 | JGI IMG/M metagenome (GOLD analysis project Ga0255051, IMG submission 181719) | Seawater microbial communities from Jervis Inlet, British Columbia, Canada - JV7_2_9 | ecosystem: Environmental > Aquatic > Marine > Inlet | place: Canada: British Columbia | collected 2016-10-06
TTTCCGAAACGGCTTTATTAGAAATACTCGAAATCTTGTAAGCCCCGGAAAGTGGAACATTTTCGGCTACATTTACTACCTTTTTCGTTTCGTCACAAGCGCTTATTAAAAGTGCTATTACTATAATTGTGATGAATTTTTTCATAAAACTATCCTTTGGATTATCCATAAGTGAAGATACCATTTATCTTTGGTTTTCATCTTTATTAGTTCATTAGCCTAGCATCGTTTTGGCCTTTTTAACGGCGTCCAAAAGCCGGTCTACTTCCTCTCTTGTATTGTAAAAAGCAAACGAAGCCCGAACCGTTCCTGAGATCCCATAAAATTCCATAATGGGTTGTGCACAGTGATGCCCGGTACGTACCGCTATACCTAATTTATCCACTATCGTGCCAATATCGTAAGGATGAATTCCCTCGATATTGAAAGAAATGACCGAAGTCTTTTCTTTTCCGGTTCCATAGATCTTCAATCCTTCGATTGCCAATAGGCCCGCGGTCGCATATTCAAGGAGATCGGTCTCGTGTTTGTTTATGGCTTCAAATCCAATTGTATGCAAGTAATCGATCGCAGCTCCAAAAGCAATAGCACCAGCGATATTTGGTGTGCCGGCCTCAAATTTATGGGGAAGGTCGCCATAAGTAGTCTTCTCAAAGGTAACTTCTTTGATCATCTCTCCACCCCCTTGATAAGGAGGTAGCTTTTCCAGCCAATCCAGTTTACCATAGAGTATTCCAATTCCGGTTGGGCCACACATTTTATGGGCCGAGGTCACGTAAAAATCTACGTCCAGAGCCTGCAGGTCGGGCTGTAAGTGAGAGCACGACTGCGCACCATCTATGAGCACGGCTGCACCAACTTCATGAGCTTTATCAATAATTTTGGCAATGGGATTGATGGTACCTAAAGCGTTTGATATATGATTTACAAAAACCAATTTTGTGTTCTTTGAAAGAAGTTTTTCATATTCTGAAAGGATCAAAACTCCATCTTCGTTCATGGGAATTACCTTTAAGGTAGCTCCGGTTCTCTCACAGAGCATCTGCCAGGGAACAATATTCGAATGGTGTTCCATAGCCGAAACCAGCACCTCATCAGTGTTATTAATTATCGAAGAAAACCCGCTTGCGACCAGATTAATCCCATAGGTTGTTCCTGAAGTAAATATGACTTCGCTTGAATGTTTGATATTAAAATGGGTTTGTATCTTTTGCCGGGCCGTTTCATAAGCATCAGTAGCTTCTTGAGCAAGAGAGTGTACCCCCCGGTGAATGTTTGCATTGTAATTACTGTAATAATCAACAATACAATCGATAACGCTTTGTGGTTTTTGAGAAGTGGCGGCGTTGTCTAAATATACCAATGGATATCCATTGACCTGACGGTGTAAAATAGGGAAATCTTCTCGTATTTTTTGAACATCGAAAGCCATAGACTTATCCTTTTCTTAAAATAAATTATAGGTCAAAGCCTAAGCTCACACCTATTTTTAGGGCGATTAGCTTATTAATGCGTTTTTTAAGTTCCGGGATCTTTACACTTTCCAATATATTATTTGCAAAAGCGTACATCAATAAAGCGCTAGCTTCTTTTTTGCCAATTCCGCGAGAACGAAGGTAAAATAAAGCTTCGTCATCCAATTGGCCAACGGTACAACCGTGCGAACATTTTACATCGTCTGCAAAGATCTCGAGTTGGGGTTTTGCATTGATGGTAGACCTATCGCCAATTAGGATATTGTTGTTTTGCTGAAATGCGTCGATCTTCTGTGCGTCTCTATCCACAAGAACTTTACCGTTGAATACGCCGGTTGAGTTGTCATCAAAAATGCCTTTATAATCCTGGTGACTCTCACAATTTGGCGAAATATGATGTACCAGTGTATTGTGATCTACGTGCTGCTTACCCTCTAAAATGGAAATCCCTTTTAAAACACTGTCGCAGTGTTCCCCAATTTGATAAAAATTCAGGTTGTTTCGAGTTAATTTACCTCCAAAAGAGAAGGTATGTACATTGCATATACTATCTCTTTCTTGTTGCAGGTATGTATGATCCATCAAGGAAGCTTCCGAACGATTATTCTGAACTTTATAATAGTCTACATACGCACGATTTTCAGCAAATATTTCGGTTACAGTATTGGTCATTACCGCATTGTTCGACAAGCTTTGATGCCGTTCGATAATTTGCACGTGCGCATTTTCTCCAACGATGATCAAATTTCGAGGTTGCAGTAAGGTCGCCACTTCGCTTCCGGTAGCAAAATTGATGATCTCTATGGGTTTATCGGCTTCAACATGTTTGGGAACAAAAATATAAGCTCCCTCTTTGGCAAAAGCAGTATTCAATGAAGTGAGACTTTCGTTTTTCGCAATTTTATTGAAATAAGCCTCGATGACCGGTTGGTATTTTTTCTTGCTAATTGCTGAAGAAAGCAGGCAGGCATCAAACTTATCGTGCGTAGTGTCCGATAGAAAGGAGTTATAGATTCCATCTACAAACACAATCTTGTAGGTATCGATTTCATGAAGGAAGTATTTTTTTACGTCTTTGAATTCGACGGTGTTTTCTTCCTTCGGAAAAAGACTATAATTCTCTTTTAAAAGAGAGTTTAACGAAGTGTATTTCCATTCCTCGTCTTTTTTGGTTGGAAAACCTTTGTCTTCAAATGTCTTGATCGCCTGGTTTCGTAAATCGTGCAATGGAGAGTCATCTTCCAAATAATCTTCGAAAGCAATATATGAAGAGAGTAATTTATCTTTTAAGCTCATTTTTTCAAGTTGTGAGTTTTACCGCTTTATACATCCGAAACAAAAAACTAATTCACCAATTCTTCCTTGATCCAGTCGTATCCCCTTTCTTCAAGCTGGTAGGCAAGTTCTTTGGAACCCGATTTTACTATTTTTCCATCCATCATAACGTGAACATGGTCCGGAATGATATAATCCAGTAATCGCTGATAGTGGGTAATAATAATTACAGCATTGTCCTTGCTTTTGAACTTGTTGACACCATTGGCAACAATTTTCAAGGCATCGATATCCAAACCTGAGTCGGTTTCATCCAGAATAGCCAATTTGGGATTCATCATCACCATCTGGAAAATTTCATTTCTTTTCTTCTCACCACCGGAAAACCCTTCATTCAAAAAGCGTGATAAAAACTTACGGTCTATGTCCAATAAGTCCGCTTTTTCTTTGATCTTCTTTAGCATCTCACCAGCGGGCATATCTTCAAGGCCTTTGGCTTTGCGAGTTTCGTTGATGGCCGTTTTAATAAAGTTGGTAACGCTCACCCCCGGGATCTCGACCGGATATTGAAACGAAAGGAAAACACCTTTGTGAGCTCTTTCCTCGGGGTCCAATTCGGTAATATTTTCACCATAAAAAAGAACATCTCCCTTGGTGATTTTAAATTCTTCTTTTCCTGCGATCACAGCTGCAAGTGTACTTTTACCCGAACCGTTAGGTCCCATAATAGCATGTACTTCGCCTGATTTCACATCCAGATCGATCCCTTTTAATATATCTTTATCTTCTACACTCGCATGCAGGTTTTTGATTTGTAGCATATTAATTATTGGTTTCTTCAATTTTTATATCGGCTTCAGCAGGTTTATCGCTAACCGCTATAATTTCTTTAATCGTGATTACTTCTTCCCAGCCTTCTCCTTCTGCTTTAAGATTAGGATTTTTACTAACCACCCCTTTAACCACAACGGCTACCATATCAAAATCTTCATTTTTTACGGGAGCCACTTGATCGGCAAGCTCTTTAGCTTTTTCGTCCAGGGTCACACCATAAATGAAATTACGGCCCTTCAATACTGCTGCATCTTCCAAATAAATAAATTCTCCCTGATACATAGGATAGCCTTCGGTTTGTTCTGTAAGTTTTGGGTCATTTTCCAGAGTTTCGGTTTTTTCTTCGGTGTTTTTACACGAAAGAATTACTACTGAAATCGAAACTGCTAAAAGGAAGAGTGTTTTTTTCATTTTTATACTGAATTGGTTATTTAATTTATCCTACGGAGCCTTCAAGGCTTATTTCCAATAATTTTTGAGCTTCCACTGCAAATTCCATGGGAAGCTTGTTCAATACTTCTTTACTGAAACCATTCACGATAAGTGCGATGGCCTTTTCAGTATCGATGCCCCGCTGATTGCAATAAAATATTTGGTCTTCTCCAATTTTACTGGTCGTGGCTTCGTGTTCTATATGAGCTGTTTTATTTTTGATCTCAATATATGGGAAGGTGTGGGCACCACAATTGTTTCCCATCAACAATGAGTCACATTGTGAAAAATTACGAGCGTTGTCTGCTCGAGGGTTTATTTTTACCAATCCACGGTAACTATTTTGTGATTTCCCGGCAGAAATTCCTTTGGATATTATGGTACTCCTGCTATTCTTTCCTAAGTGGATCATTTTGGTCCCGGTGTCTGCCTGCTGATGATTGTTCGTCACAGCTATCGAGTAGAACTCACCAATGGAGCCGTCACCTTTCAATATACAGCTAGGGTATTTCCACGTGATAGCACTACCGGTTTCTACTTGTGTCCATGAAATCTTAGCGTTTTTATGGCAAATACCCCGTTTGGTCACAAAGTTGAAAACACCCCCCTTACCTTCTTTGTCTCCCGGGTACCAGTTTTGAACGGTGGAATATTTTATTTCGGAATCGTCCAAGGCAATTAATTCTACAACCGCTGCATGCAATTGGTTTTCATCACGAGAAGGCGCCGTGCAGCCTTCCAAATAGCTAACATAACTTCCCTTGTCAGCGATAACCAAAGTGCGTTCAAACTGACCGGTTCCGGCTTGATTAATTCTAAAATATGTAGAAAGTTCCATAGGGCAACGAACCCCTTTTGGGATATAGCAAAAAGACCCATCACTAAATACAGCGCTGTTCAAAGCCGCATAAAAATTATCTTTTTGAGGAACAACAGAACCAATGTATTTCTTTACCAGTTCTGGATGTTCTTTGATCGCTTCGGAAATGGAACAAAAAATAATTCCTTTTTCGGCCAATGTTTCTTTAAAAGTTGTTGCTACCGAAACAGAATCTATTACAATATCTACAGCTACTCCGGCGAGTTTCTTTTGCTCATCGAGTGAAATCCCCAGTTTATTGAAAGTCTCCAAAAGTTCCGGATCTACCTCCTCTATACTATTATATTTTGCTTTTTTTGCAGGGGCAGAGTAATAGGATATATTTTGGAAATCAGGCTTCTCATAGGTCACATTTGCCCATTCGGGTTCATCCATTTGTTGCCAGGCCCGAAATGCTTCCAAACGCCATTCAGTCATCCATTTTGGTTCTTCCTTCTTTTGAGAGATGGCACGTACTACATCTTCATTTAAACCTACAGGGAAGGTTTCAGATTCTATATCGGTATAGAAGCCGTACTCATATTCTTTGCTTTCGAGCTCTTTCTTTAGATCGTCTTCAGTGAATTTTCCCATTTTTATTTTTTTCAGTAATAATTAGAGAGAAAAACTTTCTCCGCAGCCACAGGTTCTGTTGGCATTAGGGTTATTGAAAATAAATCCTTTTCCATTAAGGCCACCACTGAATTCCAGGGTGGTTCCAACCAGGTATAAAAAGCTCTTTTTATCTACTATAATTTTGACCAAATTATCCTCAAACAACTTGTCATTTTCATCATGCGAATGATCAAAATTCAGTTCATAGGATAAACCGGAACAACCACCACTCTTCACGCCTACACGAACATAGTCTTGCTCAATGTTAAATCCCTCTTCCGTCATTAACTGAGATATCTTAGTTTTTGCAGTGTCACTAACCTTTATCATTTATATAGATTTATTCTAAATAAGACTGCAAATATACTGAAAATAGGCTTTTAAACCACGTTCGATGGACATTTTAAGCTTATACAACAATAGATTTATGTAATAATTAACAAGCCGGGAAAACGAAGAGATAATAAAGAAAAATATCCAATTTGTACTATTCCTGGAAATCGGGGTTATTTATAAAGCTTGGGTCCGAAAGTGAGAGTAGAAAGGCTTTGAGGTCTACTTTATCTTCTTCGGTAAGGTGAACCCCACCTTCCCCGACTTTTTTCATCAAAGGATCTATGGTTTCGGAAAAGACCAGGCCTTCACTGTAGTGATTAATTACCTCTTCCAAAGTTTCAAAACGGCCGTCATGCATATAGGGTGCAGTAAAGGCCAGGTTTCGAAGTGAGCCTGATTTAAACAAACCGAATTCTCTAGGATCTCCCGAAAAACCACCCAGGCCTCTGTCGGTAATAATTGCATCAAGACCATTATTATGGAAAGTATTATCGGTCCATAATGGATTTGCAGGGAGCCCGTGACAGTGAAAACAATCCCCACGAGCTTCATCAAGAAAAACGGCTAGGCCATTTTCTTCAGATGCGGTGAGCTCTTCCTGACCTAACAGAAATCTATCAAATTTTGAATTGGCTGAAATAAGTGTACGAACAAATTGCGCGATCGCCTTTGAAACCATAGTAGAGTCGATTGTGGATGTTCCAAACGCTTGTTCGAATAGTTGTGGATAATCGTCTGCGGTCTGAAGAGTGTTTTCAACATTGGGCCAGGTATTCTTCATTTCTATAGGGTTCGTTACCGGCCCAAAAATTTGCTGTTCAAGAGTAGTAGCACGACCGTCCCAGAAGAATCTTTCATTGTAATTCCAGGCTAAATTGTGTAAGGGCATGGAGTTTCTGGTACCTACAGATCCATCGATTCCAACACTAAAACGACGTGGGTCTGAGAATCCATTCTCCGGTCTGTGACAATCTGCACAGGCCTGAGATCCATCTAAAGAAAGCATTGGGTCAAAGAACAATTTCTTTCCCAAAGCTATTCCTTCTTCAGTTAAAGGGTTGTCTTCCGGGATAACCGGTGGAAGGATCCTTTCCTCGAATAATTGAGGGATCGTTAATGAAACAGGAGTGGGTTCAAAGCCGTCTCCGGGGCTATCTATGCCACATGAAAAGCTACATAGAATTAGAACCAGCAGACTTAAGTAGGTAAAGAATTTCATAGGGATGTCTTTTTACTGAGTGACGGCTCCCTTGGTAAAAACAGTTGCACCGTTTTCACTCATCATGATTTGTGCATCAAAGTTAGGCATTAATACCGTAAATAGCACGTTTAAGTCCCAGAGATTTGGGTTTTTGAACCACTCTGCAACGTTCATTTGCACTTCGATATTAGTGCTGCTTCCTATCGTTACCAAACCTAAATTTACTTCGAAAGAAGTGTCCTGAAGTGTGATCGGGGTAGTACTCATATCGTTTGCTCTGATTGTATGGTATTGATACCCAATCTCATCACTCGCGGTATTGATATATTTTCCTTCCAGTCGCATATAGTGATATCCTCCGCCCATGGGAAGTGGTACATTCCATCCGCCATCTGCAGAGTTTAGTTCAGGATAAGCCAGATCGATATTGTCTTCGTCATCAAATCCAAATGTAAATGTCACGGTATAGTCCCCAGCAGGGATCTCAATATTTGGCGTGAAACTTAAATTAGAGTTCTCTCTTACATTTACCAAGTTGAAATCTCCGGCATCAAATACCTCACCTGCAGCGTTTGTAAAGGTAATATCTGAGATCAGGTATACTATCTTGGAAATACTTAGTTGTTCTCCATTAGCATTGGTGTACTGTATAAGATCGAAATCGGCGTCAGCAATAGCGCCCCCATCCCAATTATGAGTGAAGCTAAAGGCGACGGTGAATTTTTGTTCTTCCGAGGTACCGGCATCGTCATCCGTGTTACATGCCACAAAGACAAGGCCAAAGGCTAGGATTAGGGCAATTTTTTTCATTTTTATTTATGTTAAGAATTATTTTAATTTTACGATCAAAAGATCTTTTATCCCCTGAAAACGGGGAATGTCTTTATCGTTGCTTTCGGTATTTCCTACCAGCAACACTGTGGAATCATCGTGCCCAAGAATAGCGTCTTCACCAAAATCAAAATTAGACCCACCTATTGTTTTTTCAAATACGAGTGTTCCGTTGGCATCCATGATGACCACCCATGCATCATTTTCTCCGTTATTAGAAGAAACGTCTCCATCGATGCTTCGGGTAGCTCCTGCTATCAGGTAGTTTCCATCAGTGATCGACACAATACTTCGAGCCGAATCGAACTGGCTTCCACCAAAAGATTTATTCCAAATGATACCACCGCCTCCACTAAACTTAACCGCCCAAAGATCTGCATTTCCAAGAGGGTTTGTTACATCCTGGTCTGTACTTCGCGAATCTCCGACGAAAATAAAATTACCGTCATTGGTTGCTGTTACAGCATATCCATTGTCAATTTCCGATCCACCGTATGATTTGGTCCAAAGCTTATTTCCAAAAGCATCGACTTTAACTACCCAATAATCGTAGCTACCTTTACTATCGGTAATATCGAAATCGTCACTTTCAGAAGAACCAACTAGTAAAAATCCACCATCACTGGTTTCTAACGCGTCATAACTTCTATCATTATTGGTTCCTCCAAAATAGCGTCTCCAAATATATTCGCCGCTTGCATCCATTTTTATGGCCCAATATTCGCCTACTCCATGATTATTTCCACTATTACGGCCATCATTTCCTGCACCACCACTAGCCGTAACGTCGAAAAAACCGGTCACAAAATAGCCACCATCTTTGGTTTGAAAAACATCCCAAGCTCGATCCTCTCCAAGGAAACCAAATGTCTTATCCCATACTTTGTTACCATTGGCATTCAGCTTCAGGATCCAATAATCCCAAAAGCCTTCATTGCCGGAAACATCGCCATCGTTGCTTCGGCTGTATCCTGAAACAATATAACCCCCATCACTGGTTTTGGAAATATTCGACACGACATCGTCATTCGAACCTCCAAAAGTTCTGCTCCAAATAAGTGTTCCGGTTTCTGAAATTTTTAAGATCCAGTAATCATTATCAGTAGTGGTTTTGTCATTAATATCTCCATCGATACTACTCGTTGTACCTACTACCACATATGCATTGTCATCTGATTTTACAATGGCAGCGGCTTGATCGATATTACTACCACCAAAAGTTTTTACCCAGTCTATTTCACCTTGGAAACCCACAGGATTAACATCATCTACAGGCGGATTTGTGGTATCATCTGTTGCTGGAGAATTGTCTTTACTACAAGAAACAATGACAACGGTACCTATTAGTAAAAGGAATAAAAAGGTGACTATATTTTTCTTTTTCAATAGCATTAAAAAAATTTTAATTCACGATCAATTTTTTTGTAGTACTACCATTGATCTTTACGAGATACATACCTGAGTTTAAGTTTGAAATATCCAGAGTTTCATTAAAGTTGTTTGAGAAGGATTTGTTCACAATGGCTTGTCCCAGAATATTATATATTTCAACATGTGAGATCACTTCGTCCTTCGATGAAACTGTTATTTCGTTGTTTGCAGGGTTAGGATACATAGCAAAGTCGCCCTGTGCTATATCTTCAATACCCAAAATAGGATTGTGCACTAAAAAGAATCCTTCATCACCACTTATTACAATATTACCACTGGCAAAGAAAGGATAGACATTCCAGGAGCCTCCAAAACCTGCCGAGTTAGTCCCCGGGATCGTATCAAAAAAGCCAACTTCCGAAATATTTTGATTGTCGATGTCGCTAATATCTATAGCTCTCAAACCGGCATTATAATTTGCCATATAAAAGGTATTCCCAACAACATAACCATTGTGGTCAATCGCAGGAGTATTTCCAAAATAATCAAAAAAGAAGGTAGGGTTGTCCAAGTCGGATACATCAAATACGATAGTTCTGGTATTGAAACCAAAGTTCAGTTCATCGATCTCATCACCCAATATAAAATATCTCTGGTCTTCCGTAAACCATCCCTGGTGTGTATAACCAACATTGCCATAGCTTCCAATAGATATGGATTGTGGGTTGTTCTTATCGGTTACATCAACAATTACAAGGTTGTCCTCATTACTACCCATAAAAATTTCCCTCCCTGTGTAGTCGGTATCGGGGCCATTGTATATAACTACTTGAGCATCGTGAGTGTATCCATCAAGACTATAACCTCCGGCGGCTACCGGACTGGTAGGATTTGAAATATTGATAAAATGAGGTCCCCCGCCGAATGTAGATGTTCCAACAGCATAAGCAAATCCGGTATCTTCGTTGATAACAATATTGTGAGCTCTTCCAAATCCATTGTAATGTCCATCTTCAGTAAATGTCTCCGGAGGATTGGTAACATTCCGCAAGCGTGTTAGATCAAAGACTTGCATACCATGCCCACTTTCTTCAGCCACAACAAAGGCGTGGTTATCATAGACTTTAACGTCCCGCCATGGACCAAAAGAAGTATGACTTGGCAGTTTCCCAAGGAAAATAGCATTGACAGGATCCGAAATATCAAAAAATGCAGTGCCGTTATCCAAGCCTATAATGGCGTATTCTGTTCCATCTTGTGGATCTGTCCATCCCCAGGAATCATTTGCCCCATTGGCAATCATCCCTCCGGGGGCAATATCGAATTGTAAATTGAATCCTTCGCAGGGAAATCCCGCAGCATTCCCACCAACACAAGGAACTTGGGCAAAAGCAATTGTACCTGCCAATAGTGTAAAAACGAATGTAAATTTTTTCATTGAATTTTTTTAAAATTATAAAAAATGTTGATGAGCTAATGACATATTGTCTAAATACAACGATAGAGCATCAATCTTAGTTTCAATAACTCATTTTTTAACAAAAATAGCTGAGGTTTACTCTTTTACTATTCTCTTTGTTATTTGGTTGTTCACGTTTACAAAGTAAATGCCTTCAGCAAACGATGATATATTTATAGTTCGTCTTTCGGTATTCAGGTTACTTACAGAGATCAATCGTTTTCCGGTGAGATCTATTATATCTATACTGGATAGATTTTCATATGCAGAGACAATGGTAATTAATTCCGAAGATGGATTTGGAAAAATCGATAATCCTTCAGATAATATACCATCCTCCACAGATAGAATTTCCACCACCGTCAATTCAAATGAACAGTTGGAAGTATTCCCTTCGTCATCTGTGCTTTCAAATGAAATGGTGTAGGTTCCATCGGTTAATTCTGTTCCTGCAATAGGGTTCTGAGTGATCGTTAAACTGCTCGTACAATTGTCTTGTGCAGTGACATCACCATTGGTAACGTAATCCGGCAAAGTATAAAAACCTTCACCTTGGTCGTAAGGAACCGTTTCATTTTCATAACAATCAAAAACCGGTCCAATGAGATCTACGACAGTAACTGTGGCCGTGCAAGTGTCAGTATTACCGGATGGGTCGGTGGCAGTCAGAGTGACAGTATTGGGTCCAAGATCTGAGCAATCAAATACGTTTGGTGTAACCGTTAAATTGACGAAACCACTATTATCGGTAGATCCGCCGTCTACATCTTCT
>Ga0255051_10000802_pt1 | contig 11425 bp, 10 predicted proteins | sample JV7_2_9_MG_FD_181719 | JGI IMG/M metagenome (GOLD analysis project Ga0255051, IMG submission 181719) | Seawater microbial communities from Jervis Inlet, British Columbia, Canada - JV7_2_9 | ecosystem: Environmental > Aquatic > Marine > Inlet | place: Canada: British Columbia | collected 2016-10-06
TTGGTCCAGCGCGTTTTCATCGATTTGGATCGGTTACCCTATCGTCGGGATGTCCTGGACTACTTGTGGCAGGAAAAACGCATGGGCCGTACGATTTTGCTCGTGACCAGCGCGGATGGCGCACTGGCGCAAGCCATGGCCCAGCCCTTAAAACTCTTCGACATGGTTATCGCTAGTGAGGATCAAGGCGAGCAACACGGCGAACCCACTGTAGAGCGGATTCGGAATTACCTCAAAGGCACACCGTTTGCCTATATCGGGCGGTCGCCATCTGATTTTTCACTCTGGAGGGCGGCGGCCGAAAGTTTGGCGGTGGCACCGAGACGCTCGGTTTTGGCTCGTCTTCAGACGATACGTCCACCTCAACGCCTGTTTGCCGGACATCCAAACGGCAGTGTGCTGTGCGGCATGATCAGAGCACTGCGGTTGAGTCAGTGGACGAAGAATTTACTATTGGCGGTGCCGCTCGTAATGTCTCATGAGTTGGGAAATCCAGGGCTCTGGGGCAAGCTTGGATGTGCGTTTATCGCGTTCGGCTGTTGCGCCTCTTCGGGCTATTTGCTGAATGATCTCCTCGACCTGGAAGCGGATCGGCATCATCCACGCAAGCGCCATCGACCCTTTGCGTCTGGGCAGAGCCCCTTGCCGATTGGGTTGGCCGGTTTTCTGGGATTGCTGGTGGTGGGGTTGGGACTTGCGGCATGGACCGTTCCCGGGCCGTTCATCGGATGGCTGGCTCTGTATTTGGTCCTTACGTTTACCTACTCGGTGTATTGTAAACGCCAACTGATCGTAGACGCTATTTTCTTAGCTGCCCTGTACACACTGCGGGTGATTGCTGGGGGAGCAGTGGTCGAGGTGGATCCGACGCGCTGGCTGCTCGCGTTTGCGATGTTTTTCTTTCTCAGCTTGGCGTTTGCCAAGCGCTATGCCGAACTGCGGCGGTTGGCGGACGAGAACCTCACCCACGCCAAGGGGCGCAGCTATGTGGTCGAGGATTTGGAGGTTGTGGGAAACCTCGGTGTGACGAGTGGTTATCTTTCGGTTTTGGTATTTACCCTCTATTTGAACAGCAGCCCTGTGGTGCCACAACTCTATCCGAGATCGGAGATATTGTGGCTCATTAGCCCGGTGTTGTTGTATTGGATTTCACGCGTTTGGTTGCTGGTTCGGCGCGGGGTGCTCCATGAGGATCCGGTGGTGTTTACACTGACGGATCGCATTAGCTATGTGTGCGGAGGACTAATTTTATTACTCGCTCTGCTCGCAACGCATCTCAGAGGGTGAGTAGAGAATGAGCCGTCGCTATCCTGTTTATATTCTCATCGGTCTCCTTATCCTCGGTTTGTCACTATTGGCTCTGATCGTTTATCCGGTGTCGCAGCTGTTCTATATCGTGATGCAGATCCCGCTGGTGTTGTTCCTCTGGTGGCATCGAGAGCTTCGGTTTTGTGGTGCCTGGAGCATGTCGATTCTGCTGGCGCTGGTATACGCCTTGGCGGCGCTGAATCACGGTGGGGCCGCAGTCTTGGCCTTTCTCCTGCTCTTGTTCGTCATGGCAGTGGCATGTACGCGATTGATTCAGGACTGCGGCTGGCCGTTTCGCCCGGCAAGCGGCGGGAAGGAGACCGAAGATGCCTACCCGGCTTGAGTCTCCCTCGATGCTGGACGGTTGCCTACGTCGGTTGGCGCCTGCGATTGCAGAGACCTTCGTCATCATCATGCTGTTCCTGTTCTTTCTGTCCAGCTTCGATATGAACAGTGCCGTGCACGGTATTAAAAGTGTTCCACCCGAGATCTTCGCGCAGGACAGTTTCTACATCTTCAAATTCTTGGCCGATGGCGTCCGCTACCAGATAAATGCACAGAACCACCTCCTCTACCACTTCCTGCTCGAACTGGGGCACGGGGTGTGGCAGCGTCTGTTCGACCCCGGGAACGAATCGACCTTCCGTTATCTAAAGCTTTTCACCGCACTGGCCGGACTGGGTTTTTTCATCGCCATGCGCATATTGCTGCGGGAGCTGGGACTCGCGCTTGCCCAGCGATTGGTTTTGCTGTTTTTTGCCGGTGTCTCCGTTTCCATCTGGTTCCATTTCTCAGCGTTCGAAACCCACTGCCTGGCGATGCCGGCGATAGTCGTGTATCTCCTCTGTCTCGTGCGCCTGCGCGATCGCTACCAGCGGACATGGGTCGACCGAGTGCTGTTGATCGGATCTCTGCTCGTGATCGGTTGGACACGTATCGACCTGTTCCGATTCGCTGCGGTCAGCACGTTGCTGCCTCTACTACCACGGGCGCGATTGTGGTGGCGTGGCCTGATCGTGGACCTTTTGATCGCCGCCGTCGTCGGTATTGCTGGCAACGCTGTCATTTCGAGCCTATACTTCGAAATCTCTTTAGGAAAGGCGACAACGAAATCACTCGATCGGCTCGACAGGCCGGCAGTGAGCAAGAAGGTCGGCAAGGTCGAGAACATCAACCCACCCAACCTTCTTATTATAGGGCGTGCCGTGACCCTTTATAGCATCGTGATGCCGGTCGAACCGCGCGATCCGGGACGGGGTTTTTTCGAACCACCGACATACGACCTTAATGTCGCTGGATGGTCGAAGGTCGGTGAAAGGAGGTTCAGGTCGCTCGGGCTTTTTCTACAGCCTGCCGGCAACGTTTTCGGCTCGGCACTTTCCCTGCTTGCGGCAACGGGCGTGGTACTATTGTTGTTGACAGCACTTGGGGTGAGCGTTGGTAGGATCTACTCCGGCGACGTACTTCATTTGATGTTGCTGGCTCAAGCGGCGGCGGGCTGGTTGATGTACACATGGTTCAACCCGTGGGAACCGTTCCTGTGGATTGTAGAGTACATGCCGATATGGATCGTGATGATCGCCGAAATGCTGCGGAGCAAGAGCCGTCTTCTGTGGATCGGACTGGCGGCTCTTGCTGTGCTGGTCGCCCTGCACAACGTGCATGCGTTCTACCTTCCGTTCCGCTGATTTAGGCGCCTTCACCGCCTATCTTGCTCTCTCCACTAATCTTAAGAAAAATCATAGGCTGCTAAAATCTCATTCACTTTGGAAAATGTTTGGATAAGCAGGCCACCGCAGATTTGCTTAACCTCCGGGGTGCCCACTAAATCACCAGCGATATCTTCGCAGCGGGTGCTTTTATATTTGTCTCCGGTTTGTGCTTGAAACCAGTCTCCAAGATCTTGAAGCATCGGTAGCAACTTTTCGGATTCCACTTCACCATCCGATCCTTTGCCTGCATACCAGGTGATTAAGCAGGCCGCACCTGTCATGATGCCACAGGTCTCTTTGAAAAATCCGCAGCCATTTCCTAATCCTGCCATCGCCCTCACAAGATCGGCATTCTCTTTGCCCTCCTGATCCAAAGTCAAAATCATCAGGATTTGGCTGCAGTTGTAATTTTTTTCAGCCAAATCAATCATTCGATTGATAATTTCCGCTCTTGATTTTTGCTTTTTATCGACGACCATTAATCTTACTCCCTTTTTTCAAGGCCAACTCAAAATTGTTAACAGGGCAGATCCGGAAACGAAAGGTTTTTATGCCTGTCCGGGTATTTCGTATCAACCGGAGCATCTTACAATTGCTGTTTCTTTTTTCACCTTATCAACCGGACACTCTCCTGATGCCCGCTTTTTTGACAAATGAGAACCGGTAAGCATATCCGCAGTTTCTTTCATAACGGCAGCCGGTTTGTCTTTTACGAATTGACCGATTTTAACGGCTCTGCGAATGTCGGTTTTGGTGACCCCGGCCTCTAACAGATCAGGGACGATCTTATTGAGGCAGGGCTCACAATTGGCTGCCATAGCGGCTCCGGCTGCAATCAGCATGGTAACTTTGTAGTCTACGATTTCGGAACTGTCTTGGTGAAGCAGTGATTCAATAACTTTGTGATTTTTTTCTTCAGAGTTCATGTCTTGCCTCCTTTTACTATCACTTGTTTTTATGTGCATATGCGCTTATATGCATACAAATGGCTAAAAAATTCCCGGCCGCGATATTTACTTGCAGCAGGAAGGGCAGCAGTGGTCAATGCATTGTTTCACCTGCTCCGTAAAATTTTCTAGTTTATTGATAAAGGCCCGTCCATTGATTTCGTAAAATATGTGACGGGTTTCCTTTTCACAGTTCAAAATTCCGCTCTCGTGCAGCAAATTCAGATGTCTGGAAATAACCGATCTGTCCTGGGGCATGTGTTTGGCGATGGTGCCGATATCAGATCGTCCGTTTACCATCAAAAACTTCAATATCTCTAGCCGAACCGGTTCGCTCATTGTTTTAAAAAATTTAAGGTCAAAATTTTTAGTCAGTTCGTCTAAAATTTTTATCGGTTCAGTTTGAATCTCCATAAACATACATTAATGCACACAGATGCATATGTCAAGATAATTGTTAAGGATTTTTTCTATTGGAATCACATTCTTAATAAGATCAATTAGCCTGGTTGATTTTATTTTCCTTTAATGAGATTATTTGCGATTACCAGACGCATGATTTCATTGGTTCCTTCATAAATCTGGCATATCTTTGCATCCCTCATATGCCTTTCCATAGGATATTCCTTGCAGTAACCATATCCGCCTAAAATCTGAACGCCTTCCACTGCTGCCTGCATGGTTACGTCCGACGCATACATCTTGGCCATGGCAGCCGCTTTTTCATAAGGTTTCCCATTATCCTCCAACCAGGCAGCCCTCAGTGTCAACAGTTCTGCGGCATCCAGTTCAGTCGCCATATCTGCCAATTTCCACTGGATAGCCTGGAAAGATGATATCGGTTTACCGAATTGTTCACGCACTTTGGCATATTCCAGCGCCTCATCCAGAACGGCTCGTCCGATCCCCACCGCCTGGGAAGCAATGCCGACCCGACCACCATCCAGGGTTGTTAACATCTGCTTAAAGCCCTCTCCTTTGTTACCTAGCAGGCCATCGGCAGGCACTCTGGCATTTTCAAAAACCAGCTCAGCGGTGCCGGAAGCATTGATCCCCAGTTTGTCCTCTACACGGCCAACTTTAAATCCAGGGGTTTTTTCCAGATCAATCACAAAGGAACTGATCCCTTTGTAACCTTTCCCTTTTTCTGTTAAGGCTGCGATCACCGCGTATGAGGCCACATTTCCACTGGTGATGAATTTTTTTTCTCCGTTGATGATCCATTCATCCCCATCTTGGGCTGCAAAGGTGAGCAAGGCAGAAGGGTCCGAACCTGCACCGGCCTCAGTCAATGCGTAGCACCCTGTTTTTTCACCACCGGCAACAGGGGCAAGATATTTCATCTTCTGTTCGTGGGTTCCATAAGCCATCACCGGATAACAATAAAGAGAATTGTTCACGGACATGATTGCACCCGTACTGGCACAGGCCTTGGAGATTTCAATAAGGGCCAGTGCATAACTGACGTTATCCATACCCCCTCCGCCGTATTCTTCAGGCACTGCAATTCCCATCATTTTCAGTTCACCCATTTTCCTGACGATCTCTGCAGGATGCTCATGTTTTTCGTTGAGTTCTGCGGCCACCGGTTTGATTTCTGTTTCGGCAAATCGCCGAGCCATATCCTTAACCATCAGTTGTTCTTCTGTAAGTTCAAAATCCATTTTTCCCTCAACTCCCTTTCAGTTTGTGGACGCTGCTTTTCTCACGTTGTTTAACAGTATCGATCGAAAATGACATATGGATGGCGGTCGTGGAATCAAATACATATGACTGGCTGTTTTTGTCAACCAGTTCGTGCACTGTTAAAAAAATGTCGCTTTGAATTTTAATTCGTGCTCATCCACGACTTTAAAATAAATAATAGAGGTGTCCAATTAAGAAATGAGCAATTTTTGTCCTGATCAAGGCCGCACAAGGGTTTACGGTGAGGTGTACATTCTGTACGCCGCAACCGAAAACCCGCGGAGAACACAGAACAGGGCAAAAGGGGCCATTTATGGATGGACACTAATTCCACAGTCGTAATAGCTGCAGATAATTTAAAGGGTCAGTAGCCAAACAACGATATGTCGTTTTGCCCATTTCGATATCAGTAACACTTTCAACAAACTTTTGTCCATGAAAGCGAAACAGAAGACGAAAAAATCGCGGGTAGCGGTAAACCAATTTCGAAAAGATGTGCGCTATGTGTAATTCAGATAATATTTTTTTCTTAATCTCCGACTCGAATATATTTTTTACCCTGCTTTTTCGGAAAGCGCCGTCAAGCAAAGCATGGGCCGCGGTTTGGCCGCTTAAAAGCGCAAAGGAGATCCCTTCTCCGGTAATCGGATTCGCAAATCCTGCCGCATCTCCTGCTAAAAGGACTCTTCCTTTCATAAATGCATCATTTCTGGGCGTTACAGGGATTAAATATCCGTAACGTTTTGATTGTTTTGATGGAGCTATTCCTAAAGCTTTCAAATAGGTTCCCATCATGTCATGGAGTCCGACCCTATTTTTCCGCATGCTCAGTACACCGACGGAAAGGTGAGTTTTTTTTGGAAAAACCCAACCATAACCGCCTGGAAATAGTCCAAAATCAAATCTGGCGGAATGACAGAATCTATCCATTTCCTCTTGAGAAACTATCATCTCAGATTCGATCGCAGGAATCAGGTTACGGGTTTCCCGCCACCCTGATTTTTTTGCCACAGTGCTCAAGACCCCGTCTGCTCCTACTACAAACCTGGTCTGCAATTGACCTTTATTGGTCATCAGTTCAATCAAATCGACCTTGCACACAACATCCGCAACCCGGCATTTTTGAAAAATATTTGCACCAGCCGCCTGGGCAGCCAAAACCAAATGATAATCAAATTTATCCCGCATGGTCATGAAAATAATAGGTTGTTTTCTAATTGCGGCAAAATGAAGATGATGCGGAATAAAGTTTAATTCAACCCGATGACATTCCCGTTCAATAATTTCTGAAACACCAACCGGCAGAATCTGCATCGCTTTTCGAACGATTCCGCTACCACATGGTTTATACCGGGGTAAAGTCGATTTTTCTAAAACCGCAACCCGCACCCCCTTCTTTGCCAGACAAAACGCCGCCATTGCACCGGCTGGTCCACTACCGACCACCGCCACATCAAATATCTTATTAAAGCCCAATCCGGTCATCTGCAAACCCACCTGATTCAATTCTGCCTGTTGCCATATACATCGTCATCATGCTTTATATCCAAAAAGATGTCGACAAAAATGATTTTAATTGATTGATAATCCAGTCGGGAAAATAATATGCTCAAAGTCGTTCGCAAATGACTTTTTACTAGTCTGTCAATATTCAACGGGTAAAACGGATGAAGTGGATTGAGGCAAAAGTAGTATTTGACTTTCACGAGGATCAGTTTGCCACGGATCTTATTGCAAATATATTTTATGACCTGGAACTATCGGGGGTTGTTCTTGAAGATCCGACAGTTGCATTGACGAACGAAGAGACCGGTGAAACCGACAACAGCTCCGATCATTATGCCGTAATCGGTTATATTCCCAAAAACAGGCAAGTAGAAAAAAAACAGATGATTCTGGAAGAAAAATTGATTCGGTTGAAAAAGATAAGCCGGATCCAATCCAAGATTGTCTATCGGGAAATTGATGAGGAGGACTGGGCGGAATCCTGGAAAACCTTTTTCTGGCCGCAGAAGATCGGCGAGAGAGTGGTGATAAAGCCGACATGGAGAAAATATAATGCTGATCCAGGGGATATTATTATCGAAATTGATCCTGGGATGGCCTTTGGCACTGGCACGCATCCAACAACCGCCATGTGCATCATCATGATCGAAAATTACCTGAAAGAGGGGGCCTCTTTTCTGGATATGGGAACCGGGTCCGGTATTCTGATGGTAGTTGCAGCCAAACTGGGGGCTCGATACGGCCTGGGCATCGATAAAGACGAAGATGCCACGAACGTAGCGCGGAAAAATTTGTTGCTCAACAACATACAGACCGATCATTTCAGGGTGAAGACCGGCAAATTATTTTACGGGGTGAAAGAAAAGTTTGATCTTGTTGTTGCCAACATATCAACGGATATTGTTGTTATTCTGCTCGAAGGTGTACGGGAGGCATTGGCGATTGGAGGCACATTTATCTGCTCCGGAATTATTGAAGAAAACCACTATCAGGTACTGGAAAAGATGGATGCTGTCGGGCTGGAAATCCTTGAAACGCAGATAAAGGAAGGGTGGGTAACAATTACCTGTAGAAAAAACACCCCAAAGTAGCATAAAAACATGCCAAGAGCGATTTAAAAAGAAGGAATATGGGGGATGATTATGATTTTATGTCTTTCATTGAAGATTGTATGTGATTGTGTGAATTATGTTACCGAAAGCGATAATAGATGTACCAGGTACACTGCATCATGTTATCGTCAGGGGGATCGAACGCGGGAAGATTTTCCGAAAAAAAGATTTCCTCGAACAAGTTATCGTGTGTTTGTCGGAAAAAGCACGAAGTCTTTTATGTTGTTGGGCGCATAGCAAGCTTGGCATGACAACAATAGAGATTGGAAGATAGCAGCATGCAAGCCAATCAGCAGTGAGTCGTTCATCCATGAGAGGTTAAAAAATTGAAAGAGTGAATTGGTTTGAGCTAATTGCTTAAAACGCATGAAATCATAGGCGTTTATTTTCCTAGGGCAGCCGGGCTTCGTATGCCCAAAATCGCACCATTCTAACCCATTTTGGGAAAAATGCCTTCTTGACAATACGATTGGTATCCAATATTTGAGATTAAATCGCTGGCTGCCGGGCAATGATTGCGATTTTTTTTTATTTGACCCTACTACATATTGTGTTTCCTTAGATTACAAGGCACAATTTTATATTATTTCCTATTCCGCTCTTGAAAAGCGAGTTCTTATCAATTCAATCAATTCAACAGCAACCGCTAGGCTTATTCTGCCATGATCTTCGACCTCTTTAATTCATAACCATTTAAGCTTATTCTTGTGATAATGAATAAAGGCTATCAGTATACATTTCTACAATTTATTAGGCTTTTATGTGTGCGGTTGCAGACATTTCGAAAATTGTCTGCATTCTTTTCTTGTGTCATCGGTCTACTGATTCTATACGCCACATTGGTCGGTATTCGAGTGGTATCCACAATTGACCCGTCCGTGATTGAAGAGATACAAGCAAGTAATGAAATAAATGATTTCACCATTAGACTTTGGGACTGGTCAATGGTTATGCGCAGTGACGGGATGGAGACTCCCATGGCATCAAAACTTCAGTTATTCGAGGATGGACTCTTGATAGGCCCGGCGCACAGCATACATGCCGATATCGCTGCTTTAGGTGGTGGGCGCTACTCTCATTGGCATGGGCGAGTCATTTTTTCAAGTACTGACAACAGTGATCCACGAGTTAACGGTCATATCTACAGTTATACAGGCATCTTACAACTTCCGATCTTGTTTATTATTGTCAGTGTTTTCTTCATTGCAGTCGCATTTTGGTTCTGGCGAGAAACAATTGTATCTGTAATACGGAATCCTCGGTTTGAATTTCGCTTACCTCTTGTTATCAGCACCTCCATAATTTTATGTGCTATATCACTTCTGTGGCTTTCTCATCTTTTTATTTTTGCCAGAAATGATATAGCACAAAACGAGATAGTCATTATTACTGGATTCAGCTTAATCGTTCTGGCTATTCAAACACTCATATTAATTGTCTTCAGAAAATTTATTGCACCTCTATTTGTAATAATCACTGTTTTTAATACGTATTCCCTTTACTTCGTATTTTCAGGCGAGATTACAACATACCCGATATTTACACAGCTCCTGCTGATATTTGGCATAGGAGCGCTATATTTTGTGCTGTACAAGTTCATACTCGGGTTAAGCGGTCATCGCGGCTGGATAGTTGTAGGCATGGTATTTAGTGTGGTCATCGTCGGCCTTGTCGGGGTTGGTCAGATTGCAGTCGGGACTGGTTTCACGAAATCATCTGCCACGGATTTCCTCGGGGTTCGTATGGTCGATTTTACTCGACATCCCAACGTTTATTTTCTAGGCTTTGACGGCCTTATGCCAGCCCCTCTAACGGCAAAACTGTTACAGGTTGAAGACCCGCAATATATTGAGATTATCAAGCAGCATGATGGTCATATCATCCCAAACCTTTTTGCCGATCAGGTTCCTACTACACAGTTTTGGGCAAGAACGATGAATATTATGCCAATCAGCAAGTTGGCTCAAGAGATCATTCTTGGCATACAGCCAGCACCCGTCCTGGCCACGTTCCGTTACAATGGCTACGATACTCACTTATCATTTTGGTCCAGCTTTTTTGGGCCAAATAAAGGCCCGTATCTGACCTCCTATGACACATATGAACCGTATTCAACATGCTCGTTTCTCGATGATCTGCCAAAACACTATGGTCTTTTCGGATATTGCGTATTACTAGAGCTGAATTTACCTTTCTTCAAGCAGAGAATCAGAAGTCGCTATGAAAATCTTATTGAATTTTATCTTGATCGCCTGAGTACTATTACACGTGACAACTCCTCTACCCCGCATTTATTTATTTCCCACTTCCCATATCCAGGCCATACAGCATTACGCTATCAGCGAACTGCGAAAGAGTTACAGGAGTACCGGGAGACATATCGTAACAATAGCACAGAGGCAGCGAATATCCTGGACAAGATGCTGACGGAGATACAGACTTCGGATCCTGCGGCGATTGTATTTTTATTTGGAGATCACGGAAGCTATGTGTCTCGGGGTCTAAGCTATCGCGATGATCCCAATTTCGTTGTGCAGGATCGTCATGGCATTATGGGCGCGGTGTTCGGTGATAAAGCTTGCATGCCATTTCTACAACCGCAGGAAGGGGAAAGTATAAAAACTTCGTCACAGGTTGTGGCGGGACTTATACAATGTCTCGCCGATGGTGAAAACCCATTGACAAGAGTTCATGACTTTACACTAATCAATCAAGCACCGGAAAATATGCGATTTGAGGAACATGCTTATGAATAATCGAGGTCCTTTACGCACGTACAAATATACAACCATATTAGCAGGTTTATTGCTGTTAACTTTTACAAGCCCGGCTTACGCATATGTAGATTCCGGTTCCGTGAGCATCATCATTACCGCTATCCTCGGCGCGCTCGCGATGGCCGGATACTGGGTGCGGCTATACTGGGACCGATTTATATCCCTGTTCAGGCGCGGTGAAGTGAAACCTGAGGATAACGACAATTCCAAGGAATGATGGATCTACAACCAATTGGCGGTTCTTTCCGCGATCCGGCAGCCCGCGTTTATGCCTGCAATAGCAGAATCCTGCGCGGCCTGGATTCTGTCACCCTCGCCAACTTTGATGCTTTAACTAAAACCCGATTCTTTAGCAATGCAGTAGACAAGGGGCAACT
>Ga0255051_10000803_pt1 | contig 11424 bp, 11 predicted proteins | sample JV7_2_9_MG_FD_181719 | JGI IMG/M metagenome (GOLD analysis project Ga0255051, IMG submission 181719) | Seawater microbial communities from Jervis Inlet, British Columbia, Canada - JV7_2_9 | ecosystem: Environmental > Aquatic > Marine > Inlet | place: Canada: British Columbia | collected 2016-10-06
TTAAAATCAGTGTAATATAAGGTGCGGTGAATTCAATCACAACGATGGCAGGGGTAATTGAGGCAAAATTTAAACCAAAATCCAGGGGTTGTGCCCGGAATCCCGAGGACACGGAATGCCGGGTTTCAAACGCTTGATTGTTTATGGTCCCGAGGGCACGAATTTCTGTATCGATACGGCGTCCCCCTTCACATCATTCGGTGCCATCAACATCGGAAAAGTCTCGTTGCTGAGGTAGGGCTCAAGCAGGTTGAGATAGTGTACCCCGTCAGCCCCAGTTGGACAGTTTAGCCTGATTGCGTAAGAGACAGTTTTAGTTCATTGTTAACCTGAAGAGGAAACGATGATGGGCAAGAATATGAAGTGCAAATATGAATTTAAAAGAATGAGTATCATGGCCAAGATGGCTAGATTAGCGGTAACAGGATGTCCCCGTAAATTCGAACCCCAGGTGCACTGGTACTTGAAATTGGAAATAACCGACTGCCGGAGCTAGTCATGGTCTGGGAAACTTAACAGGTGTGAACCTGTTCAAAAGTATCCAGAAATCAGGTATAGAAAGTAATGAATGAATCGCAAATATTTTTTTTCGTATTGACTTCTCTTGCTGTCATATTGATTCCCGGGCAAGACATGGTGTTAGTAATGTCCAGGGGTATCGCCCAGGGTGCGAAAGCAGGGATAGTTTCAGCTTTGGGTGTGAGTATCGGCCTACTTGGGCACACCGTTTTAGCTGCTTTTGGGTTGGGCGCGCTCTTAATGGCATCAGAGTTAATTTTCACCATTCTTAAATATCTTGGTGCGAGCTATTTGGTTTATTTAGGAATACGGTTGATTTTCAGACAATCAAGTGAATTTGAAATAGACAACCCAACAGCCAAGACATTCAAGAAACTTTTCCTCGAGGGTTCGCTGTCTAACATGTCGAATCCAAAGGTCACCATTTTTTACTTTGCATTTCTACCGCAATTTATTTCAGCAGATATTCCACACCCGACCTATTACCTGTTGGCCCTGGGGATTAGTTTTTCATTATTAACATTTCTGGTTAAGGCGCCCGTTGGATATTTTGCGGGTATCGCTTCTGCACGGATTCGTTCCAGGCCAATAGTTATAAAGTTGATTAATCGAATCAGTGGCACTGTTCTTATTGGTCTCGGTGTAAAATTGGTATTTGAACAACGCTAAATGTCTCTTTAATGGACAGGCCTCACCTGACGTTTGCTTTTCGAATGGTAGCTTTTCATTAATCTGGCGATTAAAAATATCCGCCTGGTGGGGCTGGATTCGACAGTCCCCATAATCACAACCGCTTTCTGGCTAGTGCCGCTCCAGCAGCTAACGACCAGAGTTTACCTGTTGCCACTGATTTAGGCATCGGTGCGAGGCCGCAATTTGTACAGGGCATGATTTGTTCAGCAGAAATATACTGGCAAGCTTCATCGATTACTGCAGCAACCTGCTCTGGGCTCTCGACCTGGTTACTGGTAACGTCGATTGCGCCTACCATCACCTGTTTATCGCTGAGCAATCCGATTAGCGACATGGGTACGTGGGAACCGGCACATTCGAGTGAAATCTGATCAATGTTACTAGCATTCAATGCCGGGAATATTTCTTCATACTGGCGCCATTCGCTCCCCAGCGATTCTTTCCATTTCATGTTTTGCTCGATCCCATAGCCATAGCATATATGGACTGCTGTTTTGCAGTTTAGACCTTCGCTGGCTTTATGCAGTGCTTCGATACCCCAGTCCTTGACATCATCCATGAAGACATTAAAAGCGGGCTCGTCAAACTGGATTAGATCAACGCCCAATGCTGCTAGTTCCCTGGCTTCCTGATTCAGCAACTCGGCAAAAACCATCGCCATTTCCGGTCTACTGCCATAGTGCACGTTGGCAATCGTGTCGCAAATTGTCATCGGGCCGGGCAAAGTGAATTTCAACTGATTTTTAGTGTGTTTGCGACAAAACTTGACCTCTTCCCCGTGTACAGAGGCATTTCGTTTTAGTGCTTTGGTGACTGTCGGTACATCTGCGTCATAACGGTCGTCACGAATACCCATAGTTGTAATCTTATTCCAGTCAATGCCCTCGATTTCTTTGAGAAAACCGTGCACGAAGTGCTCCCTGAATTGTTCACCATTGGTGACGATATCAATTCCAGCACTCTCCTGCTCTTTGATCCAGACCAGTGAGGCATCACATTTGCCTCTCTCCAACGCTTCCGCTTCAAGACGCCAGGGTGCCCAGAGCTTTTCGGGCTCTGCGAGCCATTCTGGCTTTGGCAAGCTACCAGCAATCGTGGTTTCAAACATTGGCTGATCCTCTAACAGTTATTTGGGCATATTATATAAAATTGGATATTAACACATGAGGTGGAGGTAACCGCGGAGTGTTTCTCATAGGCTGGATCGCCAATTCCCTGGCAATTGCGCCAGGAAAATTGATAAAACGAGTTGACCGGGTTCGCTATCGAACACGTGAGGAAGCACGTGCCGATATATTCAAATACATCGAGGTATTTTACAATCGCAAACGGCGGTATGGATATCCTGGTAATATCAGACCGGATGAGTTCGAACAGAGGACAACCGGTCTTTACGAAACAGTCCACTGATTCGGAGCAAAACCACTCACGGCTTGATCCAGATGGACGACTAGTTGAATTGCACGTTCGATTGAACCACTTTTGAAGATATTTGCAGCCAATATTTGATCCATGCTCAAAGCGAGATATGTGTTCATTTTCAGGAGGTTGTCCGGGCCAGAGTGGTACAATTTTCAATACAAATACTGGGTCAATTTTAAACGCAATTCAACACCTACTCGCTAAATTGAGACAGAACGTATGTGTAATAGGGCCTGTCAACTTAACCAACAATCGGCCAGTCTAATAGTATGAAACATAGCATCCACACAATTTACCGCTTCAGTATTATCTGTTTGTTGCTTGTATCTGCTTATGTGATCAATAACCTGGCTAACGCAAACGAAACGGAAAGAGGCGAACAGGCAAGTGATAAACGAATTGTAAAGGCTCCACCTGATGACTTTTATCCTCGTTATTTAGCCGACCCTCGTAGCGCTCGAACCACCATTATGTTTATAAGCATGTTCGATAGTGATATAGAGGGTGCTGGTGACAAACGTTTTAATACCAGCTTTGGCCAGCGTTTTCGCGTGGTGCGTTTCGGCGATGAAGAGACTTATAAAGCATGGCAGCTAGATATCGAAGGCGGTTTCTTCGGCCACTTCGATATTTCAAACAGCACTGATAATATTGGTTGGGACGGCATCTACGGTTTGTATTTTTCACGCAGACTGTCACAGAAAAAGTTTATTCGTTTCGGTTTCCTGCATGATTCTGCACATTTGGGTGATGAATTCGTGGAAGAGACCGGTCGACAACGCATTGACTATACCCGTCAAGAACTTATTGCTGGTATCACCTGGTTGCCAACACCCAGATCAAAACTATACACAGAGCTGGGTTGGGCATACGACCTGAAAGGTGACCAGGAACCATTGCGCTGGCAATGGGGAGCTGAATATTATGGCGCTCACAAAGACCATTACCTGGGGCTACCATGGTACGCAGCAACAGACGTTACCCTGTTTGAAGAACGGGATTGGAAACCGGCCATCACTTTACAATTGGGGTTGATTTATGCCACGGGCCGGGCAACCGAGCGATACCGATTTGTGTTGGAAGCTTATAGTGGCCGATCGGTGATGGGCGAGTTTTCCTTTGAAGACGAATCCTATTTATCCATCGGTGTGCACTATGATCACTGATAAGAAAATCTTTGCTCCGCCATTCAAAGTGCCCCTCTGGGAGGCATTCGACTTTCGATTGAAAAAAGAATGCGTTCTCTTATTCTTTTAGCCTGGCTAAGGGATAGAGTCCTAGAAACGGTGTGTAAAGCTTAATGCTCCAAACTCATCTCGTTCGTTAATGATTGTAGTGCTTGAGCTTATGGATGATATTTGAAAGACAAAAGCATTGCTCCCAATACTCCATACTAAACCTGCAGATACTTGATCTTGATAATGCTCAAGAGGAACGGAGTGACTATCTTTGAATGTGTTGCCATCGATTAAGATATTGTTAAATACCACGCCCACCCGTCCTCCGAAAAATAAATAGAAGTCATTTTCGGGGGTTAAAGAAAGTGGATTGATCTGTCTGTCTACCTGTAACGAAAATGCCTGGTAGCTATGTTTCAGATTTGTACCCCACCTTATCGCAAATCCCCCTTTTGTCGCGGATTCAAGATTACCAATACCCGCTCCCCATAGTCCAAGAATGTCAAATTGCGTGCCCGTGCCAGCAGAGCGATAGAGGCTCCAGATTCGCTGGGCTTCGACCTTAAAGACAGGTTCATTTTGGAGTTGATTGTCCCAGCCCTGAGGTTCGTCTGTACCGGTCAGGTTGTGTACAAAAGTTTGTGTCTGTTCGGCGAGAGTAACAGGGCCTACGAATCCCAGGAACAAGGACAATTGATCAGAAACGCGGTCATCCCAGGCATACAGAGTGCCTTGCCATGCTAACAAACCAACGTAGGGGACATCGTCAATTATCAATTCTGGTTCTGTAATGTCACTCGGGGTTTGCATCCGTTGGAAAAACATGTGAGCAACAGCTCGTTTTTTGTTTTTCATGGTGCTGACATAAAGGTCTTTGGATAGCCAATGTAGCCAATTGGGTAGATTATCATTGTTGAACTGGTTGAATGGGCCCTTCCCATAAGTAACCCCGAAACCATTGGTGTAGCCGTCATCTTCTCCAACAAAGAGGTCGTTTTCGAAAGTGAAAGTGATGAATTCCGGTACCTTTTCATCCGCCTCAAGGCTTACCGCATACGGCAGTAAGAGTGCCAAAGCGATATGCAACCACCAGTAGCGTGTAGAGATGCGGAAATACATATCATATCCGGTTAACGTGGCCCGTAATCACAAAGAGTATACCTACCTTACTTGTAAATTCCTGGTGATAAAGTTCTGGGATTCCACTACTAATATTAATTTTCAAATCTCCTTATAATTCAATTTTTCAATTATAGAACTTCCAAAAACTGATCCACACCAACTCGAGCGAACTTACAAACAGCGTAAGAAAAATGATATAACCCGGCCAGGACCTTCCGGACATATTGGCAATAGCGAGTATCGAATGGATGAAATTCAGGCCAATCAAAATCAATCCACAGATCACCACGTGAATACCAAATATCAGGTTCAGATAAGGTATGCCGAGAATTGAATCGCCTTTGCTTAATAACCATAACCCGGCAATCACGATGGACGTTGCAAATGTGTAATTCCGGATGTTATCGAATAGATAGTTTAGCGTTACCGGTGCGGAATCGACTCTAAGTATGTGCTGAAAAAAGTTCAGGTGTTTCTCTTTTGTCGGTGCTTGCAGCTCTTCTTGTTTAATGGTTTCTGTATTCATTTTACTAATGCTTACTCACTTCAGGGTTGCAGACAAAAAGCAGGATGTTTGGATCTTTTCCTGCTCGGAAAATTCGTACCAATTTAGTACTTGATATTAATTTAGGTAATAAATCCGGGTTTAAGTTCAGAACCCATTCCGTTTATTGCATGCATAGCTAGTGTCCGTCCATAAACACTAACGTGTTGATTTATTTGAATTTATTTTATATTTATCGTTAAAAAACCCCGGGGTTCTGGTATAATCAATAGTGCTAACCATTTGATTATTATAAAGAAACCAAAACCACAGGGCTGATATATGCGAGAAAAACGCACCATCCAAAGTAGTATATTCGAACAGTACGCAGAACACGAGATCGGTCGCGAACTAAAGGCAATGTCAAACTGGCTGGATCACCAGCCCGAACTGCTCGATTGGGTTGATATTGATCTGAGAATGCACTCGGTCACGGCTACCGGCCGCAAGGGTCTGACCACGGATTCGGTGCTGCGATGTGCAATCCTGAAGCAGTACCGCCAGTTGAGTTACGATGACCTGGCTTTCTGCTTGCTGGACTCGCTGTCCTGTCAGAGCTTTGCCCGACTCACGTCCGGGTGGTTGCCAAAGAAATCAGCCTTGCAAAGCGTGATCAGTGCGATTTCTGATGTGACCTGGGAACGGATCAACCAACATTTATTACGGTGCGCGTGCAAGGCCAGGGTTGAAAAAGGAAATATGCTGCGAATCGATAGCACAGTCACTGACGCGCCGATTCATGCCCCGAGTGACAGCAGTCTGTTGTGGGATAGTATGCGGGTATTGGTGCGCTTACTGGAAGATGCCACGAAATTGGCCAGAGGTATGACAACGGTCAATTATCAAAACCATCAACGTGTCGCTAAAAAGCGCATGCGAGCCATCCGATACACCCGGGGACAGGATCAGAAAGCACGGCTTTATCGGGACCTGGTCGAGGTGACCGAGAAGAGTCTGGGCTATCTACAGGAAGCGACGGTCACGCTGCAGGCTGTCGAGGGGTATCTACCTCTGAGATATGAGGCCTGGAGACAGCAGGTCGCGTACTTCAAACCAATGGTCTATCAAGTGATAGAGCAAACTAGACGACGTGTATTTCAGGGAGAAAAGGTGCCAGCGTCTGAAAAGATCGTGAGTATCTTTGAGGCGCACACGGACATCATCGTCAAAGGCGCTCGAGACGTACAATATGGTCACAAACTGAATTTGAGTACCGGGCGTAGTGGTTTGATTCTTGATGTGGTCATCGAGGATGGCAATCCGGCAGATGCGGATCGCTTGTTACCGATGCTGGACCGGCACATTGCCCAATATGGTAAGGCGCCGCGCCAGATGGCTGCCGACGGCGGTTATGCCAGTCTTGCCAATCTGAACGAAGCCAAAGCGCGCAAGGTTAAAGATATGGCCTTTCATAAGAAACGGGGTTTGACGATTGAAAACATGGTCAAGAGTCCCTGGGTATATCGGAAGTTACGTAACTTCCGAGCCGGTATCGAGGCGGGCATATCTTGTCTGAAACGAGCCTACGGTTTGGGACGCTGTACCTGGAAGGGACTGGCACACTTCAGGGCCTACGTATGGTCCTCAGTAGTCGCCCACAATCTAGCGCTGTTTGCTCGCTTGAAACCGACTTGACACAGTAAAGTCTGATCAGTCACCTAACCTGAAATCTGGTTCGATTCCAGCGGGCGGCAATAACCGCAATCTGGCGATTCGTCGTCCCGGTAGGTTATTATCGCCCTATCTCTTAAAAACAATATCCTCACCGGCTGGGCTGTCTGAAAATAATCCCACCGAAAATTTGTATCGGTTCATAATCGTCTGTTTATGGACGGACACTAGCTAGCAAAGGATTAGCATCGACCCTAGCACTCACCAGTGCCAGGGAAGGGAAGTAAGATTGATGTAATTCAACATTTGCCCAGACGAATACTTTCGGGGAGTTTTTTCTAATCTCGGTTGGTTGTTTGAATGAATACTACGGGGAAACCTATAGTGAACAAGACTTGCAGAACACCTTTATACGCCCTCGGCACGGTAGTTATACCGTTTACGGGACGATCACTGCAGGGAACCCAGTACAGCATTGGAAAGCTGCCGATCTCGGTAAATGGTGCGTATTTGCAGCGATCTGGGTGTCAACAGCAAAAAGAACTGAACAACGATCCATTTCGACGGTCGAAATTTGGAGACAACCAAATATACGGCAGATTTATACCATGGAAACATTAAACAGCGCACAACCCTTGTACATGCGGGAAAAAATACAGGCGCTCCGTAACGATTACAACCAATTGAACATAATTCCAGTATTTCAACAGCCCAAATGCATTAAAAGCGTGGTTGGCGATGCGCTAGAGTTAATCGACGATATGGCAAAACGGATCGAGATACTGGAAACTATCGCCCAACTGGAAATAATTCCCGATCAGCGAACCTAGCATTTGGCACCTGTTATCCATAAGTATAAGAAGTATAAACACCCAAGTTTCACCTTTTGAATTCTAGCTGCAATATTGACTCCGTCGCCATAGATAACGGCGCGATCATAGGATTTTACAGAATGTCTGTGCGGCGCCAAAGCATCCGGTAAATCTTTGATTTAATTGGTGGGCCCGGGAGGACTTGAACATCCGGCCAATGGATTACGAGCCCTCACACCGGTTACTTTTAAATCGAGTTCACGTCGCATTCGCTGAAACCCAGCCATACCGATCACGGGATAATCGACGCCGGCGCGTAAAAAACAGTCAAACAACCGCAACAGACTTGACGGGAGGCACGCTCGTCTATTTAATACGCGCTTCCAACCCAATGCCCAGGTAGCTCAGTCGGTAGAGCAGAGGACTGAAAATCCTCGTGTCGGTGGTTCGATTCCGCCCCTGGGCACCACTTAATCCGTTTTAAATCAGATATTTACGGATTTCAGATAATCCCTGTCCAAGTTTTTAGTCCATAACACACAACGTCTTCACTTTCCGGTTACTTGGATAATATTAGTATTATGCCGTAGGGTTTCATCGGACTTAATTATTGATTGCCCCGGCGCCTTGTAAACCGTCCTGCCCGCCACCATGTAGTGCGTAATAGACAGTTTTGCCTATTCAGACCTAAAGGCTACCATTAGATGTCGTCCCAAAATAATAATTCCCCTGGTAATCCATGGGGTTCTCGTCCCCAGTCGCCCCCCGATCTTGAAGTGCTTATCAATCAAGGGATTAATCGATTAAAAGGTTTGTTTTCCAGCGGAGGTTCCGGTGGAAATACCGGTGGCAGTTCCAGTGGAGTCGTCACAGTAATTATTCTGTCGCTGATCGGGCTAAGCGCGTGGTCGGCTTATTACACCGTTCCTAGTGATTCTGTCGCTGTGGTACAGCGGTTTGGCAAGTATTTAAAAGAGGTGCCACCAGGGCTGCATTTCAAGCTGCCACTTGGGGTTGACGAAGCAACGATAGTTCCCGTTAAACGTCAGTTAAAACAGGAGTTCGGTTTTACCACGCCGGGTGCTGGTGATCCCTATCAAGGATCGGGCAGTCATGACCGTGATCGGGAAACACAGATGGTTACAGGCGATTTGAATGCCGCTCTAGTCGAATGGGTTGTTCAATACCGTATATCGGACCCGGTTAAATTTCTATTTGAAGTCCGGGAGCCCGGTGAAACCCTGCGCTACGTGTCCGAGTCAGTGATGCGAGAAGTCGTCGGTGATCGAACAGTGGACGAAGTCATTACCATTGGTAGGCAGGAAATTGAAAACGAAGCGCTGATCAAGATGCAGGAGCTGTCGACTAAATATGTGATGGGTGTCAGTATCGACCAGGTGCAGTTAAAGAACATCAATCCACCCAGACCGGTGCAAGAGTCGTTTAATGAAGTAAACCAGGCTCAACAAGAGAAAGAAAAACTTATCAATGAAGCCCGGCGTGATTATAACAAAGTTATTCCGCTAGCAGAGGGAGAAAAGGATCAAAGAATTCGCGAGGCAGATGGTTATCGGCTCAAGCGTATCAACGAGGCCGAAGGTGATGTGGCACGATTCAACTCTTTATTTGCTGAATACAGCAAGGCACCCGAAGTCACTCGTCGACGCATCTACATTGAAACCATGCAGGATGTGATGCCGGGCATCCAATCTAAAATTCTAGTCGATGATGAAATGAACGGTTTGCTACCGCTACTCAATCTTGGTGCGCAGAAAGGTGGTCAGCAATGAAAAATTTAAAGCAGCTTGCGGTATTGTCAATTCTGGTTGCCGGCCTATTTGTGTTGATGAGTTCGATTTACACTGTTGATGAAGTCGAGCAAGCTATTATTACCCAATTTGGTAAGCCGGTGGGAGAGCCTGTCGTTGAAGCCGGGCTTAAATTTAAAGTCCCCTTTATTCAAGAGGTCAACCCCATCGACAAGCGTGTGCTTGAATGGGATGGACCGCCTTCGGATATGCCAACCAAGGATAAACTGTATATCTCCGTCGACCTGTTCGCTCGCTGGAAAATTGTTGATCCACTACAGTATTTTTTACGCTTGCGTGATGAGCGCAGTGCGCAATCCAGACTGGATGACATCCTCGGCAGTGAAACCCGCAATGCCGTTGCCAAGCATGAATTAATTGAAATTATCCGCACCACGAAAGATCGTGTTCCATTGCGTGATACCATTTTGGCATCATCAGAACAGGAATCAAACATGGGTTCCCTGGTGCCTATCGAGAAAGGACGCAAGCAGGTTGAGCAGGAGATATTCGCAGCGGCGTCTGAAAAAGTCGGTGTGTTTGGTATTGAATTGCTGGATATCCGCTTTAAGCGCATTAATTACAATGAAAGTGTACGCCCAAAGATTTACGACCGCATGATTAGTGAGCGACGGCAGATTGCTGAACGTTTTCTTTCTGAAGGAAATGGAGAGGCAGCCAGAATACGGGGTAATCGGGTTCGGGACTTAAATAAAATCCAGTCCGAAGCTTATCGAGCAGTGGAGGAAATTCGTGGTGTGGCAGATGCCAAGGCAACAGAGATTTATGCCGGGGCTTACAACCAAAGTCCTCTAGCAGTCGAGTTCTACGAATTCACGCGGACTATGGCATCTTACCCGACCATCTTCGGTGAAAGCACGACTGTTGTACTGTCTACCAGCAGTGACCTGTTTAAATTTCTTAAGGGTATGACTCCAAAAACGGAATGACACAACCGCTAATGGAAGCAAAACCTGTGAGCTGAAGTGTTTCTTAAATTAGAGCGCTATCTGTCCAATGCGTTTGACAACCTACACCCTCAAAAACAAGTCATCTTCTAAGATGTGAAAATAGATGGGGATTGTGAAAAAAGTTTAACTAAATTCAAAATCTGTTTGTGTAATGGTGATAGCAAAAACAGAATTATATTCTTCACTACAAGATAAAGGACATAGCATGAGTAAAGGTACAGTAAAGTGGTTTAATGCCGATAAAGGCTTTGGATTTGTTACTCCGGAAGATGGTGGTAAAGATCTGTTTGTTCACCATTCAGAAATCCAATCGGGCGGTCAATATGCAACACTGAATGATGGTCAGAAAGTTGAGTTTGAAGTGGGTCAAGGTCAGAAAGGCCCATGTGCAAACAAAGTTCAGGCTTTGTAAGCGACTAGCACTAGCACATAACAAAAAGCACATGCTGAAACCGTGAGTTACGGCCTTGAAAAACAGGCCTCCACTCACGTTTTCAGTATAGCTAGGCGTTGTGAATGTCTCGGATGGGTCGGAAGCAGCCTCTAACGATTCAATTCTGAATGACAACTATCCGCTAAGCAGCCGTTCAAAATTCCTGAACTAACTTCTGCTCCCGGCCCAGGCTGTGTGAAAACTCGAAAAATTAGCACCAGTTAAAAAATATTTCCCACAAGCAGATAAAAATCATCATAAATTTGTATGCAATTCCCCACTTTTAAGTCCAAACTAGTAAAAATAAGGAA
>Ga0255051_10000808_pt1 | contig 11410 bp, 11 predicted proteins | sample JV7_2_9_MG_FD_181719 | JGI IMG/M metagenome (GOLD analysis project Ga0255051, IMG submission 181719) | Seawater microbial communities from Jervis Inlet, British Columbia, Canada - JV7_2_9 | ecosystem: Environmental > Aquatic > Marine > Inlet | place: Canada: British Columbia | collected 2016-10-06
TGACGATGGTGACTCGGTTTTATGCGATGCAGATACTGCAAACGTTGCTTTCGCTGTGAATGCACTGAAAGCCGTATTAATAAGTGTCGTTGCTCTTCTTGCAGCATGTGGCGGTCCCGATCGATCGCCGGATAGCGATAGTATTCCACTTGCCAAGACGAATTCGGCAAAGCCGCTCGTCGTTGCCAGCAATTACCCGCTTTATTATTTCGCAAACCAAATTACAGATGGCGTCGATGGCGCGCCCGATATCGTCTTGCCAGCCATCGACGGTGATCCGGCGTCGTGGATGCCGAACGCTGAACAGATTCAGCTATTGCAGGCAGCCGATATCGTGATCTTAAACGGTGCCGGCGCGGAACCCTGGCTGGATCTGATTACTCTCAATAAACGTCGCCTTATTGATACGTCGGCGACGATCGCAGATCAATTGATTCCGCTTGATGCATCTTTACTGCATCAGCACGGTCCGGCGGGCGAACGCTCTCACGAAGACACCGCGTTCACGACCTGGCTCGATCCGAAGCTCGCGATCGCCCAAGCTGGTGTCCTGGCCGATGCGCTAATCGAACTTGCGCCGGATGCGGAACAGCAATATCGGAATAATTTGGTGGCACTGAAACAGGACCTGCTGAAACTCGATGCAGAACTTTCGAGGGTTTTCGCGCGGCTCGATGGGCAACACTTGCTGTTTTCGCACCCCGTGTATCAGTACCTTGAGCGTCGCTACGAAATCAACGGCAAGAGTTTGCACTGGGAACCCGACGAAGAACCGTCAACCACCGCGTGGATCGAGCTGCAACAGATTCTCGCCACCCACCGGGCAACGATCATGATCTGGGAGGATTGGCCGCTGGATGAAACAGAAGCAAAGCTCTCGAATACGGGCCTAGTCTCTATCCCGTTTCACACAGGCGCGAATCGTCCAAATGACGGCGATTATTTCAGCATCATGTACGACAATATCAAACGGCTGAGGCCCGGTAGGGCCGCAATCACTGACCATTAATCGTTGGGTGGATGGACTCGCAGGTCATTTTCGGTAGTATTGGAATGAATCTTGATGGGAGAAATACGATGTGGAACATGCGAATTCGCTTGGCAGCAGTGCTCTGTGGGGTCTGTATGGCGGGCACCGGCATAGCTGACGAGCTGATGATATTTCCGAACGACGATCAGTCGAAAGAGAAACAGGAAGAGGATAAGTTTGCCTGTTACTCATGGGCAAAAGGCGAAACGGGATTTGATCCGATGGCGCCAGCAACAGTGACCGAAGCGCCCCCGAAACAGGAGGCGCAACAAGGTGGTGTCGCAAAGGGCGCAGTTCGCGGCGCGGCGCTTGGCCAAATTATAGGTGGTGATTCGAGCAGCACGGGAACAGGCGCCGCGGCAGGCGCAGTAATGGGCGGCATGCGGCGAAATGACCAGAAACGCAAAGAGCAACAGGCACAACAGCAGTGGGAACAGGAGCAGGTGGCGATCTATACGGAAAAACGCAATCGCTACAATCGTGCTTATGCTGCCTGTCTTGAAGGCAAGAATTACACAGTTCGCTAACGGTACCGGAGAAAAACAACATGAAGAGTTTGACAAAACAGGTTCTTGTATTGGTAGCGAGCTGTTTCAGTGTGACGGCGCTCGCAGCTGACTTTGACGGCTCCAAGACGCTGCTATGTTCGTTCGCGCAGATTACGGAATGTGATTTGGGTTCGGAATGTCGCGCCGTGACGAACGAAAGTATAGATGCACCGGACTTCGTCAAGTTCGATTTCAGAAGGAAGAAATTTTCTGCGATCTCAGCAGGCGTTGAAACTGCGCCCGATGATATCGACAATGTTATAGACCTCGCCAGCTACGTTGTGGTGCAAGGCGTGCAGGGTGGTGCTGAAGGTGCCGCGGATACGCTCGCCTGGTCTGTGACGATCAACCATGCGACCGGCCTGATGGTCGTGACAGCTTCTGGTGAGAATGCCGGGTTTGTCGTTTTCGGAGCTTGTACGACTATTTGATCGTTCACCCCCACGTAATGTGCAGGAAAAGGTCCAAATCCAATATCTAAGCCGGAGCATTAAAAATGAAAATTGAAAAGAAGAAAAACCATAGGGTCATACTTTCAATGGTCATTTTCTGTTTGCTGTCCACTGTGGCGACAGCGCAATCGTCCTCGGGCAATGATTCCAAGATTATTTTTACGCCGTACATCTGGGGCAACGCCCTTAGTGGCACCAGCACAATTGGAATGTTGCCGCCGCTGGATATCGACGCCAGCTTTGGCGACCTGCTCGATAACCTGAATTTCGCTCTCTCACTACACACGGAGTTTGTGGTTAACGACTGGGTATTCGTTATTGATCCGACTTACGTAGCGCTTGAGATGGATATCGAATTGCCGCCACCTGACGCCTCGGCGGCAATGGATGTCGATATCTGGTTGGTGGAGGCCTGGGCCGGCTACCGGTTGAACGACAGCTGGGAAGCCATTGGTGGCGCCCGGTATCAGAGCCAGGACATCTCGGTTGCCGGTCTGCCAAATCCGCCATTTCCGGACAATTTAGGAGTCAGCGAGAACTGGACGGATTGGTTTATTGGCGCGCGATTCAGCGCGGATCTAAGTGACAAGTGGTTCATGAAATTGCGCGGCGATGTTGCTGTTGCCGGCGATTCGGACACAAACTGGAACGTATCCATCTTCTTTAATCGCCGATTCGGGGACAACAAGGCGCTCAATCTGGGTTATCGGTATATGGACAACGATTACAACGACACAGGCAATTTTCGGTGGGATGTAACACAGGACGGTCCCGTCATTGGCTATACGTGGATATTCTAATCAGGCGTTAGTAATATTTGTGCATGGTTGACGGGCAAACGACAAACGTACTCTTCGTGTGCATGGGCAATATCTGTCGATCCCCAACGGCGGAAGGCGTGTTTCGCCATTTTGTGCAGGAGGCTGGGCTTGCCGAGCGCATCAAAGTTGATTCTGCGGGGACGCATGCTTATCACACTGATGAACCGGCCGACAGGCGGGCTAGCGCAGCAGCGGAGCGACGCGGATATTCACTCGCCAATATTTGCGCGCGACGCGTGCAAGCCGAAGACTTCGAAAGTTTCGACTACATCGTCGCGATGGACCGACTAAACCACGTGACGCTTATTGACCAGGCCGACGCAGAGCATCACGACAAGATTCGCCTGTTTCTCGAATTCGCGTCCGGACCTGAGGACGATGTGCCCGACCCTTATTACGGCGGTGCGGCCGGATTCGAGCGTGTGCTGGACCTTGTCGAAGAAGCGTCCCGAGGCCTGCTCGAGACGCTCAAAAGTTCCTAATCGTCATCCCATGGCAGGAGACGACCGGCCGGCTTGATCTCGGTTTTCGGCTCGGGTTTCGGCTCTGCCTTTGGTTCTGCTTTGGGCTCAGGCTGCGGCTCTACCTTGACCGATGATGAGTCTTTACCTGAAGAATCATCTATAGCTAGTTGATTTAATTGCTTTTCATCAAGAACTTTGATGGCCACTGTTGGCTCGAACGGTGCCTGCATGGCGGGTAGTGTTTGCGTCAATTCCGGTTTCGTAGTGGAGGCGTCTGCAGCACGCTCGGCATCGGTGCGTACTTTGGGCGGGCCACTTTTGGCCGGGGCTGATTTTGGCTCTTCGACCGACTTCGGTGCTTCCGCCACCGGCTTCGGTGCTTCTGCCACCGGCTTAGGTGCTTCCGCCACCGGCTTAGGTGCTTTCGCCACTGGCTTAGGTGCTTTCGCCACTGGCTTAGGTGCTTCCGCCACTGGCTTAGGTGCTTCTACCGGTTTCTCTGGCGCCACAATCTCGGCTACTGGCTTGTCCTGGGCGGGTTTCTTGGCCGCGGATTTCTTTGACGCCCTTTTCTTAGCCGCCGGTTTCTTGCTGGCGGGCTTCTTCTCCGTTGCTTCCTTCGGGCTACTTTCAACCGCTTTAAGGTGAGTTGGCTCCGTCACCGGCGGCGTCGTTTGGTCTGCTGTCCTGTCCTGCACCGAACCCGTACTGCTACGCCTGCGACGACGTCCACCGCGACCGCGTCGGGCGCGTGACGGTTTGCGCTCACCACTCTGCGCCTCGTCTTTTTTCTCCGGTGTCGCGTCTTTCGGTTTTTGTTGTTTGGAATCGTCCTTCTTTTTACGATTCTGATCCTTTTGACGATTCTGGTCTTTCGCGCCGGTCTTTTTGGTGCCCGTTTTCTTGGATCGCTTACGATTTTGATTGCGATTTTCATCGCTACGTCGTTGGTCAGTACGCCCACGATTTCGCTGGCCACCACGCGCACGATTGTCCCGGCTTGGTTGTCTGCGGCGTTGCTGGGGCTGTGCTTTCTTCTTGTTGTCGCTGCCGCTAAACAGATCCGCGAGCCATCCCCAGAATCCTTTTCCTGCTTTCTTGCGCTTGGGTGCAGGTTTTGTCGGTTTCATTACTGCAATGGCGGCTGGTTCGACTGCTTTGCGTTCAAGGATTGCTTGCGGCGTTTCCGGTTCCACGTCAGCGTCGGTGAGCTCATAGCTGGCGCCGGCATTTTCCGAAAGCTCGGTTTGGTCGTCGCGAACGCGACGTACGTCGTAGTGTGGCGTCTCCAATCTCGGATTGGCGACCAGGACGACCTGCATCTCGTTGCGCGACTCGAGGCTTTGCACCCAGTCACGCTTTTCGTTCAGCAGATACGTCGCAACCTCGACAGGCAATTGCGCGACGACCTTGGCCGTCCGCTCCTTGCGTGCTTCCTCGCCGATGATGCGCAGGATAGCCAGTGCAAGCGATTCGACACTGCGAATCGTACCGATACCGGAGCAGCGCGGGCAGGTCAGGTAACTCGATTCGCCGAGTGATGGACGGAGTCTCTGGCGCGACATTTCGAGCAAGCCAAACCGCGAAATCTTGCCGATTTGCACGCGCGCACGATCTTGTCGAACAGCATCACGCAGCCGGTTTTCGACATCACGCTGGTGTTTTTGTGGCCCCATGTCGATGAAATCGATGACGATCAATCCACCCAGGTCCCGAATACGCAGTTGTCGCGCGACTTCGTCGGCGGCCTCGAGGTTGGTATTGAGCGCCGTCGCCTCGATGTCACTGCCTTTGGTGGCGCGTGCCGAGTTGATGTCGATCGACACCAGTGCTTCGGTGTGATCGATGACGATGCTGCCACCGGACGGGAGCGTGACCGAATGCGTAAACGCCGATTCGATCTGGCTTTCTATCTGGAATCGCGTAAACAATGGTACGGGATCGACGTAGTGCTTGAGTTTTTTCAGGTTGTGCGGCATGACCTGTTCAACGAATTCGGCGGCCTCTTTGTAGGTCGTCTCGTCGTCGATCAGGATTTCACCGATCTCGTTGGTCAGATAGTCGCGCAGCGCACGCACAACCGAGTTGCTTTCGCGATAAATCAGGAATGGCGACGAACGCTCGAGCACAACGTTGAGAAGCGCATGCCAAATGGTTAGCAGATTCTCGAGATCCCAGGCGAGTTCTTCCGGGCCGCGATCGATGCCGGCTGTACGCAGGATAACGCTCATGCCTTTCGGTATCTCGACGTCATTCAGCGAGTTTCGTGCCAGATCCCGGTCCTCACCGACGATGCGGCGAGACACGCCACCCGAATTCGATTTGTTCGGTTTAAGGACGACAAAACGTCCCGCGAGGCTGACGAAGGTCGTTAGCGCAGCGCCCTTGGTGCCGCGCTCTTCCTTGTCGATCTGCACGACAATGTCCTGACCTTCTTTCAGGACTTCCTTGATATTGGGTTTGCCGGAATCAACCTGCTTGACGAAATACTCGCTGGAAATCTCCTTGAGCGGGAGAAACCCGTGGCGGTCACCGCCAAAATCTACGAACGCGGCTTCGAGGCTGGGCTCGATGCGCGTAATTTTTCCTTTGTAGATATTTGCTTTCTTGCGTTCGCCTGCCGGTAATTCGATATTCAGATCATAAAGATTTTGGCCATCGACCATTGCCATGCGCAACTCTTCTTCCTGAGTTGCATTGATTAACATTCTTTTCATGATGCCCTACTTGATAAGTGAGGGAGGGCAGTGAAACGGGGCGAAGTGCCATTGGGCGGGCGCAGGGGGCCTCGCACAGGAGTAGTCGGCGCATGACAGCGCCGTCTGTGCGGTGGTTAAACTTGTATCGGTCCTGATTCCCTTGGATCAGATCCCGTAAAAAATTCAGCATGTATTCCCTGCGGTCAGGCCGCTTTGGCGCTCGTTACTTTCCGAGCCCGCTGCCATCCAGGTAAGCCTCGCATTGCGAAGCCAAAAATAAATCCATATTTAGTGTCTAATAGCGACGCGGTCAGTCCAGAAGTGCTTGCCGCGTACGCCGTGCGGGTATCGGACCTTAGACCGTGTCCCACATCGGGCTAATATAACACACCGCCGTATTCCATCAAGTGATTGATCATGCAGCAAAATCCGACGATTACGGACGTCCCGCGTACCCAGGTCAGGAAGATTCGCATTGACGGCGAGCAAGCCGGTCAGCGGATCGACAATTTCCTGCGCCGCGAGCTTCCAGGCATGCCCAAGGGCCGGCTGTACCGCCTGTTGCGGCGGGGTGAGGTGCGCGTCAATGGCGGTCGGATACGGGCCGAATACAAGCTTCAGGAGGGCGACGAGGTCCGCGTTCCACCGGTGCAAATCCGTGCCGATAGCGCGCCGCCGAGTGAGGGCTTGACGGCAAAACTCGCGGATCGGGTCCTTTTTGAAGACAAAAAGCTGCTGGTGATCGACAAACCGTCCGGCCTCGCCGTGCACGGCGGCAGCGGGCTCAGTCATGGTGTCATCGAATTGTTGCGTCACGCACGACCCGAACTCAAGGACTTATCGCTCGCTCACCGGATTGATCGGGAAACATCCGGATGCCTGGTGCTGGCCAAACGCCGCAGCGCATTACGTCAACTGCACGCCAGATTTCGCGACGGCGAAGTCGAGAAAAATTACCTGGGGTTGGCGGTTGGCGATTGGCAATTAGGCGAGCAATTGATCGACAGACCGCTACTCGTGACCCACCGTAAGGGCGGGGAACGGCATGTCCTTGTCAGCAATGATGGCAAGCCGGCCCAAACGCGGGTGCAGTTGTCGCGGACGTATGGAAAATTCAGCCTGCTCCAATGCGCTCCGCTGACGGGTCGCACTCACCAAATTCGGGTGCACCTTGAGCACATGGACCATCCATTGGCTGGCGACGAGCGCTACGGTGACTCGGAGGCCAATCGTGTGGCCAAGAAGCTGGGATTAAAGCGCCTGTTCCTGCACGCACAATCCATCGCATTTCCGGACGACAGCGGTAATGAGCTACATTTCACGTCGCCGTTGGCGGATGATCTCGAGCGGTTCCTGCAACGGCTGTCGAGGCGCGATCGCAATGGCAACCGGGACCGGGATGTTTATCGACGGAAGTAAAGCGCAGCGCAGCGAGCCATGACGGAGAGAAATATCCCGGTCCCGGTTGCAGTCGCCCGATCCACTAGTAAGTCTTGAGCCAATCTGACACTTTTCCTTGCTAGTAACGCGGCGGCCTCCTACGGCAACAGGTAGCCCAGCTGCAGCAGCCGATCGGCCACCCAGATCATGGGCAGTCCGATAAGTGCTGTAGGATCCTCGGCATCCACGGACTCGAACAACACGAATCCGGCGCCTTCGAGCTTGAAACTGCCCGCGCAATCGTAGGGTTCATCGTGTCGCAGGTAGACCTCCGCCAGGCGGCGATCGAATTGCCGAAACCTCACGCTCGTGTGGTCAACGTGCTCATGGCGTGTTCGCCCGACGGGATCGAGGATGCAGACAGCCGTCAGGAAGGTCACGGTCTTACCGGACGCGGCGAGCAGTTGTTCCACGGCTTTTTGATGATCACCGGGCTTGCCGAGTACCTGGTCATCGAGCACCGCGAGTTGATCTGCGCCAATAACGAGTGCCTGCCGGGCATTGATGGATACGGTTTCTGCTTTTCTCCGCGCCAAATGACTCGCGAGGTCCTCCGGACCAAGGCCCTCGTCGTTGCTTTCATCGACCTCAGGCGAGACCGCCTCATATTCATCGAGAAAACGGTCGAGCAGACCCCGCCGGTATTGTGAGGACGAGGCCAGGAAGATTGGTGGTGCGGAAGGATTCTGCATAAAATCAAAAGCTTGGCGCGAAACCGCTTCAGTTTACCCGCTCCAATCTCGGAAACCGACTTTTTCCCATACGTGCGCTTTGACAGCGGCCCGCCGGGTCCTTATCATGCGCGCCGCCATGGGCAATCCGCTGCAAGATCGCCGCACCCCGCAGGACTTCGCGGCAAGCGGACAAGTTATTGAAATTTCTGAAAAAATAGGAAGTTTTGAAAAACTTGCCGGAATTGTTGAAGCGGACCTCGGCGCGCTGGAACCTGATAAACTGCCGCGGGACTGGCGCGAGTTGCCGGTCGCAGGCCAGCTTGGCTTCGGTTTCGTCGATGCGCAGCGTGGTGTACCGGCGCTCGAAGGGCAGGTGGTCGCGACGATTAATGCTGTTTGTCAGCGCTGCCTGGAGCCGTTTCGTCTGCCGCTCGAGGTGGAGCTCCGGCTGTTATTCAGCGGGGATCAATCAGCGGGTGACGATGACAATGGTTACGAGGTCTGGGAGCTTCAGGAAGACGAGCTTTGCCCGGCCGACTTGATTGAAGAAGCGCTGATCATGGCGATGCCATTTTCGGCGAAGCATGCAGACAATGCGCAGTGCGTTGCAGCAGACAAGAATGAAGAAGGCAAGGGTGAGACCGCAAGACCGTTTGCCAATTTGAAGTCGCAAATGGACGAAGAAAATTGAATTCTATGATGGCGCTATTGCGACATCGTTACAGGAGAAGAAAATGGCTGTTCAAAAAAGTCGTAGGACCCCGGCAACTCGTGGTGCGCGCCGTTCGCATGACAAATTGAAAAAACCGGCTGTATCGGTTGACCCGACTTCAGGCGAAACACACCTGCGGCACCGCGTAACGCCGGATGGCTTTTACCGCGGCAACCAGGTTATCGCTCAACCTGAAGTCCACGACGAAGACGACGAGTAAGTTTCCAACGCGAGCCGGTCATCCCGAATATGACCTGTATTTCCCTGGATGCAATGAGCGGCGACCTTGGCGCCGAGGTTGTCGTGCGTGCGGCGAACGCGACGCTTAACAAACACTCCGGATTGGAATTGCTACTGGTTGGCGACGAAAACGAATTAACAAGACACGTCACGCGCATTGTCGGCGATCAGCTGCGATTGTCGATCGTGCATGCAAGCGAAGTTGTCGAGATGTCAGAGTCGCCTATCGACGCGTTGCGCAAGAAAAAAGATTCATCGATGCGAGTCGCGCTTGATCTGGTCAAGTCGGGCAGGGCAGAAGCCTGTGTCAGTGCCGGCAACACCGGCGCACTGATGGCGACGGCCAAGTACGTGCTCAAAATGCTGCCGGGCATCGATCGACCTGCCATCATCACGGAGTTGCCGGCGATAGGTGGCACTCTGCACATGCTGGATCTCGGTGCGAATACCTTGTGTTCCGCAGAACATTTGTTTCAGTTCGCCGTAATGGGCTCAATCGTAACCACGGACATTACCGGTATTGAATCGCCAAAGGTTGCCTTGCTGAATATTGGCGCTGAGGACACCAAAGGGCACGACACGGTCAAAGACGCGGCGGCGATGCTCAATGCGAGCGGGTTGAATTACGTTGGATTCGTTGAGGGCAGTGAACTGTTTTCGGGGAAAGCCGACGTTGTCGTGACGGATGGTTTCACAGGTAATGTTGCGCTTAAAACGATGGAGGGGACAGTTGGGCTCGCATCGCACTATTTGCGGCGTGCATTTACGAGAAACTGGGTTGCCAAGCTGCAAGCGATCTTATCGCGGCCCGTACTCAAACGTCTCGCTGTCGAGATGGATTCCCGAAATTACAACGGTGCGACTCTGGTGGGTCTTGATGGTATTGTGATCAAAAGCCATGGCAGCGCCGATTCGTACGCGTTTCAACATGCAATTGACACGGCTATTGTTGAGGTAAAAAATCAGGTGCCCCGGCAAATCGGCAGTCTGTTACAGCAGGAAGCAGCATGATCTATACAAAAATAGCTGGAACGGGCCGTTACCTGCCTGAAAAAATTCTGACCAACTTCGATCTCGAGAAAATGGTCGACACCAGTGACGAGTGGATTCGCTCGCGTACTGGCGTCGAGCGCCGGCACGTCGTTCGCGACGACGAAACAACATCGGATATGTGTGTCGCTGCAGCGAAAGTTGCGATTGAAGCGGCGGGCGTCGATGTCACGGACATCGACATGGTGCTGGTCGGCACAACGTCCCCGGACTTGATATTCCCGAATTGCGCGACGCTCGTTCAACACAGGCTCGGCATTCCTGCGTGTCCGTCAATTGGAATGGAAGCAGCGTGCACCAGTTTCATCTATGCGCTGACAACTGCCGACAAATTTATCAAGGCGGGCGAGGCGAAGTGCGCATTGATAATTGGTGCAGAGTGCATTTCCAAACTGGTCGACTGGACTGACCGCAACACCTGTGTTTTGTTCGGCGACGGTGCAGGAGCGGTCATCGTCAAGGCTTCTGATGAGCCAGGCATCATTGCGACTCATCTGGGTGCAGACGGCAAATACAAAGAGTTACTTTACTACCCGGTTGGCGCGTCAAAAGATCTGCAAAAAGCCGGAACCGATGACGTCGGAATCACGATGCGCGGCAACGAAGTCTTCAAGGTCGCTGTCAAAACGCTGGGCAATGTCGCGACCGCAGTTCTCGAAAAAGCCGGTGTCGACAAGGATGAGCTGGATTGGTTAATTCCCCATCAGGCCAATATCCGCATTATCCAGGCCACGGCGAAACGCCTGGGCTTGCCGATGGAAAAAGTCATCCTGACTGTTCAGGATCACGGCAACACATCAGCAGCCTCTGTGCCGATGGCATTGGACGTCGGTGTGCGCGACGGGCGCGTGCAACCTGGTCAGCTTGTGCTGATGGAGGCGTTTGGCGGTGGGTTCACCTGGGGCTCGGTTCTAATGCGCGTCTGACCGTCTCGCTCGCCGTTGTTACATCCAGATATTTATTGACTTGCGCGATGCAGATCGACGTTGCATGCGTTGGTGAAGTTGCTGGCGTCGCCGGTCGATACGATCCCGGCGAACAGCGCCATCAATCGATTTTCCATGCTCACGATCGAATGAATTCCGAAACAGGCAGAAGTCTTCGTAAGCCTCTCGTACGTGATGCAACTCCTGCATGATCAATTCAATGACGATAACGTCGTCAAGGTAGCCGATCACCGGTACATCATCAGGAATAATGTCTTCCGGGTCGCCGAAGTAAATGAACATGGCCAACAGGCGTTCACGATCGGAGTCCGGCAATTGCCACTCATCGTCAGT
>Ga0255051_10000809_pt1 | contig 11385 bp, 10 predicted proteins | sample JV7_2_9_MG_FD_181719 | JGI IMG/M metagenome (GOLD analysis project Ga0255051, IMG submission 181719) | Seawater microbial communities from Jervis Inlet, British Columbia, Canada - JV7_2_9 | ecosystem: Environmental > Aquatic > Marine > Inlet | place: Canada: British Columbia | collected 2016-10-06
ATGTGCTTGCAAGACTGGCGGCACAACGTGGTATTTCCGTGTCCGTCACCGCGCTTACCCCACCCGAGAATCTGCAAGGGGACGCGGCGACCGCTTACGCCGATTTCATTGCTGACGGTGGTCAGGTCGATCCTTGGGGAGGTGCTCCCGATGACCATGTCGACTTGATTGTCGACGCCGTGCTGGGCAGCGGTCTTGTGCGTGATGTCGAGGGGCAATACGCAGACGCAGTCAACGCTATCAACAACCAGTCATCTCCGGTGATGGCGCTCGATATTCCGAGTGGCCTCGATGGTGACTCTGGCGCGATTCGCGGCGTCGCCATACGTGCGGATTTGACCGTGACATTCGTTGGCTTGAAAACAGGGCTGTTCCTGAATGACGGCCCCGACTGCGTCGGCGAGCTGCGGTTCTCGGACCTGCAGATTCCCCAGGAATGCTACGAGAAATCTGAGGAAAGACTACGCCGGATCGAGTATGCCGAGTTCACGGCGGTGATGCCGCCGAGAGATCAAAGCGCGCACAAAGGCGATTTTGGGCACTTGCTGCTAATAGGTGGCGGGCCCGGCATGCCCGGGGCAATTCGCCTGGCAGGCGAGGCGGCGCTGCGATGCGGAGCAGGTCGGGTCAGCGTCGTGACGCATCCCTCCCACCATGCCGCGATCACGTCGGGTCGTCCGGAACTGATGTGCCACGCCATCGACAAGCCAGCCGAAATGCGTGCCTTGCTCGACAAAGTTGACACGCTTGCATTAGGCCCCGGCCTCGGCACCGGCAAATGGGGTCGCGGCCTGTACGACGAGGCCACTAAATCCGATTTACCGATGGTGGTCGATGCCGATGCACTCAACATGCTTGCAGAGTCTCCCGAGCGTCGTGATAGCTGGGTTCTTACACCTCACCCCGGAGAAGCGGCGCGGCTTCTCGATACCGAGGCAGCATTGATACAAAGCGATCGTATGGGCGCGATCGAAAAACTGACCGACAAGTATGGCGGCACGATCTTACTAAAAGGCGCGGGAACGCTGGTCTCGGCATCGGAGGGATCAGCGTGGATATCTACATCGGGTAACCCGGGAATGGCAGCGCCCGGCATGGGTGACGTCCTGACCGGCGTGGTGGCAGCGCTCCTTGCCCAGGGTTTGTCGCTCGAAACCGCAGCAACTTTCGGTGCCGAAATTCATGCGCTTGCGGGCGACAATGCCGCGGCATCCGGTCAACGTGGCCTGATAGCGTCGGACGTCTTGCAGGAACTCCGGTCTTTGGTAAATCCGCAGTCTTAGGTATGGAGCTGATCGACGCCGATGCTACCGAAAAACTCGGCAGAGATTTGATCGAGTTGCTGCCCGAGGATTCGGGCGGCTGGATGATCTTGTTGCAGGGGGAACTGGGCGCCGGCAAGTCGACGCTTGCACGCTCGATGATTCGGGCGCTGGGACACCAGGGAAACGTACCGAGCCCGACTTATACGCTGGTCGAGCCATATCGACTGAATTCCCTGACCGTCTATCACGTCGATCTCTACCGAATTGCTGACGCGAGCGAGCTCGAATTTCTGGGTTGGTCGGACATTCGTGAAGGTCTGGCGTTGATCGAATGGCCAGAGCGTGTCAAAGACCTTGTCGAGCAGGGGGATGTCCTGATCGATCTCAGCTACCGGGGCGATGGAAGAAATGCCGAGATATCCGGTATCAGTGAGCGTGGCCGTGAGGCAATAGAGGCGGTTCTACTTTAAAAAACCGCTATATCTTCTTAATATTGAACATAATACGTTGGCTTTTTGGCCCAGATTCGTATACTGAGCCGAGACAATCCTTCTGCCCGAGATCTGATACACACTATGCCCCGGCTGCGCCTCACAGTGATTGGCCTTCTGTTGCTGACCCCGGTTGTCGGCGGGGCTGACACAACAGTCGAAAATATCCGGGTCTGGTCAGAAAGCGGCAACACAAGGGTCGTGCTGGATCTCAGCCGGTCCGCACATCACAACATTTTTACACTGCGCAAACCCGAGCGCCTGGTCGTCGATCTCAGAGACGGAAGGCTGTCGAAGTCCCTGAGTCGATTGCCGCCTGGTGCCGGTTCGGTCAAGGGAATCCGCACCGGAGTTCGGGCTAACGGTCAGTTGCGTGTCGTTCTCGACCTCAATGAGGCAGTCCGGTCGAAAAGTTTCAGCGCGGGGCCGAACGGGACTTACGGTGATCGCCTTGTCATTGACCTGCAGCGACAGGGAAATCTGCAGGCTGTGAAGCGTGCGTCAGAAGGCTATGTTCGGGGACGGGACATTGTCATCGCGATTGATCCCGGGCACGGCGGTCACGATCCAGGCGCGGTGGGCCGCGGCAAAACGAAAGAAAAGGACGTGGCACTGGCCGTCGGAAAATTACTCGCACGCCGCATCGATGCAGAGCCTGGAATGAAAGCTATTCTGGTGCGCAACGGCGACTACTATGTTGATCATCGCAAGCGAACTGAAATTGCAAGACGAAACAAGGCTGATCTGTTTATCTCGATCCATGCCGACAGTATCAAGGACCGTCGAGCGAAAGGTGCATCCGTATATGTGTTATCGCTAAAAGGCGCGAGTGACGAAGCGGCAAAGCGTTTGGCTGAACGGGAAAATGCTTCGGTACTGGTTGGCGGCATTTCACTCGCGGACAAGGATCCGGTGTTGGCTTCGGTGCTGCTCGACCTGTCTCAAAATGCGGCGCTCAGCGCGAGCCTGGACGCTGGCGCAAATGTAATCAGAGAACTTGCAAAGGTTGGCACCGTGCATCGGCGGAAAGTCCAGCAGGCAGGCTTGCTGGTACTCAAGTCACCTGATGTCCCATCGATCCTCGTTGAAACAAACTTCATATCGAATCCCAAGGAAGAGAAAAAGCTCAAGAGCGTCGCGCATCAAAAACGACTCGCATCGGCAATACTTGCGGGTGTCCGCAGCTACTTCTACACGAATCCGCCACCCGATACGCAGATCGCAATGGATCTCAAACGCACGCCGACCAGGCAGGTCAGTCATGTCATTAGCCGTGGCGACACACTGAGCGGGATCGCGGAGCGCTATAACGTCAGCATGTCGGTCATCAGGACCGCCAACAGGCTGCCCAACGATCGGATACGCGTCGGTCAGACATTACGAATTCCGGTGCTCGCCGGCACATTTTAAAAAGGCGTCAAAAAAAGGTGTCAGATTTATTTATTGCCGCAGGCAATAAATAAATCTGACACCTTTTTGCGTTAATATCTGCCGATGCCAATTCGTCAATTGCCAGGCCACCTTGTCAATCAAATCGCTGCCGGCGAAGTCGTCGAGCGGCCAGCCTCGGTTGTCAAAGAACTGGTAGAAAACAGCCTGGATGCCGGTGCCAGTGCGATCTCGGTTGACATACAGACCGGAGGACAGAAACTGATTCGCGTCCGAGACAACGGATGCGGTATTCCGAAAGACGAAATGGAATTGGCGCTGGCACGCCATGCAACGAGCAAGATCAGCAGTCTCGAAGATCTCGAGGCAGTCGTGTCGCTGGGGTTTCGCGGCGAGGCTCTGCCGAGCATTTCTTCGGTCGCGCGACTCGCGCTTTGTTCGCGGACTTCGAACGGAGATTCGGCCTGGCAGGTCGAGGCAGATGGAGGTGCAATCAGTTCGCCGCGCCCGGCTGCTCACCCCACAGGCAGTACGGTCGAGGTGCATGACCTCTTTTACAACACGCCGGCACGACGAAAATTCCTGCGCACCGAAAGGACCGAGTTCAATCATATCGACAAGTGGATAAGGCGCCTGGCGCTCGCGCGGCCCGACGTCGCCTTCACGCTAACACACAACCGGCGCACGGTTCTGAAGCTCGACGCCGCGACGGACGATGGTGGTCGTCTTCAGCGGCTAAGCCGAATTTGTGGTGAAGCATTCGCCTCTCATGCCGTTCTTCTCCACCGGGAGGCGGAAGACGTCGCGCTGTCAGGATGGATTGCGTTGCCGACCTTCAATCGGTCTCAGGCGGACCTGCAGTTCTGGTTCGTCAATGGAAGAAGCATCACTGACAGGACACTCAGTCACGCGGCCAGACATGCTTACCGCGACGTACTCTTTCATGGCCGGTTTCCAGCTTATGTATTGAGCATCAGCATGGATCCTGCGTTGGTCGATGCGAATGCGCATCCTGCGAAACACGAGGTCCGGTTCCGTGACGGGCGACGTGTGCACGGCATGGTGTCGCAAGCCATTGAATTCGCATTAAGCGAAACGAAGCCGGGTGGGCACGATGCGGCGCCCGCGACGTCGTTGCCGGAGATCACCAACGTCAGGGAGCAGAGATGGATGCCATTGTCCGGCGGCGGCGCACCAACGGCCGGGGCCGTCGCGGAGGCAATTGGTGCGTACCGGACCATGGCCGAAAAACCGGTCGCGAAACCGGAAGATTTGCCGCCGCTGGGCTTTGCGATTGCACAGCTGTCGGGTGTCTATGTGCTGGCCGAGAATGCAGATGGCCTGGTCATTGTTGACATGCACGCGGCTCACGAACGTATCGTCTATGAAAAGCTAAAAGAGTCCTTCGATACCAGGAATATTGTGCGACAGCCCCTGCTGGTTCCCCTGACGTTGGCAGTCTCCGAGAGTGAAGCGACCCTCGCCGACGAGAATACGGAAATATTCGACCGTGTCGGATTGGTCGTTTCCCGCACAGGGCCGTCGAACGTCGTGGTACGGGAGGTGCCGGCGCTACTGAATCAGGGCGATATTGAGGGCCTGGTTCGGGACATCTTGTCCGATTTGCAGGCGGCGGGCCGCAGCAATCAGGTCGAGGACGCCTGTCACGAGCTGCTGGCAACGATGGCCTGCCACCACTCGATTCGCGCCAACCGCTCGCTTACGCATGAAGAAATGAACGCATTACTTCGAGAAATGGAGACGACCGACAGGGCGGATCAGTGCAACCATGGCAGGCCGACCTGGACCACGGTTAGTGTTGCGGAACTTGACCGGCTCTTCCTGCGCGGACGATAGCTGCGGAAAATTTCCGGTGCCAAAAAATCCTGTGATTTGCCTGGCGGGTCCGACCGCATCCGGAAAAACCGACTTCGCCATTCAGCTCCGTGAGAAATTCCCGCTGGAAATAATCAGCGTCGATTCGGCACTTGTCTATCGCGGCATGGACATTGGCACGGCAAAACCCGACGCGGAAACACTGAAGCGCGCCCCTCACCGTCTGATTAACATACGCGACCCCGAGGACAATTATTCTGCCGGCGACTTCGTTCGAGACGCCGCGACTGAAATGGACGACATCCACGGTTCGGGCCGCATACCGTTTTTGGTTGGCGGCACCATGATGTACTTCCGGTCGCTGACCGAGGGAATCGCCAAACTGCCCGAGGCAGATCCTGAAATTCGGGCAAATCTGGACACGGAAGCGGCCGCCATCGGCTGGCCCGCTATGCATCGAAAATTGGCTGAGATCGATCCGGTGACAGCCGCCAGAGTCAATCCCAACGATAGCCAGCGAATTCAGCGCGCGCTCGAGGTATTCCAGATCAGCGGCCGAGCAATGAGTGATTGGCAAACCGCCGGTAAGGCCCAGCAGCCAGACCATTCCTATCTGAAAATTGCCCTGATTCCCGGGTCACGAGCAATGCTGCACGAGCGCATCGGCGCACGCCTGAAAATGATGTTCGAGCTCGGTTTTGTCGAGGAAGTCGAGGCGCTGCGGCAGCGGCCCGGTCTCGATAGCCGGAGTTCCTCCATGCGTGCTGTCGGTTACCGGCAAATCTGGTCCCACCTGGATGGCGAATACGACCTGCCGGCCGCGCAAGACAAGGCGCTGGCGACCACCCGGCAACTGGCCAAGCGCCAACTCACGTGGTTGCGATCGGATCGGCAGCTAAATTGCTTCGATCCACTTGAAGGCAAGGCAATTGACGCCATATTGGCGTTTCTCGACAAACATTTGGACCGAGAATCACTTGCCTAGCCTCTCCTATGATAGAATTTTCGTCGCTTTGGGCTGGGCGTGGCATGTGGGCAACCGGCGCCACCGGAATGCCGCTCCCGAATTTGGGCACACAATAATAAGGAGAACCCAAAATGGCAAAGGGCCAATCATTGCAGGACCCCTTCCTCAATATATTGCGCAAGGAAAAGGTACCTGTTTCGATCTACCTGGTTAATGGCATCAAACTCCAGGGCCAGGTGGATTCATTCGATCAGTTCGTGGTGCTTTTGAAGAACAGTGTCAATCAAATGGTCTACAAACACGCGATATCGACGGTCGTGCCAGCACGCAACGTTCGTTTGCCACTCCCGGACGACGAGTCCGGAGAGACTGGAGAATCTGACGACTAAGGATTTCTTGACGAACAATTTCGTGGACAGCTTGTATTCCTGTGGGAGCGGCTTTTGTGGGAGCGGCTTTTGTGGGAGCGGCTTCAGCCGCGATATTTCGATCAGGGCTAAAGTCGCTCCTACCCCAAAATCGTCGGAGACGGTGATTGTTTGAGCGACCGCAGAGCGGCGAACGTGCAATTCTGGTTCATGCGGCGGCCGGCGGGGCCCCGGACACCACCGAACGTGAAGAGTTTGTTGAGCTGGCGACGTCGGCCGGAGCCGTCGTCGTCACAGAACTCGTCAGTGCGCGCAAAAGTCCCGACCCTCGCTTTTTCATTGGCAAGGGCAAAGTCGAGGAACTCCTGGAAAGTGTGGGAGAGAACCAGGTCGACTTAGTTATCTCGAGTGCGCCTTTGAGTCCGAGTCAGGAGCGCAATCTCGAAAAGAGCCTGAACTGCCGGGTGCTGAATCGCAGCGGACTGATTCTCGACATTTTTGCGCAGCGCGCGAGAACATTCGAGGGCAAGCTGCAAGTAGAGTTGGCGCAGCTCAGACACCTGTCGACGCGGCTGATCCGCGGCTGGACCCATCTCGAACGGCAAAAAGGCGGCATCGGGCTTCGCGGTCCGGGCGAGACTCAGTTGGAGACAGACCGCCGTCTCATCGGCAAGAGAATCCGTCAGTTGAAAGGACGACTGGATCAGGTTGACAGTCGCCGCGCGATGAACCGCCAGAATCGTATGCGTGCGGAAATTCCGACCGTCGCAATAGTTGGTTATACCAATGCCGGAAAATCTACATTATTCAACGCACTAACGGGCGCAGGTGTCTATGTAGAGGACAAACTGTTCGCGACCCTGGACCCGACAATGCGAAAAATGAAATTGCCTGATGATAGTCACGCGATTCTTGTCGATACCGTCGGCTTCATACGCGATCTTCCCCACGAGCTGATTGCCGCTTTCCGTTCGACGCTGCAGGAGACCAGGGAAGCGGACCTCATTCTTCATCTGATCGACGCAAGCGATGCCGATCGTTGGCAACGGGTCCGGCAAGTCAATGCGGTTCTGAAAGAGCTCGACGCGGATCAGGTTCCGCAGATAAGGGTGTACAATAAAATCGACAAACTGGATCGTAAGCCCCGGCTGACGAATAATCGCAGGGGCGAAGGACGGGCGGTCTGGCTATCTGCAGTGACCGGCGAAGGAATACCCCTGTTGCCCCAGGCAATCGGGGATCGTCTGCGCCGCAAAAAGGTCAACGGTACTATTCGCCTCAATCTCAGTCAGGGCCGGCTCCGGGCGTTGTTTTTCGATCTGGGCGCGGTGCAAGCCGAATCTGCACTGGAGGACGGTGGTTGGCTATTGGAGTTGAATATGGGTGAGCGGGAATTCGCAAGGCTTGTGAAGCGAGAGAATTTGCCTGCTGACATTTTGGAACGAGAGGCAACTCAGATTTTGTCCGAGCTTGCCGAACAGAGATGACGTAAAAGAATATGGCCTGGAATGACCCTGGAAACGGTAAAGACCCCTGGAAGAAAGAGGGTGAGGAGCCAAACGACCTGGACAAGATTGTTCAGAATTGGCAACGGCGCTTGAGCGGCATTCTCGGCGGTGGCGGCGGCAAGTCCACCGGATCGTCCGGCGGTTACATTCTTGCGGTGTTGTTACTCGTCGCGTGGGCATTGACCGGACTTTATCGAGTCGATGAAGCGGAGCGGGGAATCGTGCAACGATTCGGCGCCTATACCACCACGACGATGCCGGGCCTGCACTGGCATTTTCCTTATCCGATCGAAATGGTCGACATAGTCAACACCAACGCCGTCGACAACTATCCGTTCCGCACCGAGATCCTGACGGCCGATGAACAGTACGTGTTCATTCAAATGGTTGTTCAATACCGGCGTACCGATCCGGTGAAATACAGTTTTGAAGTTGTCGAACCCGAGCTAACACTGCAGGACGTGACAGAGAGCGCGCTGCGCGAGGTAATCGGTACGAGTACCCTGCTTAAGCTGGTTACCGAACAACGCGATCAGATCGCGCCACGCACCAAAGAGGTTCTGCAAAATACCCTGGATAACTACGGGTCAGGCATCAATGTCACGTCGATCAGCCTGGAGAAGCTGGACTACCCACAGGCAGTTCAGGCTGCCGTCGATGATACGCAGAAAGCTCGCAACGATAGCGACCGCTACATCCTCGAAGCCGACACCTATGCGAAAGACATCATTCCTAAAGCGCGTGGTGCGGCCGCACGGATCTTGCAGGATGCCGAGGCGTACCGCGATCGGGTCATCGCCGATGCCGAAGGTGATGCGGCGAGGTTCGTAGCGTTGCTTGTTGAATACCAGAAAGCGCCGCGGGTAACCAGAGACAGGCTGTATCTCGAAGCGATCGAGGAGGTATACGGCAATTCCAGCAAGGTTTTCGTAGATTCCCAGGGCAGTGGCAATCTACTGTACTTGCCGATCGACAAACTCATTAATCAACAATCGAAGTCGCCGCCGAATACATCAGGTCGCGCGGGCGACGCCCAGTCATCGCAGACCTCGAGCGATACACCGGGAGATTCGAGTACGACGCGCGACAGGAGGACCCGGCAATGAACGGCAACAGATTCGGGGCAGTCGTTATCACCGGCCTGGTTCTGGTCGCGATCGGTCTGTCCGCGTTTACCGTCAATGAACGGGAACTGGCCATCAAACTTCAGGTCGGTGAGGTCGTCAAATCCGACTACTCGCCGGGACTGAAATGGAAGATCCCGATCATTCAGACTGTACGCAAATTTCCAAAACGCATTTTGACGATCAGCGACAGGCCGGAACGAATATTCACGGCGGAAAGGCTCGCTTTGCAGGTCGATTTCTTCGTCAAATGGAGAATCATTGATCCCGTTAAGTACTATACGTCCACAGGCGGCGTTCTTCGTATTGCCAATGATCGCCTGTCCGAGATCATCAAGAACTCGATCGTAACCGAATTCGGCAAGCGCTCCGTTCAGGAGGCGATTTCCGTCGAGCGTGCGGAATTGATGCGTGACATGCTTGCGACGGCGACAGTTACCGCTCAGGGGCTGGGTGTGGAACTCATCGACGTTCGCGTCAAGCAGGTGGAATTCCCGGAGGACGTCAGGAATTCCGTGTATCAGCAAATGCGTGAGGAGCGGGCCCGGGTTGCGGCAGAGCGCCGCGCAGAGGGCCGGGAAATTGCCGAACAGCGCAAATCGACTGCTGATAAAGAGCGAACGATTATCCTTGCCGATGCCTATCGGGACGGGCAAAAACTCAGAGGTCAAGGCGATGCCCGGGCAGCGGAGATCTATGCGAATGCGTACAACGGGGATCCGGAGTTCTACGCGTTTTATCGCTCAATCGATGCCTATCGGAAATCGATGGGCAAGTCAGGCGATATCCTGGTGTTGGACCCAAACAACGAGTTCTTCCGTTACCTCAATCAATCGGACGGCAATCAATAGAACCAGGCAGTAAAGCGTGGCCATCGTGGCTGCGGTGGCCAGAACGTCGTGAGTGAGTTTCATGTGGCAGGACATATTCACCGCATTCGCCCTTTATCTCGTGATCGAGGGCATGATTCCGTTTGTAGGTCCGAACCGGTTCCGTCAGGCGGTGACCGAGATCGCCAAACTCAGCGACAGCCACCTTCGTGCGACAGGCCTGACCGTAATGATTCTTGGTCTGGTGCTGTTGTTTATCGTGCGTTAACAGGTAACGGGTAAACGGCATGGGCAAAAACGTCGTTGTTATCGGTACGCAGTGGGGCGACGAGGGCAAAGGCAAGATCGTCGACCTGCTGACGGAAAAAGCCGCAGCGGTGGTTCGCTTTCAAGGCGGACACAATGCCGGCCACACACTCGTCATCGGCGGCGAGAAGACCGTACTGCACCTGATACCCTCCGGCATTCTTCGAGAGGGAGTCCGGTGTCTCATCGGCAACGGCGTGGTGCTTTCTCTCGATGCCTTACTTAACGAGGCGGACGAACTGATCGCCAACGGTATACCGGTTTACGAACGCCTCAAAGTCAGTCCGGGTTGTCCTTTGATTCTGCCGTCACACGTAGCACTCGACGTTGCCCGTGAGAAAGCACGTGGCACGGCTGCGATCGGCACTACAGGCCGGGGCATTGGGCCTGCCTATGAAGACAAAGTGGCACGTCGTGCACTGAAGGTTTCGGATTTGTTTGTGCGTGAGAGATTTGCGGCCAAGCTGGGCGAAATTCTCGATTACCATAATTTTCTGTTGCAAAATTATTTTCGTACCGATCCGATTGACTTTGCACAGACGCTGGACTCCGCCATGACCGCTGCCGAGACTATCGGACCGATAACGGCGGATGTAACGCAGATACTTCACGATCTCGGTAAAGGCGATCAGGGCATACTGTTCGAAGGCGCCCAGGGCACGTTTCTCGACATAGATCACGGAACGTATCCGTTTGTAACATCGTCGAATACCGTCGCAGCCGCAGCAAGTACCGGCAGTGGCATCGGCCCGAGAGATCTCGACTATGTACTCGGAATCGTCAAAGCCTACACGACTCGTGTCGGCGCCGGCCCTTTCCCGACCGAGTTGTTCGATGACGTCGGTGAACATCTTGCGACAGCAGGCGCCGAGTTCGGTGCAACGACCGGGCGGCCGCGCCGTTGTGGTTGGTTTGACGCCGTTGCGCTACGCCGCTCGATTATCAACAGCAGCGTCTCCGGCCTGTGTGTAACCAAGCTAGATGTTCTCGACGGACTCGAGACACTTCGGATCTGCGTTGCTTATGAGATCGATGGCGATCCGATCACGGGGTTACCCGCGGAAGCCGATCGCTTCGCCGACTGTCAACCTGTATACGAAGATATGGACGGCTGGTCGGAATCGACGATTGGTGCAACAACCCACGCGGACCTGCCAGAAAACACGCAGAAATATCTGGCGCGCATCGAGGAACTGGCCGGCGTCCCGCTGGATATTATTTCAACTGGCGCCGATCGGGAGCAGACGATCGTTAAACGACACCCCTTCGATTAAAGCGACCGAGCGAAAACAAAAAGACGA
>Ga0255051_10000810_pt1 | contig 11384 bp, 8 predicted proteins | sample JV7_2_9_MG_FD_181719 | JGI IMG/M metagenome (GOLD analysis project Ga0255051, IMG submission 181719) | Seawater microbial communities from Jervis Inlet, British Columbia, Canada - JV7_2_9 | ecosystem: Environmental > Aquatic > Marine > Inlet | place: Canada: British Columbia | collected 2016-10-06
AATTTTTCGGAAAGCCCGGAGACGGTTGCACAGAACATGAGGGAACTGTCGCCGACCTATGTATTCGCGGTGCCGCGTGTCTGGGAGAAATTCTACTCGCGCATTACTACGGCAATGTCTGAGGCGACCTGGATAGGCAAAAAGGCGTACAAGATCGCACTAGCCATCGGAATGCGGCGCGCCGAAAAACTAATCGCTGCAGAAGATCTCACGTTCTTGGACAAGATCTTGTATGGCATTGCCAGTCGGTTGATATTCAGCAATGTCAAAAAGGTGATTGGTCTCGATCGCACGCATTCAGCCGCGTCTGGCGCGGCGCCGATCTCACCGTCCTTGCTCAAATGGTTTCTCGCGATCGGCATACCGATTGACGAATTGTGGGGCCAGACTGAGCTAGGCATTGTGACAACCTGCCGCAAAGGAGTATTCCGGTTTGGCACGGTCGGACCGGCGATTCCGGGCACGGAGGTGCGCATCGATGGTAACGGCGAAATCATTGCGCGATCAGACGGCCAGTTCGACGGATATCTCAATCTGCCGGATAAAACGGCCAAGACAATCATCGATGGCTGGGTTCACACGGGAGATGTAGGTGAGCTTGATACGGAAGGAAATCTGACCATTACGGACCGCCTCAAGGACATTATCATTACTGCGGGCGGCAAAAACATTACGCCATCCGTCATGGAGAACGAGCTTAAATTCTCGCCGTATATCTCGGATGCCGTCGTCATCGGAGACCGGCGCAAGTTCCTGACTTGCCTGATTATGATCGACCAGGAAAACGTCGAGCATTACGCGCAGATGCACTCGGTACCGTTTACTGATTTTCGATCACTGTGTGCGCGACCGGAAATCATCGAAATGGTTGGCGCTGAGGTCGCCCGAGTAAATGCGGAATTCTCCAGCGTAGAACAGGTCAAGAAATTTCGACTCATTGACGTATTATTGACGGCCGAAGATGAAGAACTAACGCCGACGATGAAGCTCAAGCGCAGCTACGTCAGCGAAAAATACAACGACCTGATCGAATCGATGTACGCCCGCCAGGCGGGATAGTGCCAAGAGGGCCAACGTAATGAGAAAGGCAATCAAGTGGATCGGCGCCGTGTTGATGCTAGTGGTCGCCGGTTGTGGCGGCGGGCAGGATCAAGCAAGCAGTGACCTGCCACGCGGCGTCACCGACGACTCGATTGTCATCGGCTCGCACACGGACTTGTCGGGCGGGCTCGCGATCTGGGGCGTGCCGCTGACGAATGGCCAGCGCATGCGCTATGAAGAGGTCAATGCTTCAGGCGGAATTCACGGCCGCAAAATCAAGTTAATTGTGGAAGATTCCCAATACCAGATGCCCATAGCCGTGAAAGCGACGAATAAATTGCTCAACGTCGACAATATTTTTCTCATGGTTGGCAGCATGGGCACGCCGATGAACATCGCCTTAATGCCGAGAATGTTCGAGGTCAATGTACCCAGTCTTTTTCCGCTGACCGCCGGCGTACAAATGTACGAGCCGTTGCATCCCATGAAATTCAGTTATTTCGTGAGCTATCGCGACCAGATCCGTGGTGGCATGGCGTACATGGTTGACAAGTACGGCATCAAATCCGTCTGTATGCAGGCTGTCGCGAACGACTACGGCCATGAAAACGAACTCGGGTTTGCACAGGCCACCGAGGAACTGGGCCTTGAAATCGCCTACGAGGGCCGCCACAAGGGAGCCGAAACCGACTTCATCGGTACAATCACGGCAATCAAGAACTCGGGTTGCGAGATGCTGGTGCTTGGGCCGCTCGTAAAAGACACGATTCTTATATATAGCGCCGCACGGGACGCTGGCTGGGATGCGCCGATCATCAGCAACATGGTGTCTTATGTGCCCGAGGTTGCCACTGCGGCAAACGGCGCCATGGAAGGCTTGTACGCGGCGGCATCATTTTATATTCCCGATTTCGAGGCTGAGGCGGTGGCTGGCACCTGGGCCGGGCAATGGTCCGAGAAATACATTGCAGAGTTTGGAGAAACGCCGGCGCCACAATCCGTGATTGGCTATGTCATAGGGGACCTCGTCGTCCGCGCCCTTGAAGGAGCCGGTCCCGATATAACGTTGGATAAGGTATTGGCGGCCCTCGAAGGCATCGAAAAATATGAAGATCAATTCGGTGGGCCGACTTTGTCATTCAGCCCGACCAAGCACCAGGGTGGCGATTTTCTGAATTTCTACCAGGTTATCGACGGCAAATGGCAGGTTGTGGAAAGCAATTTGTCGTTTTAGGTGATGAGAAACTTTTCCCGGTATTCGGCGGGCGGGACGTCGTACCAGGACTTGAACGCGGTTGTGAACGAGCTGATGCTCGAGTAACCGAGCAGCATGGCGACCTCAAGCGACTTGAGACGCTCGTCGCTTAGATAGTTGACGGCGAGTACGGACCGGACCTCATTTAAAACCTTTTGAAAGCTGGTCTTTTCAGCGCGCAAACGGCGCTGTAGAGTGCGACGGCTCAATCGCATCGCTCGGCACGCCGAATCGGCATTCGCCTCGCCGGCGGCCATCAACTCAGCCAGCATACGCTTCAATTGCTCCGCGATATTGTCCTGCTCGTAGAGTGAGCGAAGGTACTTTTCGGCCTGTTCGATGAGTTGGCTGTACATGGTGTGCGGATGCTACCAGAAAAAGTGTGTTGGAGCGCATGTAGGAGCGGCGCTAGTCGCCGCGATTCAGTAAACTGCCCTTATGAAACCGGTCAATTACCAGCTCGTCGATGCGATCGGCGTAATCACCATCAATAACCCGCCCGTCAACGCGCTGTCACACGCAGTGCGGGCCGGCATTATGGATGCAATCCGAGCCGCCCAGGACGATGAATCCGAAGCAGTGCTCATCGTCTGCGATGGCCGGACATTCATCGCCGGTGCCGACATCAGCGAGTTCGGAAAACCGCCGAAGGAGCCCTACCTGCCCGATCTGCTCAACGAGATCGAGGCGTCCGCTAAAATGGTGGTCGCCGCAATTCATGGAACCGCACTGGGCGGTGGGTTTGAATTGACGTTGGCCTGTCACTACCGGATTGCACTCGATACCGCCATGGTTGGGTTTCCCGAGGTCAAGCTGGGCTTGTTTCCCGGGGCGGGCGGTACGCAACGGGTGCCGCGGCTCGCCGGCGTTGCTGCGGCACTGGATCTTATGGGAGGCGGCAACCCGATCGCCGTATCGCAGGCCGCGGACCTTGGCCTCGTCGATGAAATTACGTCCGATGACCTGCGAGATGCGGCGCTTGCTTATACCAGGCAGTTGCTGACCGAGGACGCGCCGCTACGCCGTGCGAGTGAGCTGGACGTAGCACCCGTCGAGGACAGCCTGTTCGACGACTACCGCGCACAATTTTCGAAGCGGGCTCGCGGTCAAATAGCGCCGCTCAGGATGCTCGAGGCCGTGCAAGCCGCGACGACGATGTCATTTGCAGACGGGCAGACCAGGGAGCGTGAACTATTTGTTGAGTTGATGCAGGGGGAGCAATCGGTCGCGTTTCGCCACATTTTCTTCGCGGAACGCCTGGCGGCGAAAATTAGCGGCTTTCCCCGGGACGTAGTGAATCGATCTATCGAGCGCGTCGGCATTATCGGTGGTGGCACGATGGGTGGCGGCATCGCAATGAGTTTTGCAAACGCCGGCTTCAACGTGACGCTGCTCGAGATCAATGACGAGGCACTTGAGCGAGGCCTGTCGATCATCGACAAAAATTACGCGGGTAGCGTTAAGCGCGGCAAACTTAGCGAGGAGAAAGCGGCAGGCTGTCGCGGACGAATTAGCGGCGCTACCGATTACGAGGAACTGGGCGATGCGGACCTCGTTATCGAGGCTGTCTTCGAAGATCCGGAACTGAAGAAGGATATTTTCAAGCGTCTGGACGCGGTCTGCAAACCCGGTGCGATTCTCGCGACCAATACGTCGTACCAGGATGTGGATGCGATCGCCGCGGCAACGAATCGACCCGAGGATTGTCTCGGCATGCACTTTTTTAGTCCCGCACACATCATGAAATTGCTTGAGGTCGTGCGAGGCGAGAAGACTGCGGACGATGTGCTGTCGACCGCAATGGCACTCGGCAAGAAAATTCGCAAGATCCCGGTGTTGTCGCGTGTGTGCTACGGATTTATCGGTAATCGCATGCTCGGGCCGTATTTTCGTGAGGCCCAGTTGTGCCTGATCGAGGGCGGTATTCCCGAGGGAGTCGATGCAGCCTTGTACGACTTCGGCATGGCAATGGGACCCATCAGCGTCGGTGATCTCGCGGGTCTCGACGTGGGCTACAAAGCCCGGCAGGCGCTGGCCGAAGATCAACGCGGTGACCCGCGCGCGCACCGGGTGCCCGATGCTCTGGTCGAAGCCGGACGTTTAGGGCAGAAGAGTGGGGCGGGTTTCTACCGCTACGACCCCGAGACGCGAAAAAGAACGTCCGATCCAGAGGTGATCGAGATCATTGAGCGCGAGGCCAAAACACTTGGCATCGAGCGGCTTCCGATAGACGCCGATGAAATCGTTGATCGCCTGATTTTCTCACTGGTTAATGAGGCCTTCAGAATTCTCGAGGAAGGTATCGCTCAACGCCCAAGCGATATCGATGTTGTTTACGTGTATGGCTATGGCTTCCCTGCCTGGCGCGGTGGGCCGATGTATTATGCCGATGCAGTCGGTTTGAATCGCGTGCTTGACCGCATCAATGAATTCCGCGAACGCTTCGGTGAGGAGAACTGGTCGCCCGCGCCGCTCCTCGAAAAACTCGTTAAGACGAAAACGACGATCGCCGAGTGGGCTGCGTCCAAGTAGACTGCCCACATTATGAGTAAAGAACAATTCTACGACCTGCCCTGGGACGTCCGACCAGGGGCGCCGCTCGCGCCGTGGACCTATAACAATCCGGAAGTGTTCGAGCTCGACTACGAGGCGTTTTTTCTGCGTCGCTGGCAATTCGTTGGACACGTTAATGAGGTGCTCGAAGAAGGCAGCTTTGTTACGCACGACATAGGCCGCGACAATGTGTTTGTCATTCGCGGTAAAGACGGCGAACTGCGTGCTTTTCAAAATGTTTGCCGCCATCGGGCGTCACGTGTGCTGGAGGGCGCCGGCACTTGCAAGGGTGTCATCCGCTGCCCGTACCACGGCTGGACTTACCAGTTCGACGGCAGCCTGATGGCAATTCCGCAGGACGAACACTTCCCGGACGTCGACAGAACAAGTCACGGTTTGCATGAAATCCAATTGGAAATATTTCACGGTCTGATGTTCGTACGTATCCGGGGTGACGGTCCCGGTATTGCCGAGCATTTCGGGTCGATGGGCAACTTATTCGAGAAATACGACGTTGCCAACTACGTGCCCTGTGCTGCAACGACGACGCAGGTATGGAGCGCAAACTGGAAAGTCGCCTGGGACAATTATCTTGAGAACTACCACATTCCGATCGGGCATCCGGGTCTGCACCGATTACTGAATATTCTGTTCGAAGGCGAAGAGTCGTCGAGCGGCGTTGGCTATGGCGTCTTCGACTTGAGGAGCAAGCCTTCGAGCGTCGAGGTCGAGCGCAAATACCAGGAGATGTTTCATCACGCGAATGAACGAATTCCGGAAGATATCAAGGGCAAGTGGGTGCAGATCGGCTTCGCGGGTAACCTTGCCTTCGATTTTTACCCGGAGATGATGGATGTTTTTCAATTAATCCCGTTGGGACATGACAAAACGATAGTTCGTGCGGCTTACTACGGACACTCGGACCCGACACCCGAAGTGAGCGAGTTGCGCCGCCTGAATATCCAGATCAACAACTCCGTCAATGCCGAGGACAGCGTATTGTGCGAACGCGTACAAAAAGGTCTGCAGACACACGGCTATTCGCCCGGCCCATTGTCGCAGCTGGAGCTTGGTGTTCATTACTTTCATGAGATGGTGCGAGAGTTGGTACCTGTGACGTCGTTGGTAAACGCGCCCGCCCGCGGGCAGGTGGGTTTGCAGAACACAGCACTTATAAATAAGTAGGCTCAAGTTCGCGTGATAAAAACAATCGCAATTTTCGCTGGCGCGGTCTGCCTGGGCTTATCTTTGCAAGCCGCTGTGGCACAGGAACTGGAATCAACCAAAGAGGAATCCGACGGGACTCAATCCGGCTACTCTGACCTCGGTAAGTTCGGTGGGCCGGAAGATGTTGAAGCGAAGTTGCAGGAGAACGACAAGGAACGCGAGTCGACATACGATTCTGACAACCTGCAGCGTGCCCTGAAGCCCTATTTCGACTGGAAGCGCGGCATAAATGACGAGCACGGTGTAGCAGCCGGGTCCAGCGTCTACCTGCTGTATCAAAAAGCGAATTCGGATTTGGGCGGCGATGATGATGCGTTGGGCTACGTCTTCCGCCAACAAGGTAGCTGGACTTTTTCGGGCCGCGACACGAAAAGCCCGGGTCGCATGCAATGGCGATTCGAAGCCCGATCGAATCTCGGCGGCTTCATTGCGCCGGGGGAATTAGCCGGAGCGACCGGGGTCGCTGCATTGGCGCCAGGATTTGCCTACAGCCACAATTTTGACTTCGACCTGGCGATCATCAACTGGACGCAGGGATTTAGCGACGGCACCGCCGGATTTGCAGTGGGCCGGCTTGGCTTCGATGTCTACCTGGATGCGTTTCCATTTCAAACGTTCTCGAAAGGATTTATCAACCGCGCGTTTATATTAAATCCGACGATGGCGGCGACAGGAATCGGTGCGCTTGGCGCAGTGGTTAAAGGCTTTGTGTCAAACAATTTCTGGATTGGCGCACAGATGCACGATGCGAATGCGGCTAGTGGCAGTTTCGACTTCGACACGGTGCAAGAGGGCGAGTGGCTCAAAGCCATTGAAGTTGGATGGACGCCGTCGCAGTCTCGTTACAGTAAAGATCGGGTTCAGTTCACGTACTGGGAAAAGGATGCGCGCCAATTAGCGGGGACGAGCAAAGGCAGCGGCTGGGTCATCAGCGCTGCGTATGAATTGAGCGATACGATATTTCCGTTCGTGCGTTTCGGGCATTCGGACGGTGGCGGCGGCGCGCCGGCTGAAGACGCGATTAGCATCGGTGTACAGATGAGCATGCGAGCTCAGGAGGTGTGGAGCATCGGTGCGGGTTGGGCCAAGCCATCCAGGGATACATTCGGGCTTGGGCTTGGCAGTGAAACTGTCATAGAAACATCGTACCAGTTTCAGTTGTCCAAAAATTTCTCGTTGACGCCGGATCTCCAGGTGGTTTTCAATCCGGCCAATGACCCGGGACAAAATTCGGTCTGGTATTTCGGAATACGCGGCATCCTCACCTTGTAACTCTAGAAAGCGTAACGAGCCCGGGCATTGAACATCCAGATCGTGCTTTCGTCAGGGTTTAGTGCCGGGTCCTTTATGAGCTGAATGTCCGCAGTAACCATGAAGCGGTTGCCGAGCGGCACCCGGTAAAACAACTCGATCGCAATCTGGTCATCGAGACCCGGGCTGAACGTGTCCTCGTTGGGTTCGCCCCAGTTAATCGCGGCACCGGCGAGGCCGGAAAAAGCCTCGGTCTGGTAGCCCATGCCCACACTCAGCGACTTCTGCAACAACGACCCACCGTCATCCGCGTAGGCGCCGCGAACAAACGGCATAAAATTGTCGTTGAGGTAGCTTGACCAGGAGAACGCTGCGCCCCAGCCACTGTTAACGTCTGCGTCAACCTGTTCGTCCTTGTGCCAAAGAGTCAAATGCATATTGTCGAAAATGATGCGCTCATGTGACGACGTCCAACCGATCTCAACGCTCGTGAAATATTCGTTATCGCTGAAGAAATTGTCGAAACCCTTGAATGGATCGGACGGGTCGCCATTGGTGTCGGTGATGCCGGCGATCAGGTAGAAGTTGTTACTCAACATCGTGCCGTAGGCGACCCCGACCGACGCGTCGTTGGGCAATCCGATCGCTGCACTGCCTGTGCTAAAAGCGAAATTCATGAAATGCAGCCATGGGCTTGCCATTGCAAACGCGTCGAGGTAATCAGTAACGTCGAGAATGCCGGCGATGAGTGTCGATCGGCCGCCATTCATTCGTTGCCGCCAGTACAGGTTTTGCGTCCTGAAATGAGAGTCGTTGAACGGCGGCTCCTCAAGGCCTACGTAACCCATTTGCCCGAGCGAAAAGTCGAATGGCGATGTATTGCCAAATCTATGCCGGTGCTCGAATTTCCAGACCAGCGCACCGGCGCCTTCACTAGTAAGATCCCAGGCGCCATAGACTCGTGCGATTCCGCCTGCGCCCGTGCTGTCCGAAAATGATTCAGTCGCCGACAATAAAACCGCCGTGTAATCGAAACTGAACGCAAAGCCATGATCATTCTTGAGGGCATTCTGCCAGTCGCTCCAGGTCTCGTGTCGTTCCTCGAGTTCTACCTCAACGGCGTTGGGACCGCCGAACGTCGGTGTATTGGTCTCCTGGGCTCCAACGCAGGTAACGAACAGACAGACAGCAGCGGCTACCGTGGTGCGCGCAAATGACATGCTAATTTCCTGAATTACTTGGGTTTTGATAGACTAAGTCTAGCAAGATAACCAGCAACTATAATCAAAAAACTGAGGTCAATCTCATGTCGATCCGAACTCTTTTTGCCTGTTTTTCACTCGTCGTTGCCCTGGGTTGTACGCCGAACGCCGATACGGAACAGTCCGCGGCGCCGGCACAAGCTGACACGACCGATGATTCAACCGCAGCGGCCGCTGCACCAGCGGTGCCCGTCACCGATGAGCCAAAAACTTTGTTTACCGACGTCAATGTATTTGATGGTTTCGCGAGTGAATTGGCGATTGGGATGAATGTCCTCGTCGAGGGCAATCACATTGTGCAGGTGTCAGCCGAGCCAATCAGCGTCGATGGAGCAACCGTCATTGACGGCAATGGTCGAACTATGACGCCTGGTCTGATCGATATGCATACCCATGTCACTTTCGAAACCCCGCAAGGGACGGAAGGATTTAACCACTACGATTTCGGCGCTGCTGGCGCGATGGCTGCCCAGGTTCTGCGAGACAACATGCTGATGAAAGGTATTACTACCGGCAGGGACCTAGTCGGTAACTCAAGGGGTATAGCCAGGCTGATCCAAGAGGGCACCTTAATTGGAGCGCGTCTCTACACCTCTGGTGGGGTGCTTTCTCCAACCGGTGGGCACGGTGATTGGGGAGGTCCAACGGATACTGTACGAAATCTGGATTACGGTGCGATGATCGAACAGTCCTACATTATTGAAGGACGCGATTCGGTGATCGCCGCATCACGCCGGAATTTCCGCAATGGTGCGCACTTTACCAAGATCATGGCGGGTGGTGGTGTCGCCAGTCTTTATGATCCTCTGGAGATTTATGCGGCGACTCAGGAAGAAGTAGAAGCTGCTGTTGAAATCGCAAGCGATTACGGAACTTATGTGGCGATTCATGCCTATAACGATAACTCTTATAAGCGTTCACTGGATGCTGGTGTTCGTTCATTTGAACATGGGTTTCTTGTTACAGAGCCGACCGTAAAAAGAATGGCACAAATGGACGACATCGTCTGGAGCTTTCAATGTTTTATGAGTGTCGCGACTTTTGGAGCTTATGACACCATGCCGGACTTCTTCACTCACGAGCAAAAGTTAAAAGGTGTGGCTGTGGGCAAGGGGGTGAGGATTGCCGCCGCCTTGATGCTGGAACATGATGTTTTCATGATCGGTGGTTCAGACATGTTCACTCCTGCATTTGGGCCAAGGATGAAAGAAGATATTACCTGCCGCACCAATATGGTCGGTTACCCTGCGGCCCACGCACTAAAAATGTCCACTGGCAATGCCGGAATCGTATTGAAGTGGTCGAACGTGCTTGATCCATACCCGACCTATGATCTTGGCACCATCCGCCCCAATGCTTATGCAGATATCCTGCTTTGGGATGGTAATCCTCTCGAAAATATCGACCTGATTCTGGACGAAAGTAAGCTGGCCTTCATTATGAAAGATGGAACGGTCTACAAGAACGAGTTGTAACCAAAACATGTTTCGCTTTCCGCTGCTTTGGATAGTCGCGATCTCAGTTGTTGGCTGTTCTGCGGCAACTGACGATCCTGATTTCAAGCACGAGGTTATCGGCGACCGGCAACCCTGGACGCACGAACAGTTTGATGCGGATGAAGACAAGTTCACGTTTGCTGTGTTTTCGGATTTAACGGGCGGCGAACGAGAGCAAGTCTTCGAAATTGCCGTCGCTCAACTTGCCTTGCTGCGCCCTGAATTCATTATTAACGTCGGGGATCTGATCGAGGGAGGCACGGAGGACCTCGACAAGATCGACGCTCAATGGGATTTGTTTGACGAGCGAGTGAGCCGGGCAACTGCGCCGATTTTCTATATTGGCGGTAATCACGATTTGACAGGTTCGGTCTTGCAGGGCGTATGGGACGATCGCATTGGCCCTCGTTACTATCACTTTATGTACAAGAACGTCCTGTTTCTCGTTCTCGATACCGAGGACAACACGCCGGAACACACGCAGGAAATCTTCGAGATTCGAAAGGCGGGTATCGACGTATACATGAATGAGGGACCGGAAGCTTTTGCGGATACGGCCTACGCGAATCTGCCCGAGAAAAGCAGCGGCAATTTGACGGTGGAGCAATCGACATATTTTGTCGAAGCCATTGCTGCCAATCCGGGTGTTCGCTGGACGTTTTTGTTTGTGCACAAGGCCCCATGGGAGCGTGCCGAGGAGACGAACTTCGCGGCCATCGAACAGGCATTGGCTGATCGGCCTTACACCGTCTTCCACGGCCACATTCACGCCTACAGATATCTTGAGCGCTTCGGCCGCGATTACATTCGACTTGCCACGACGGGCGGTGAACATTTTCCAGTTCTTCCCAAGTCAATCGATCACGTAACTCTCGTTACCGTTGATGATCATGGTGTCGATATTGCGAACCTGAAGATGTCGGGTATCTTCGACAAGACAGGCCATATTCCACTCGATGGCGACGGCGTGTGTTTCGAGATGTCCGCTTGCCCGGACGTACAGTAAGCAAACACACTGGTAGAATCGCCTTATTAGCTCAGTGTATTGCGATGACTCAAGCAACGATTCAAAATCTATTGGCGAAACAACGATCGGGACATGCCCTGGAGCAGGGCTTTTACCGCAACGTCGATGTCTTCGAAATGGAAATGCAGCGCATTTTCCTCAAGTCCTGGCTTTACGTCGGCCACAAGAGCCAGGTGCCTGATGTTGGCGATTTTTTCGTGTTCCACATCGCTGGTGAATCCATCATCATCGTTCGAAGCGCTGGCGACCAGATCAACGCGCTCGTTAATGTT